>CEUX01088655.1_pt1 | contig 14356 bp, 13 predicted proteins | sample 531361 | NCBI WGS metagenome assembly CEUX01 (sample SAMEA2622736, study PRJEB7988) | marine metagenome | isolation source: saline water (ENVO:00002010), including
ATAGGTAAATATCATTATGAAACCAAGTTTATTGCTTTTAATGCAACTTCGGCTGCAATTTATTTTCCAATGAATGGATACATTATTGAAGGAACATCAACATCGGGTAGAAATGAATATCAATCGTTTTTAGCACCATATAATGGAACGATAGAAAAGGTTGCTTTTCGTACTGAAATAGCTCAAGATGGAACTTTTAGTCTTAGAGTTTTAGAGAGTTCAGATGCTACTGAAATACCTGGTACTACTATATTTAGAAAAGATGAAACAATAGATATAGCTGATGATATATATTATGAATATTCTTTAACAAGCCCCAGTGTAGGTTCAGATTATTGCCCTTTAACAAAAGGAAGGATTTATATGATTTACTTTACTTTTGCCTCTACTCCATACGATACAAATGTTAATATGGTTTTTAAATGGGATATAACAAGTTAATATTTTATATGTATAAAATTAAAAATATTATCTTATATTATAATCAAAGAAAAGGCTAAAATATATGAGTTTTACAGGTAAAGACCCAGCAGTAACATACCAAGACATACTATATGTAGATAATTCTAACAATGGTGTTGATGCTACTAAAAGAAGTATTAAATCTGGAGAAGGCAGCTCTACTGCTTGTAGTATTAGTACAGATGCAATGATTCTACAGCCACAGGCTTCAGATACTACTAATGCTTTTGTATCTAAAGCAAAAGGAGGAACAAATTTATTTCAAGTTGATTCTACTAATTCTACTGTTAAGGCATTAGGTGTTCATACAAATACTCAATATGCTTATTTTGGATTTGGTCCTGATTCTAATGATGCTTTATCAGCTAATACACATTATGCTGTTCCGTTTTTTGGTATGGTAAATAAAATTAATACATTTGCAGTTGATATTGGTACAGGCACAGACCCAGATACTACTTTTACAACAGCAAATACAAATAGTCAATATGCTTCACAATTAGCACAAATGATGTGGTATGTTCCAGATAATATTTCAATAGATGCAGTTCATTCAATAGAAGGAGCTGATGCAGCAACTGGAGATACTACAAGAATGCACTTGATGAGTTATACTTTTACATCAGGTAGTACATCAGCATTAACAAGTGGAACATTATTAGCACACAATTCAGATGTAACTAATGCAGGGAATGAACAAGCATATTTAAGCACTTGGACTATAGATAGTGCAGCAGTAACATCTGGGAAGGTAATATTGGCTACATTTAGGTCAGATTCAGTTAATTCAGATTACACAATAAATATAACAGTAAAATATCACATTACAGGTTAAGGAGTAATATGTCAGAAAAAAAATTACAAGCAAATTTAACAATATCAGCAGACACAGATTATGATTGTTCTTATTCAGATACTTACACAGAAATATTTGTTAATGATTTTGAAGTAACAAATAGTGATGCTTTTATACAATTAGCATCTGGAACAAGAACAAAAGGACTTGGTAAGATAGCAAGTGCAAAAGCATTAATAGTCAAAAATACAGGAAATATTTGTGCTGAAATAATTATAACAGCAATGGATTGGAAAAATAGTAGTAGTGTAGATGTTTCTAATGCTGTTGATGTAGGTGGTGGTGGATCAACATATTTAAGAAGTTACTCTATGTTATTACCAGCAGAAAGATTTGTGTTTTTACCAAATTCAAGAATGCTATCTTATTCATCAGGAGATGATGGTGGAACAGATTTAATATATGAATCAGCAGCTAATGCTCCTGTAGGTGCTGTGTCAATAGAGCCTAAAGATATTAATAGTGGAAATGAATATAAACAGGTTAAAGTTATAAGTGGAACAACGTATGGTGGTGGTGCAGGAGTTTTAGTAAATGATGCAGATGGTATGACAGCAGTAGAAACAACTTTAGTAGTTGATGATGGTGATTGGTTTAATGCAGGAGATTTATTATTTATGGGAAATAGTGAAATAATAGAAGTTATTTCTGTATCAACACATACTTTAACTATTAAAAGAGGATTATTAGGAACTGATGCAGCAGCTATTGCTGATGATGCTACAGTAAGTTATTTTTTTGGTAATGAATATTTACCTTATAATACAGGGAAATGTCAAACAGATGCTAATGGTAGATTTAAGCAAAGAGGTGCATTTTTTGGATATGCAAGAACAGCAGATGCTAAAGTAGATGGTTTGGTTGCTGGGTCTGTTTCAATAGGACCTTTTTATACTGAAGGTGGTTATTTAGATTTTGGATTAAGTGGATTAACAGCTAATGCTAAAACAGGTCTTGCAGCTTCGACTACATATACTTTTCACATAGTTGTAGATGAATTTAGTGCAAATGGTTTTGATGGAGTTTCAACTGAAACAGCAATAGCATTTACAACAGATTCTTCTGATACTACTTGGGCAGGTAGTTCAAATGCAGTATTACCTAAAATACAAGCAGTATTTGATGAACAATTTTATACAACAAGTTCAGGATTAAAAGGTAAAAAAGTTACTATAGGAATTGTTAATGGAGATGTTAGAATTACATCACATTCAAATCATTCAGATACTATAGTTGGTATTGGTAATGTTTCAGGTACTACACCTTTTGCTGTGGGTGCATTTCCTCCATTAGCAAGTAGTGTTCCTGATGTATTAGGGCAAGAAGTAGGTGGTGGAACAACAGATGATATTGTTTATGGACCTGCATCTTCATTAGCACCAGAAGAAATAGAAGATAGAGCAACTGGTAATTCTACTATAAATAAAAAAGCATTTATTCTTGATGATGGTAATGGAAATTTACTTTATATGGATAGAAAAGTAGGTTGGATTGATTATGAAAAAGGACATTGTGAATGGTTTGTACCATCATTGCCTAATGCTGAATTTAAGATTGATGCTGAATCACATTCTGCTCATTCTGGTGGTACTAAATATATAGCAAATGGATATAATACAATTCAAGAAATAAAAGCAAGAAGTGTAAACAATAAAGACAATGCAAAAATTCAAATAATTTCATTAGGATAAAAATATGGCTTCAAATTTTAGATACGCAAGTATATCAGATTTAACAAAATATTTTAATAGGGTTAATGATTTCGATAGTAAATTTCAAATATTCCCTACTTTAACATCAGGTAATCTTCATTTATTCAGAGATAGTGGTTATGTAGATACTTTATTTGTTAATGGTGAAGAACTTGCAGCAGCACAATCAACATCAGGAGCAGTAGATAGTAATGGAGAATGGTTTTATGCAAGTGGTACTAATCAAGTAGAATATTATAATAGTAATTATTCTTCAACTACAATCAATGAGCAAGTATTTGAAGCAGGTGTAGATTTTACAGATTTTTTAAATCAATCTTTAACAGATGGTGCATTAGAATTACATAACTATTTAGATGCAAGATATTCAACACCACTTGAAAAGATAAAGCAAGTTGATTCTGATACAGCAGCATTATCAGTAGCAGAAGAATATGATCCTATTATTATAAAGTCAAATTGTTATATAACTGCTGCTAATCTTATTAGAGCAAAAGAAGGTGCAAGTGAAGAAGCTGATTATTATATGTCATTAGTAACAAATCCTGATAGAACAGGGTTAATAGATAAGTTAAATGATGGGATTTTTAAACTATCTTTTGAAGTAGATGCTAATGATAGAAAAGGTTCTATAAGATATAGGAATGTATCAGGAACAATGGATATAGTAGAACTTGCAGGTGAATATAATGGTGAAGGTTATGATTTATTGAAAGTAGAAATAGAATCTACTGGTGCTTATGGAACTGGAACATTTAAAGTTCATTATTTATCTAATGATCAATTATTTGGTGCTACAACTAATGCTGAAAAAATTACTGGTGGATTGCAACACATATATGGTGGACTATCTGGTAGATTTCAAGGAGCAAGTGCAACTGATGGTGATATATGGGAAATAGAAGTATATGGAAGCCATAGGAAGCAAACAAATAAGAGCAATGCTACTATTGAATTGAGTAGATAATGGCTGTTACCTATACAAATAATTGGAAGAACATTTTAACTGCAATAAAGAGTAAAATTATGGCTGAAATGAAATGTCCTGTATTGAGTGATTGGGAACAAGAAAGCAAGTCAAATCAATTTATAAGATTAGTTCCTACTGGATCAAGTCAATTAGAAAAAGCAACATTTATGGAAGTTAGAGAATTTAGTATAGATTGTCAGTATTATTTTTTAAGAAGAAATAATAAACAATTTCAAGAATATGTTTTAAATCAAGTAAGTATATTGGAAGCATTAGTACACGATAATATTACATTAGATTTAGCAGATTCAACTAAAGCAGTAAATGTTACTTTAGGTGATATGGATTTTGGTGTAGAGGTAGATGAATATGAAGATTATTTTGTAGTACAATGGGATTTGTCTTGTACTCATTATGGAAATACAGCATAGGAGAAAAATGAAAATCAAAGGTAGAATAAATAAATTGGCAAATTTTAATGCAATGAATGTTCCTTGTTCATCAATAGAATTTAGTAAGTTAAGAGATGGTAAAGTAGTTGATGTTAAAGAAAATGTAGCAAACAAAATGTTGGCTATGGGAATCGTAGAAAAAATAAAAATAAAAAAAGCTAAAAAAGGAGATGAATAATGGCTATAAGTCAAACAGTTATCCCAATTAGTGATGTTAAGTTAGGAATAAAAGCTGAATCAACATTTGGAACATTATTAGATAGTGATGGAACAAACACGCAAGCTTTTAGACAATTACCCGTTGTACAAGCAACAAAGCCGACATTTAATATCACAAGGGAATCAAGATTATTGTCAGGTAGAGGTACAGTTAAAAATGCTGCCGATACTATTATTACTAATAAAAATGGGACAGTGACTTGTCCTTTTGATTTTGTTGCAACACCTGAATTAATGTTAGAACATTTAGTTATGGTAACACAAACTTATAATGCAGATGGTTCAGATAAATATACAGTTGAAGTAGATGGCTCAAATAATAATACATCTATTGGTGGAACTATATCGAGTGGGTTGCCTCATTCTGTGAACCTTGCTTATTGGCCTGCTGCTTCACAAGGAATAACAGTTCCGGGTTGTGTTGTATCAGATATGACAATTTCTGGTGACTATGCAGCGAATGGTGGAAATTTAAGTATTAGTGGAAATTACTTTAGTGGTTTTTCAAACATATTTTCATCTTCAGGTACTGGTAGTTTATTAGAAGATAACTACACAGGCACTTGGGTTGAGCCTGATGCTGGTCAGTTTTTTAATTTGGGTTCATTACAAGTTAAACAACTTGAAGTTGATGGAGCTACACAAGATATGATACTAAAGTCATTTAATTTAAATATAACAAATGGAGTTAATAGAGTAGGTTCTAATAGTGTTGGAGGTGCTGAAGCTTATGCTTTTCCAGAATATGTAGTTACTGGTGATATTACTCTTAAATATGATGGTGAATTTGGCTTATCAGCAGGTGAGAATGTTGTTCAATCATTTATAGACGGAAATACTTGTGGACTGAATTTGCAATTTGGTGATGCCACTCCATCAAGTACAGGTGAAATGATTATACTTGCTGAAGTTCAATATACTGGCGACCCAACTCAAGATATTAGTGAAAATGGTATTTATTGGACTATACCTTTTGAGTGTGTTCAAAATAGTACAACAGAAGCATTGAAAATATCATTGTTTAGTGATACAGCAATAGGATCAATGTAAAAATCATTTTGTAAAATAAATAAAGGATAAGGACAAATGAAGAAACTTAAAATTAAGGGTGAGGGTTTTAAAACTTTTGAAATAGAAGTTAAAGAGCCTAATCTTGATGAAAGAGAAGAATTAAATGCTTTTTTATATAAGATGTTTAATGAAAAGAATGGTATGTTTGGACCATCTATTAATATAATTAGATTAACAACTAATTTATCAGATGAAGATATTAATCAATATTCAAATGACCAGATTTTTCAAATAGCAATAGAAATTTCCAATTTTGTGAATAAAAAAAAATTGAAGAAGTAATATTTTTAATAAATATTTGGATTTCTATTAAAGGCATTCAAAATAATGGTGATAATGGTTTTAAATATCCTTATAAAGCACTATCACCAGTAGATGGAAAGCATAAGTTATTTGAATCTAAAGAGGATATATATAGAGAACTTGAAATGTGTTATGATGAACTTATTGAAAGAAACATTGATGATATTGGTGAGAATTTATATATAGAGCATTTTTACTTTGCTAATACTTATGAATTATTAGAGCCTGAATATCAAAATATAATTAAGAAATATAATTATACTAAATTATCTAACACACCTCCATATCCCTCACTTCAACAAACACCTGCAAGATTAATAGATAATTTTATGATAATAGATTATGAAATGAAAAAAATTAAATTGAAAGACAAAAACTAATGCCTACAAAAGATACCCATATAATAGATGTCAAAACTAAAGGTGCTAAAAAATCCCAACAACAGATTAAAGGTGTAGGCAATGCTTTAGGGTCAATGGCTAAAAAAGCAGGTGTTGCAGCAGCAGCATATTTTGGAACAAGAGCATTATTACAGGGTGTGCAATCATCAATAGATTTGTTTGCTCAACAAGAACTTGCAGAAAAGAAATTAGAAGCAGCACTTGGTAAAACATCACAAAAATTATTAAATCAAGCAAAAGCTATACAGCAAGTCACTATGTTTGGAGATGAACAAGTCATTGAAGCACAAGCATTAATTGGGTCATTTGTTCAAGAAGAAGAAGCTATAATGAGAGCAACACAGGCTACACTTGATTTAGCAGCAGCAAAGGGTATGGAATTAACTGTTGCAGCAGATTTAGTATCTAAAACACTTGGATCATCTACTAATGCTTTATCAAGATATGGTATTGAAGTAGTAGGAGCAGTTGGCTCTACTGAAAGATTAGAATCTTTAACTGGTAATCTTGCAAATGTATTTGGTGGTCAAGCTACAGCACAATCACAAACATTGGCTGGAGCAATGCAACAAATGAAAAATGCTATGGGAGATGCAGGAGAAGCAGCAGGGTCATTATTAGCACCAGTAGTATCAAGCCTTGCAGGAATATTTAAAACAGCAGCAGAAAATGCTTCAATATTTTTTCAAAGAGCAAGTGAAACTGAATTAGAAACAACTATTAGAGAAATGGAAGCACTTGGTGTTTCTGGAGATAAATTAGCAAGGCTTAAAAATTTACAATTAGACAAAGAAATATCTGCATTAAATAAAGAATTAGAAAAAACTAATGAAAATAATATGGTATCTTCTCAAATAGAGGAAAGATTAAGCCAAATATCAGAAGAAAGATTATCATTAGGAGAACAAATTTCTGATAAAGCAGCAGAAGATTTTGAAGCTAAAGAGGCTATGTTTCACGAAGAAATGAATTTTGCACATCAAAGATTTGCAAGAGAAAAAGAATTAATGGAAGATTCAAATGCAACAAGACAAGATTTTGCAGACCAAGAACAAAGAAGAAAAGAAGAATTAGCAGAAATAACAAGAATATTTAGAGAAGAAACTGCACAATCTGAACAAGCAAGATTAGAAGCACTTTTGTTAGAAGAAGAACAATTAGTAAAAAATGCAGCAAGAATATCACAAATAAATGCACTTGAAAATCAAAAAATTGTAATTGATAAGAAAAAGGCAGAAGAAGATAAAAAAACTACAGAATCTACTGGTAAGATTAAGGGCAAAATAGATAAAATGATTTTAGATAATAAAGGTAAAATCAAAGATGAAATAGGAAAAATAGAAGAAATTGAAAAAGCAAAAGATATAAAAGAAGCATTAAGAACTGCTTTTGGTATAGCAGGTGATGCTTTTAGATGGGGAACTGAAAAAGGTGGTCCAGTTCTTGGTGCTGTTATGGGTGCTTTAGGTTTGGCTGCTGGACTTGCTTATCAAAAGAAAATTGCTGCTGCACAATATGGAGCAGATTTTGTTACAGATGGTCCTCAATTAATGATGGTAGGTGAAGGTAGTGGCCCTGAAAGAGTGCAAGTTACTCCACTTGTAGATGAAAATATTAATGGACCACAGGGTGGAAATATTACACTAAATGTATCAGGTAATGTGATGACTGAAGAATTTACTGAAGAAGTTATAATTCCACAGATTAAAGAGGGATTAAGACTTGGAAATGATATGGGTGTTTAATGGCTTTAATTAGTAATAATTTTAAGAATGATTCAATAAGCACAACTATTGATGTAAAGCCAATAATAGTCCTTGCTACACAAAATTTAGAAAACAATCAATATGACATATTAGATATATACTCAACAGACAATGTTGTGTTAGAAGATAATTATGGGAACAAACATCAAGCATTAGAAATATTAGATAGAATATCATCAATAAAAAATTCTGTTGATTATGAAAGTAGAAAACTAAAAATAAATACATTTAGATTTACAATTAAAAATTATTATGATATTAAAAACACACTTACAAATTCAGAAAAATATAAATTAAAAGATACTGGTGAAAGTCCTTTAAATACACTTATAGGTAGTTATGTAATATTATATTATAAAACACAATCTACTAATGTTATAAATATAGATTTAAATCCTGAATTAGGAGATAATAATTGTTCTATAATGTTTACAGGTATAATAAATAGATTAGATCAAGATTCTAAATCAATTAAAATACAAGCAGAAGATTATGTGCAAACCTATATATCTGATGTAAGTGTTCCATCATTAAAGGGTAGTGATATTCCTGAAACTGGATCACTTACAGAATTAGAACAAGATGATGTTTTACCTATGACTTATGGTATAGCAGATAGAGTACCTGTAAAGTATATTGGTGGTGTTCAATTTGCAGACAACTATGAAGTTGATTCTTTAATTAGAACTACAAAAGCATTATATTCAAGTGAACTTAAAAATTGGAAATTTTATGAAGGTGATGAAGGTTGGTTAGCACAAGATGGTTGGCTTGAAGAATTGCCTTCTTATGTTGGTTATAGACATAAATATATAAGTTTAATAGGATATAAAAATTCAGATGAAGTGCAATTTTTAGAAGATTCAAGAATTATAGATTTAGATGAAGATGAAGATGATGGAGATGTAGGTGGAGATGTAGTTAATTTGCCTGTATCTTGTGCTGGGAATAATAATGAAAATAATAATACTTCAGATAATTTTTTCAATTCAACAGGTGATTATATTGAAGATTGGCTTATACAAAATCAATCTTTAGCATTCAACAGAGGTTGGGATTTTAAATGGTATAGAGAAGGTGATATTGAAATAAGTGAAAATCACCCAGATTTTGATAATTATTGGGCAAATTATGCTTTTGATGGACAATTATATTATAGCAATGATACTGGTACATCTCATAGAGTGGGAAGATGGAAAATATTTTATTTGCCTAAAAAAGTTAATATTTATGAGTTTTATGCTAAATTTTCTATTGGAGTAACACAATATACTGATGTTGGAGCAAGTGTTTATATTAAGCCAGTAGTAGGAAGTCAATGGGAGGATATAATAGAAGTTAATTATACAGACAATGCTTATAGTTTATATGATATTTTACACGATAATAGAAATGATGATATTCATTCTGGCTCTGGAAGTTGGGAACAAGTAGGTGCAATGTGTCTGACAAGAAAAGCTGACGGAACATTTTGGGAAAATGGTTCTATTACTAAAAAAATGGGAAAATTTTATACAGGTAATGAAGAAACAAATAAAGTTGTATTTTTTGAATATTTTAATGATGGTAGTGAAAATGAATTTGAGTGGGATATTGGTTTGTGGGGTGGGTCTAATATTGTTGTAAATGAAAATTCTGGAGCAGGTGTATATATGAATTTTTTATATAATGGAAATACTTATCCTACTTATTTTTTAAGCTGGGAAACAGCAGGTTCAGACAAAAGATATGCTGCAATAAAAGGCAGAAAAAGTTATGCTTCTACAGAAGATTTATCATTTATGATAGATGAATATCATTGGGTAGAAACTTTAGGAATAACACCAGACAATGTAACATTACCACAAATTATAAATGGTGTGGATCTTGTTATACCTGATAATTTTGATAGCTGGTTAGATGCTACAGAACAAGTTGAATTATCCGTAATAGAAGAATTTAGTGAAGATTGGACTATTTCGGCTGGTTATTCTGTTACTATTGAAAGTTTATATCTTCTTACACCGTCAAGTTATAATTATTTAATTTATTTTCCAGATTTAGGACAAAATGAATATTTTGATAGTGTTATTGCTGAAACAAATGTTTTTAATTTAGATGATAACAAATTATTAAGATTAAATTCTTTTTGGAATAACATTTATAAAGTTTTGGGTAAAAAATTAATGGAAAATGTTTTTGAATATGAAATAAGAAAATATTTAGATGAAAAATATGCAGAAGGAGTTACACTTTATGTTTCTACAAATGAAGATGATATAGCATTACCAGATTATCACTCAAATTATGGAATATATAATCCTGATTTGCCTCAACATAATGAAGAATCTATTGGTTACTCACTTTTTAGAGATTTATTACAGGATTTATCAATAAATATTGCACTTTGTGAAAATCCAGATTATTGGACATCAGATTTAATAGATGAATCTTCATCTTATTTTGAAGATATATGGATAAATCAATATGCTGATATAAGAAAATGTTTAAAAAGAAGGCTTTTAAAAATTATGTATCAATCAGATTTGAATCCAGACCCAGTAGATGATTTATTTAATTTTCAAAATGATTGGCTTCCTGTAAATCAAAATGGTGAGCCTCTTGATGACCCTTCATTTGGAGATGATATATATTGGTTTTTGTGGTATCTTGACAATTTTTATTTAGATGATACAATTAAAACAATAAATGAAGGCATATTTAATCATCTTGGTTATGATTCAGATACTGCAGAAAGATTACATCTTTATCAATTTACAAATCCAAATACTTTTAGTGAAGAAGAAATAAGACAATATGGTGCTTGGTATGATTATCAATATCAAACTAATGGTGTAATAGATAAACCTGTAGATATTATAATTGATATTTTAAGAAGGGAAATGAATTATGGAACAAATGAGGGCAATTTATTAGATTTAAATTTTTATGATGACCAATCAATATATAGATCAAGAGATGTTTATGCTAATTGGAAAATGGGTTTTTGTGTAGATAAAGATACTGATGGTAAAAAATTAATAGAAGATATTTTATCAGAAACAATGAGTTATTTTACATTTACTCCACAAGGTAAATTTTCATTAGTAACATTAAAAGAAAGATATACTATTGATGATGTAAATCATTTTATAGATGAAGGTGATGTAATAAAATATAAATTTTCAAAAACAAAAAAAGAAGATTTAGTATTACAAAGTAAATTTTTCTATAGATATGATAATGGATTAAATAATTATCCATTTGAAACAGATGTTTTAAAAATAGAAAATCTATTGCCTGATTATGATGGGTATAATTATTATAATTTAGATGAAGTTACAGGATATAAAGAAAGAAAATTAAGATACCATTCTGATAGAGATACAGTTGCTACATATCATAGAAATTACTTATTAAATAATTGCAACCAACATTTAAAAGTAAAAATTGATTTACCATTGAATTATGCAAATGTGCAATTATCAGACATTATACATTTACCACTAATTAATAATGATCCTGTATTTGGATTAGATTATAGCAGAGTACAAATATTAAATGGGCAGCCTATTTATCCAGCATTTATAGTTACTTCTTTAGATATAAAATTAGATAGAGTATCATTAGAAGCATATCAATTACATTATTTAGATACTGATGGATTGCACGGATTTCATTTTGAAGATGAGGAATCAACAATAGTTGCTAATTTAAATCAATATAATTCTTTATTTCCAGAAATAAGAAATTGGAATTATTTACCAGAAGAAAATAGAGTTGAAGGCTATACATATGTTCAAGGCATAGAAATACCTTATGGTGATGTCAATGGTGAGGGAAATATAAATATAGTAGATGTAGTAAACATTGTGAATCATATATTAGGTATAAGTGTTTTAAGTTCAGGAGATGCAGAAAGAATAAGTCATTACAATTTTATAAGTAATACAATTAATGCTACACCAGACCCAATAAATGTAGTAAAACTTACTCAATTAATAGATATAGTATTGGAATAATATGAGCAACACAATTAACATAGGCAAACACATAGTAGAAATAGATACAGATATTGTTTATAAAGCTATTGAAATAGATTATCAAGGCAATCTTTCTATAAGTAATTTATTACCCAATGATTACTTGGTTAGAAAAGGAGCTGGTAAATTAATTATTTTAAGATTAAATAGAGGTGATGATATATATACTGAATTGTTTAGATATTATGGAGCTTGTCTTATTTATGGAGCAAGGCTTGTTGATGAAAATAACCAAATACAAAATCTAACTATTGAAAAGAATTACATACAAACTTGGAACAAGCTAACAACTAACTGGGAAAATTTAACTACTAACTATGAAGATTTAACTGGTGGTATAAGAAATGATGGTGTACAAAAAACTATGCTTGTTGATAATGAAGATTATACTAAAACTGAAAAGATTGTTACTACTTATCCTACTAAATATAAAAGTGATAGAAATATGAAGATATTAGGCAATCAGTACACAAGTAATGGTAATTATAGAATTAAGGGCAAAAACACACCATATACGGGCAAATTTCATATATATTTAGATACACATAAAATAATGACAGGTGAAATGCCTGAAGAATCATCAAAACAACTAATAAGAACAAAAGGCAAAAAAACTAAAAACTTAATTAGTAATATTAGAAGAAGGGGTTATTAATGGCTATTGCAAATTATCAAATACCAACAAAAATTACATTTTTTCCGTCTTATCTGCAATATGCTTATGCAGCAGGATTGATTAAAAGTGTAGATTATAAAAGTTTAGGTGGAGATTTAACAGATGAAGATATTTTTAAACTTGTAGTATTAGATCCATCACATACAAGTAATTTTAATTTTGGAGTAGATGGATTTTTAGCATTTGATTTAAAGAATCCTACTTGGAATTTTGATTTTGGTATGATATTAGGACACGATATGAAAGCAGATCAAGTTGATTTTTTGCCTTGTAATTTTAATTTTGATGAAGATGAAGTATCAGGTCCTTCTGATGCTTTAGATACAACTGGAATTGTAAACTGGTTTAATGGGTCTGCTAATTATAATGGTTGGAGTGCATTTAATGTTAATAATTTGCCTACAGATAAAAGTGGTATTGGTCTTAAATCTATGAGTGAAGGAGTAGTTAATATTGGTAGTTTATCTTATGGAAAATCTTGGACTGCTCCACAAAATGTAGATTTAAATGTTAATGTTAATTACAATTTTGGCTATAAACAAAAAAAGACAATAGGTGGTAAAACCATATCACAAATGAATTATTACAAACAATCTAAATGGCTTTTAGATGCTTGGGAATTATCAGATGTTAATTCAGATACAAGAACAGAGCCTACTGAATCAAGAAACGGATTAAGAACTTGGTCTGTTGGTTGGAGTTTTTTGCAAGATAAATATGCTATGAGCCAGAACAATATGAATAATAGTAATAATTGGACTATTGATAGTGATAGTGAATATTCTACTGGAGCAGATGGTACAAGTTTATATAATTCATCTGATGGTATAGATTTTTATACATCTGTTATAAAAACAACTATGGGTGGACATTTACCTGTAGTTATAAGAATATCAGAATCTAATAATTCAGATCAATGGGCAATAGTTAGGATTAAAAAATATTCCATTAGTCAAAAAAGTCCTAAATTCATAGATGTAAAACTTACTTTGGAAGAACAAGTATAGCCAAAATGTCCTTATCCTCTTAAATGGCTATGGAAAGACCCTATATTATGTATGTGTATAGGGTTTTTTCTCCTCAATAAATTAAAAAAACTTAAAAAAAGATTAAATAAATGTTTGTATTGTCAAATATATTTAATAACTTAATGTTGTTGTAAGGGAAACAAATTAAAAAATAGGGAGTAACAAAATGAGTTCAATTAAAACTAAAATTAAAAACTATCCACATTTTAAAATTATTTCAGATAATGGATTTCAGGCGTTTGTGCATACCAATCAATATAATGATTGTGGAAAAAAAGTTGATGCAGTTCTTGTTTATAGTAACGGCAATATTGGTGATGGAAAATATGGTCGCCCTGTTGCAGTAATTAAAGGTTGTGATATTGATAAAATTAAAAATATTAAAAATATTAAAAATGGGAAAAACAAAAATAAATAA
>CEUX01010270.1_pt1 | contig 14339 bp, 1 predicted proteins | sample 531361 | NCBI WGS metagenome assembly CEUX01 (sample SAMEA2622736, study PRJEB7988) | marine metagenome | isolation source: saline water (ENVO:00002010), including
GCTATGTGGGAAGATATAATGAAAAGTAATGGTGAAAATATAAAGATAGTTGATGGAAAAGTAATATGGACAAATCCAGGTATACAAGGTATTCTTGGGACTAATGATTTAGGGGATGCGTTTTTGAATCAGTCTGGATGGAGTAAAACTACCAATATATTACAGTCAATTAGAGATGGATATATAACAGACGCAAATGGGAATCAAATAGAGATTTCTACTGATTTTTCAGAAGAAAACGAAAAGATTATGAATCTTCTTACTGGTACTGTAAATGGCGTTTATAGTCCTTTACAATTACTAGAAGAGATAACTAACATGTCAAAAATGTCGGGAGTAGAAGGCGCGCCTGATATAGAAAAAATAAAGGAACATTATGAAATAGAAGATTACGAACATGAAGATTATATAGAAAATCTTCAAAATGCTTTAATAGCATTAGGCCCTGAATATGAAAAGCTACTTGGAGAAAACGGTGCTGATGGTAAATGGGGGCCAGATACAGAGAAAGCTTTTAAATTGTATCTTGAAAATAGAGATGAAATAATGGATTCTGTTACTAGTACTTTTATGGAAACAAATGAAGATGCTTTTTTTAATAAAGGTCAAATTGGTGGAGGAACAGAAATAGATCTTAATGAAATAAATGTTGAAGGGCCTCAATTAAAATCAGATGCTTGGGTTGCTTTAAGAGATTTTAAATATAATCATGTTGATGATTTTGTTAATAGAGGGGGAGTTTATGACTCAGCAGAATACCAAAATACTTTGTCTTTTGAGGTAAATAGAATGCTGATGAAAATGAGCGCGGAAGATTTAATGTCTACTATATTTGATAGTTTAAAAGGTGGTAATCTACACGAGGGTTTTGCCGATACCACTGGTTTTCTTAAGTTAATAATAGAAAACATACCTCAATTTGCAAACATGGCGGAAATGGATGCTATAAATTTATTAAGAGAATTAGGGCCATATACTCCATTGGGAGATGAAAATGGAGTTATGTCAAAAGACACAACATTATTAAATATGTTTCAAGAATGGTTGATTTCGGATTACTTTACAGGCGCAGTTGAAGGATCTGGAGTAGATATAGAAGGAGAGGGAAGCGCCGGTGTTAAGTATGGGGCACTCCATAAGATGATAGAAGACATAAAGAAGAAAAAGAAAAACTAATATGATTAAAAACTTAAAGTCTCCATTAAAACAAGAGTGGGATTGGACAGGCATAGGTGATGAAGATAAAAAAATAGCTCAAAATCTCATCAACAATGGCATGATACCAATTGAAGTGCCTGATCATGCTTGGGTAGAACATGGTAGCGCTTATTGGGAAGATGAGAAAACTGGTAGAATTTTATCAGCGTTTTATGATATGCATGATCTTTCTCCTACTGGAGCTTGGAGTCCTGAGTCAAATTTTATTGCCTTAGATGCTTTTGTTTACGGTAGAACTATGGAAGAACAAGAAACGTGGGTTAAGCAACAAGAGCAATTAAAGAAAGAAGAAGAAGAGTTAGCGATTAAATTAGAAGAAGAAAAAAAGAAAAAAGAAGAAGAAAAAATACTTAAAGACTTAGAAGAAACTGAAGATATACTAAACCAAATTAGAACTGGTGAAGCGTCAAATGGTGCTTATGAAATGGGGCCGTTAGAAAGACAATTGTGGAGTGATATGTTTAGTGGAATACAGGTTTCAGAGAAAGATTTTGATGATGCTAGACAAGCAGATAGAGATACGTACCACGAATGGAAAAATCCAAAAAAGTCAAATGAAAGTAAATCATTAGATGACCAAGTAACCTATATTCCTCATCTACCTGATGTAACAGTAGAGATTTCTGAAGAGCTTATTGAAAGAGGTGATGCGGTATTTGTAGGTCCCTTAGCTGATAAAGATGGTATTGATAATGATCTTGATGGGGAGATAGATGAACCAGGGGAGACTTTAATCATGACGTACGAGGAACTTTATGCTGACTTTGATCCATATGAAGATATAAATATAAACTCTGAAAACGCAGGGCACGTATACACGTATTTAAGGGGTTTAAAAAACGAAGAAATAAAAAAGAAAACAAAAGAGGATCTTAAAACTCAAGGCGCTATTAATCTTGGCTTTAATTCAACACCAGAGGATCATTATAGAGCTGATATGAATCCAGATATACCAACAGTTATTTTATCAAGAGATGATTTTGTTATTTACGATGGAGATGGTGCGTTAGATTACGAAACAACTTTAGAAGAAGCCCAATCATCACCAGATATATACGAAATTAAATTAAAAGACTGGAAATATAACGAAAATGGCCTACTTGTTCCCGTTGATATGAGCTCTTTTCAAAATAGATTATCAGAAATAGAAAGTTCAGATAAAGATAAGGATGAAAAAGATAAAGATATTGAAAGGTTGATAAAAGATTATGATGAATTTATTAGGTTAGAGCCTTATACAACTGGAGAATTAAATGAAAAAGTTAAAAAAGATAAAGAAAGATATAATGATTATATTGATGGTAAAATAGATTCTGAAATAATCAAAGAAGAAGGATTAGATAATAAATTTTATAGTCCTAAACTTGGGTTTATGACTGCAGAAGAGTTTGTTTTTAGACTTGAAACCTCAGGATATCCAAAAAATAAAAATGGAAGAGAACGTTTTATTAATGAGTATTTTATAAAAACTCCAAAAGAAATAAAAGAAGCAAAAATACAACGAGCTAGTGAAATTATAGAAAAAGAATCTTATGAAACGCTGTTGGATATCACGCAGAAGAAGTCTACTCCTGTTGGAGAAATATATCGAGTATTAACTGATCCAAACGGATACTTTAGAAAATATAATTTAGCTGTAAATGCGGTGGATGATTCTGGTTATGACGCTGTAAGAATATATATTCCCACGATTAAATACATGATGCTTGACGCTGATATATATGGAGGTGAGAGCTTTTATGAAGGCTATAGTCATCTTGATAATTATAATGAAGACAGAGGTATTCTTGAAATATTTAAGAACGAGGGTGGACAAATTGATTTTTCAGAACAACAATTAAGGCATTTATTCGCTCTATTAGACAAGCAAATAAAAGATCCAAGAGGTAATATACCTTTATTAAACTCTTTGTTTCATGATGAAGTTGGAGAAAAGATTGATTATGATTATAACCCCGCTAAAGAGAGAAAAACAACTTTAGATAACAGTCTTAGAATACTTTTTGCCCAACAGAATAAAATGAGGGATATGATAACAGGTGGTTACTGGACAGAGGAGGATTGGAAAGATTGGGTCAAAACCGATTCAAGGCAAGTTGCAATAAGAAAAGAGATTCAAGAGGAATTAGATAATGATTTTAATTATTATTTTAAAGACGCTGGGTTACAACTTCATTTTACAGATAATAAATTAAAACTTAGTAGAACTGACGGGATGTTTATGTATGATGCTAAAGGTACGAAACTACCATATGGATCAAGCCATATTTATTTTGAACATACCATGGAGAGTGAGTCTAAAGCAGTAGGTGGTTTATCAACTGATGTTATAAGTTATTTAGCTCATTTTATAACTAAAAAAGAAATGCAGACTTTTGAGACTAAAGCTGTAAAATACCAAAACGGTAAATTAATTGATCCATTAAAAGAACGTGCAGAGGAGATAGAAAAAGAAATATCTATAAATGATTATACTGAGAAACAGGTAATGCAGCGGTTTTTTAAGAATAGGGAGATTACTCTTGATTTTTCTACTGCGGAAACAAAATATTCTAAATATGACGTTCCTATTACGGGTGGAACTTTTGAACTTCCAGAAATAGAGATCAACACAGGATTTTTAAATATTTTTAAAGACAAGGATGATCCAAGTAAAAGCGAGTTACCTAGCGTAACAACTCAAAAAACAAAAGCGGGCGTATCTATAATAGTACCTGGAGTTAGCACTGTCGATGGTATGAAGTTTTTAAGTGGTAATTTTACTAATAGTGATTGGGTTCCAAAAGAGATACAAGATATAGGTAATAATGCCGCTCAGTATACTCTTCAATATTTCTCTGATGCTTTAATGGAGGAAGGTATTAATCCATTTGCAGTGGTTGGAAGTAAAGAAGATTTAATTGATTACCTTAAGACCAACATGTTTAAAGGTAGAGGTGGAGCAAGTTTTACAGGTAGAGGAGCGTTGACAGATGAGCAAGGTGATTTAGCTTGGACGTGGTATAAAGCTATATATAATGAGTATTTAAACGATGCTTATGGTATAAGAGAAACCATGTATACTGAAGATTTTGTTAAAAAACTTCAAACTTATGCTCAATCTCAGATTGAAAATAAAGATTATCTTTTAACAACTGATAACGGAGATCTGTACATTGATAGAGATGGTAACGAATTAATACTCAGTGATGATGAAATACAAGCAGATATAAATAAAAGATTAGATATAAACACCGATTTACTTGACCGTGCTTCAGAGACAACAATGGTCGCTTTACAAGATTGCTTTAAAAACGGTTTTCACGTTGATATTAGTTTTACTGAAGATGGTGAGATAATTTTTAACGGTATAATTAAAATTGACCCTGAAAAATACGATGAATATAATAAACTCAAGCAAGACCAAAAGTTAGGAGAATATGACTTAGTTGAAGAAGGGATAGGTACTTTAGTTGAGACAGATGAGGCTTTTGCAGAAGCACCATTAGCACAACAATTGTGGGAGGGTTTAAAATTAGGGAAAAAACCAGCAGTCGAATATGGCTTTGAAGTTGGTGGTGTGCCGATAACTACAGATGTTTTTACTGTTATAGATGGAAAGGCTTATACAGAATCAGAGTGGAGTAAACTCATTGTTGAACATGATAAATGGAAGGCGGAAAAAAATGCTTTAGCTGGGGTTACAGATAAAGAAGTATTAAAAAAGAAATTAAAAGTTCTTATTCCTGAAATGCAAAAACTTCAAAACATGATATATAGAGGGGGTAAAAACAGAGATGAGATTCAAAAATGGTTTGACGAGAATCCTAATGCAAAAATACAAAAAGAAAAAGAAAGTGATGAACAGTACCAAGCGTTTGTAGAAAATATACAAAGCGGGTCACAAATGAGTAGATTAGAACTTTTAAATCTTCCAGAAGATCACGCGAAAACCGTGATGAATTTATATCATGCTATAGATATTTACAATGACACTAGAAATGAGGTAAAATCAGATCGTCAAAAAATGATTAATGGAGAGGTAAAAAGAAAAGAGAAAGACTTTCTTTTAGCAATAGCCCAAGGAGAAACGGGAATGGAGACTAGTTATTGGGAGAACTGGCGAAGAAGATCTGGAAGAGGTTTTGATAAGTTATACATGGGCCCAGCAGCACTATTTGGTCATGAAGGGGCTCAAGATGCGTTGTTAAAATATAATAAATCTGCTCAATACGAAAAATCTTACGGGTGGGGAGAAGGAGACAATTGGGGTGCATTTGGTATGGTTTGGGCAGATCAAGGCGCTAATATGCTTATGTTTGTAAGCACAATGGGAGTTGGTACAAGTGTTTTTGGACTTAGTAAAGCTGGGGCTATGATTACTCCATCAGTTCTTGTTGGAACTGGATCTGGTGGTAGTAAATATGTTGAATTAACTAGCTTACAAGAAGACGCTGCAAATGCCCAGTTGCAATTAGACGCTTTAAAACTTAATTATGAAAAAGGCAATGTAACTCCCAAGAATTTTAGAAATCAAAAAATGAGACTAAATGAAGTTATAGATAGAGGTGACATGTCTCAAACTCAAAAATGGTTTTCTGTTATATCCACAGGTTTTATTGAGATGGGTTTTACATACGGATATGGTAGACTTGGTATTGGTGATATTGGAATTGCAAATAAGATAACAAAAGCCTTTTCTAAAAATACAAAAGGTTATAGAGGTTTATCAAGTTATAATCCTTGGGTGGGTGGTAAAGAAGCACTAAAAGGCATTGGAATACAAACCGGTGGTGAAATGCTAGAAGAAGGTAGTATATACGGTGCAACAGAGTTTGTTGATGGTATTATTTTTCAAAGAGATGGTGATTATAGTCAAATGTCTAAAGTTTTATGGGATGCGGCCGCTATGAGTAGTAGTGCTGGATCAGTATCAATAACTACCAATACGATGTTAAACCACAACTTAAAGATGGAGGCGCGTCGTAAAATGGAAGAAGATATACAAACTTTAAAAGCGTTAGAAAGCAATATAGCAGATATAGATGAGCAAATACTTAATATACAGCTTGTAGCAAAAGATACAGATATTGAAATAGATAATAATGAACTTGCGCGTTTAAAAAAAGAAAGAGATATTGCAAACCAAGATCTTAGAGATGGAATGCAAGAATTAGTAATAAATTGGCAAGATATGCATGTTCGTTTATTGGGAATGAGTGAGGGTGATCAAAAACAAATATATGAAAATAGTAGACTTCTAAGTAATTATCTTTTAGAAGCTGGAATACTACAAGAGAACGCTAGTAACGAGAACCATGTCAATGCTAAACTAGAAATATATAGAAACAAATTAAATAAAAAGAAAGCTGGTTCTGGAGATGCTTGGATAGAAGGTTATCGTAAATTATATAATTCTAACGAAGATTTAAAAGATGCTTGGACACCAGAAATTGCTACTGAATCTATATATGGTCCTGATTATAAAGAAAATGGATCAAGAAAAGAAATAAAAGATATAATACAAAAAGACAAATCTAAAGAAGGAAAAGAAAGAAAAGAAGCCTATAACAAAGCTGATGAAATCGGTAAGTTACGTATAGAACTAGATGTTATACAAAGGCTTCATTTAGACAACGCTACTTTAGAAATGAAACAAGATGAGAAAGTTACAACAACGGTAGACAACGCTGTTTGGAGCCAAAAAACATACGAAATAAACGGTGTAAAATACAATTCTAAAAAAGAATTTATAGATGAAATAAAAAGATTAAATGAAGAAGGAGAAGGAGGTGAGATTAAAATTGACGTTCAAAATGATCATCAAGCAAGTTTACTAGCTGATAACATTCTTCATAAAAACAACGAAACAACTTTTGTATCAGATGGAGAGGTTCAAACAAAACCAGATGAAGACGTTAAAGTTGATAAAGACGTTAAAGTTGATGAAGATGTTAAAAAAGAAAAAATTAAACCAAACGTAACAATAACAAACACCACAAACACTCAAACTAAACAAGAATGGGAACAACAAAATAAAGGTAAAAAAGGAGTTGTTGAAGATAGAAAACAAAGACTTAAAAAAGAGCAGGAGATATATGATTACTTAGCTAAAACTCATTATGCGGGTGGAGTTAGAGATTTACGAACATTTGAAAACGATAAATCAACAACAAAAGATATAGCTAATATAGTTGAAGACGCTACAAATAGAAAATTAGAATTTGAAGAGACTGGTAGCTTTGATGGTCTTATAGATAAAGTTCAAGAACTACGTAGAGAATATAAAATAACCGCTCAAGAAGCTATAAAGATGGTAAGACATCTGATTAATAATAGAAAAACAATAGAATCTAATCATAATGGTTTTCTTTTAGATAATAAATTTTTTGTTATAAACGAGAAACAAGCTAAGCAAAGAATAAAAGAAGATTTAGATGTTACTGGTGAAAACAAGTTTTTACAAGGAGCCGCTTGGTTACATGAAACTGGTCATTACTTAGATAATATAACTAAATCTGTAGAAGAGATTTCACAAAAAGGAATTTACTTAAATGAGTTTTTATTAAATGAAAAAAGTGAACGTGCTCAAGTACTAAATGAAAATGTTGAGAATGATCTCAGAAGAATGTCTGATGGAGATGGTACTTATTTAGGTAATAATGAAACAATAAAAGATATAATTGAAGAAAGAAAAACTGCGACTGGAGATAGGTTAGATAGAATAGACAAGATTTTAGATGAATACATTAGAGAAGTAACAACTAAGATGAAACATGAAAACTACGCTAAACTACGTAATGATGTTATAAAGAGAGGTAGAGGTACGTTTGCTAGATTTACAAATAAAGATTATAAGGTTAAAAACGCTAAAGAAGCAGCTTATGAAGTAGTAAGCTTTATAGAGGATTTCAAAAAAGGAAGATTAACAGAAGCTTATAAAATTCAAATAGAAGCTGCCAAAGGAAGAAAGGATTTAGCTGGAGACGTTAGAGGTGAATTACAAGAGTCAACTACGGTAAAAGGAAAAACAAAACAAGAAGTAATAAATAATTTAGTTAGAGATAAAGAAGGGTCTGTTATTACTAAGAAGCAATACGATGACATGCTCAATAAAGGAGCTGATAAGGTAAGAAGAAAAGTTGGTGGGGAATGGACTGTTAAAACAAAACCTCATCCAGCTAACTTACTAACTAATGATCCTAGTAAACCTGGATTTGACGAACTTAACGGTTCTATTAGAAACTTAGGCACTAGAATGGAAGGAGATAGAGTTTCTTTTGTTAAAGGAGAATCTGACTCAATGAGCGACTTCATTCAAGCTGTTAAAGACGAATTAACTACAGCTATTATTAATTATAACCCAGAAACAAAATATCAAGGCGTAGCACAAGGTGATTTATCAGGTTGGTTAGCTCAACATATCATATATAAAAAACCTGGTGTTATAGATAAGTTCAAAAAACAACAAGAAGCACGTGCCGCCGCCAAACAAGGTGGTGAGTACAAAGGAGACGGTACACTTGACGTAGGAACAGTGGAAGGAACTGTTGTTTTTGCTAGAAAGTTAGGGTTTACAGAAGATGTTATTGGTCAAGACGAGAATGGAAACGATATAACTAGGAATGCTTTTGATTTAATAGTTGAAAAGAAGTTCAACGAGGTAATAGCACAAGACCCTAAGACTTATAAAGATACTAAGAGTTTAATAAAAGATAACGACGCTGTATTAGTCGAGATCTTAAACATGGTAGCAAAAGAATTTGGTGTAAAACCTAGTAAACTAATAAAGGATTCTGCTTTAACTACTGACGAGAGAACATCGATACAATTAAAAATCAATTCTATTGGAGCTAGGTCGATGTTAAATATGATGCCTGAGGCGTTTAATTCTTTAGGTGATGCCAACGGTGTGCAACCAGTGTTTTTAGATGGTGGTAAAGGAAAGGCTATAAATTCTGAAACTGGAGAAACGAATCTAATATACACCGCACAAGAAGGAAGGGTAAAGACGACGAAACAGAGAATTGGTAATAAGATAGTATACGGCACATCGAAAAAGAAAGGGGGAGGAAAGGGATTAAAGATACAAAAGAAAAACTTTGTTGAAAATATAAATGAAGCAGATTATCTAGACATGCTCGGTATTACTCCTGTAGGAGTGAAGAGAAGATTTAGAACAGAAGATAGAGTTGTAGACGGGCCTTTGAGAGGATCTGTAATGCAGGTTGCTATTATTATAGCAAATCAATCTGTAACTAAAATAGCTGAAGAGAAAGGTTTAATAGGATTACAATCTATGAAAGATGGTAAAGGAGATCTTATGCTTAGTTCTATTATAGATGGGTCTAAACAAGATTTAATTCAACATGTATATTGGGATGGTAGAAATAAATTCCATTCTCAATTCGACAACGTTATATTAGACCCTACAAATGAAACAAATTTAAAAAATCAAATTACAAAAGCTTTTAATGAAACTTGGCCTTATGGAGAGGTTGTCAACGAAAATGGAAAAGACGCTTGGATAGGTAGTGATGGAGTTAATTATAGAAATAAGTTAATAAACTGGTACTCTAAAACATTACGTGAGAACTATCTTAAATACACAAAAGAAGATGTTGTAATGGATGGGAAAGATGTAAATAGTTTCCGTGATTTTTTAATGGCTGAAGATTCTAAAAGAGACGATGGTTTTGATAGTATATCTAAAATACTTGAAACAGATCCTATAACTAAGTTATTTAGAGAGCGTTTAGAAATAAATAAAAAATACCAAAAAACCAACGCTGATAGCTATGTAACAAAACTACAAGAAGAAGGTTTAACTGAAGAGCAAGCTAGAGAAAAGGCTTTAGGAGAATACATTAGAAATAAAAGTTTCTTAGAAAACGGTACAATTGATCCTGCTAGAGGAATGACTTTTGGAGATCAAAAAGTTTTAAGGTTAAGAAATGAAGAATCACAATCAAAATACGGTAAGAATTTTAAAGAGTTAAATAAAGAACAGAAAAAGATTATAGAAAAAGCTATTCCGGGAAGACATAATGAAGTTTACACTCAAGAATTTTTAACACATATATATCCTGGGTTAATAAGTTATAAAAAAGGACCTAAAGTTTTAGATAAAAATGGGAAAGAAGTTAAAGATAAAGTAAGTTACATTATAGAGACTAAAAAAGAAGGTAAAACTATACAAAAGACTATAGAAGTAACAAAAGCTTGGCCTCAAGCTACAACTAAAGATATGTTAACCACTACAAACGAAGATGGATCTATTGATTCACCTATGAGTATAGAAGAAGCTAATGCTAGAAGAAAAGATTCTAACGAGGCAATGAAGTTTTACGATGACATAACAGCTATAGCCGCTGAAAATTCTAAAGCGATGAAAAATGGTAAAGAACATTTCGCTATGCATATGGCAGCTATGAACGCTAATATGAAAACACCTTTAAGAAGAGGTGCTGTATTTACGTACGCTGCTTTGGATGCGCCAGCAACCGCGTTAAAAGATGTTAACGGTAAGAAAAACTTTGAATTTGAACATGGGTTACCAGCTAAAGTAGTTAATGCTTTAATGATAGGTAGACACTGGTTTAACAATGGTTTAAAATTAGAAGATATACAAAAAGCTTATGAAGTTGGTGTGTTACATAGAGACTTTAATGATAATGTAGGTAGATTATTTAAGGAGAGAATGCATTTTAATTATCAAATTGGAGATGGCGCTTTAAAAAGATGGTTAAGTAGATGGACAGCAACAGGGGCAAGTCATGCTCTTTACAATGTATTTACTGGAAAGGTTGAAGGCAGGCAACAAGCTGAAAACCACAAAAGAACAAAAGAAAGTATAAAAGAAAAAACTATTGATAAGGCTATACAAAACTCTAGATTAATAAATGATAATGCGCAATCAAGAGGTATGTCTGCTTTTGATTTTGATGAGACTTTAATTATAGAAGGAGAAAATTTTATAATTGCTAAAAAAGGTAAAGAAACAATAAAGATATCATCAGAACAATGGCCAATTCAAGGACCAGAATTAGCTGAACAAGGGTATGAATTTGACTTTACAGATTTTGTAAATGTAAGAGGTGGAGTTGAAGGACCTTTAATGCAAAAACTTAGAAATAGAATCAATAAATTTGGTATAGAAAACACTTACATATTAACAGCTAGACCAACAGAAAGCGAAACAGCTATAAGAGGTTGGTTAAAAACAAAGGGTATAGATATGCCTTTAAAAAATATAACAGGCTTAGGAAATAGCACTGGAGAAGCTAAAGCGCTATGGATGGCTCAAAAATATGCTGAAGGCTACAACGACATGTATTTTGTTGACGACGCACTACCTAATGTTACTGCTGTTAAAAACATAATGGATCAATTAGATATAAAAGGATCTTCTGTTCAAGCAAAAATACAACTTAGTAGTGACTTAAATAATACATTTAATGATATATTAGAAGAAACAACAGGTATGAAATCTGAGAAAAGATTTTCAGATGCTCAAGCTAAATTAAGAGGAAAAGGATTTAAATTTAGAGGATTAGTACCACCGTCTGCACAAGATTTTGCTGGTCTTTTATATAACTTTATAGGTAAAGGTAAAAAAGGAGAACAACAATTTGAAACATTAAAGAAAGCTTTAATTGATCCTTTCGCTAGAGGTTATGATGAGTTAAACACCGCGAGACAAAAAACAGCTGAAGACTATAGAAGTTTATTAAAAGAATTTCCTAATGTAAAAAAGATGTTAAATAAAAAAGCAGGTGACACAGGTTTCACTGTAGATCAAGCTATTAGAGTTTATTTATGGAATAAAGCTGGATTTGATGTCCCTGGGTTATCTAAAAGAGATTTAAACAATTTAAACTCTTATATTGCAAATGATGTAGATTTACAGACTTTTGCAGATGCATTAGGTATTGTTTCTAAAAAAACAGAAGGTTATTCAAAACCTGGAGAGTATTGGTTAACAGAAAACATAGCATCTGATTTAATGAGTGACGGTGCTATTGGTGACGCTAGAGCTAATTTCTTAGCTGAATGGCAACAAAATGTAGATCAAATATTTTCTAAAGAAAACTTAAATAAAATTGAAGTTTTATATGGACGTAAATTTAGAGAAGCTTTAGAAGATATGTTGTACCGTATGAAAACTGGATCTAATAGACCTGTTGGTAGCAATAGACTAACAAATATGTATATGAACTGGGTAAACAACTCAGTTGGTGCAATTATGTTCTTTAATATACGTTCTGCAGTTTTACAAACTATATCTGCAACAAATTATATAAACTGGGGCGATAACAATGTGTTAAAAGCAGGTTTAGCTTTTGCTAATCAAAAACAATATTGGAAAGATTTTGTTATGATATTTAATTCAGACATGTTAAAACAAAGACGTGCTGGTTTAAAATATAATATCAACGAAGCTGAATTAGCTGCCGCTGTAGCAGGTAGTGATAACAAAGTAAAAGCAGCTTTAGCATGGTTACTTAAAAAAGGTTTTACACCTACACAAATAGCAGATAGTTTCGCTATTGCTAGTGGTGGAGCTAGTTTTTATAGAAATAGAGTTAAAACTTATTTAAAACAAGGTTTAGATCAAAAAGCAGCAGAAGAAAAAGCTTGGTTAGATTTTCAAGAAACAACTGAAGTTGCACAGCAATCAGCAAGACCAGATCTAATATCACAACAACAAGCTAATCCTCTTGGTAGATTAATATTAGCGTTTCAAAACACACCTATGCAGTATGGTCGTATAATGAATAAAGCGTTTAGAGATTTAGCAAACGGAAGAGGAGACGCAAAAACACATGTTTCTAAAATAATTTATTATGGAGCCTTACAGGGAATAATATTTACCGCGTTGCAATCTGCTTTATTTGCTGTTCTTGGAAGCGATGATGATGATGAAAAGGAAAAAATGTTAGATTCAAAAACAGATAGAATGGCAAACTCTATGGTAGACTCTTGGTTATCAGTTTTTGGATATGGTGGTAAAGCTATTAGTACAGTAAAAAACACTATAATGGAATTTAACAAGCAGAGAGCTAAAGATTTAGATGATAATTTTATGACCCGATCAGACCACGCTTATACTTTATTACAAGCTTTAAGCTTTTCACCCCCAATTGGTTCTAAAGTACGTAAAATATATCAATCTACTCAAACAGAAAAATTTAATAGAGATATAATAAGTGAAAGAGGATTTGCTATTGACAATCCTATTTGGAATGCTATTGGGAATACTATTGAAGGTGTTACAAATATTCCATTAGGTAGATTATCAAACAAATTAAACAACCTAAGCAACGCTATGGACTCAAGACACGAAACATGGCAACGAGTAGCATTGCTTATGGGTTGGAATTTATGGGATTTAGGTGTTAAAGATCCAGATATAGTTGCTTTGGGTGAAGATATAAAAGAAAGAAAGAAACAAGAGAAAAAAATAGAGAAAGAAAAAAAGAAATTTAAAGATACACAAGAGAAATTAAAAGAGAAATATCCTGATAAAACAGAAGAAGAGGTTGATAAGGCTATTATAATAGAAGAAAAAACAAAAGAAGTTTTTAATTTAAATAAACGAGAACAAGTTAAAATTTTAGAAGAATATGATTTAAATCCTAAAGATTATCCTAAGGAAAAAGATAGAGTAGATAAAATAATGGAATTATATAATAAAAATCCTAATAAAATAGACTCTTCATTAACAAATATAAAGAATTATGTTCCCTCTAAACAAGAAAAAAGATCTATCGATTTATTTAAAATGAATAAAAAAGATCAAGTAAACTTATTAATGGAATTAGGCTTATCTAGTAAAAAAATTAAAGAATTAAAATACGAAGAAGATAGAGTCAATAAAATAATACAACTTGAAAATAAGAAAAAAGGTAAATAAACTGTAAAACAAGTGATTTTAAGATAATATAAAGACACAAAAAAATGGCAAAAGAATTAAACGAAGATACTACATTTAAAATGAGTGTTAAAACCATGGTGGCTCTTGGTTTTGGTATTGCTACTTTAATAGCGGGTTGGTATTCATTAATGGCGGAAATACAAGAAGCTAAAGAACAACCTGTACCTGTAGATGTTACAATAATTAAAGAAGAGATTTTAAAAGA
>CEUX01212668.1_pt1 | contig 14308 bp, 10 predicted proteins | sample 531361 | NCBI WGS metagenome assembly CEUX01 (sample SAMEA2622736, study PRJEB7988) | marine metagenome | isolation source: saline water (ENVO:00002010), including
CCAATTCCTCGACCTGTTTTTGATACTCAACGGTTCCTTCTTTTTCTTTTGATAATCTTTTCTCTTCTAGGGCGAAACGCTTTTGTGCATCATCGAGAGCTTGTCTGGTCAATCTAGCTTGCTCGTCCATCCTTTTAAGAGACGCTTCTTGAAATTCCGCTTCTTTCTCATAAGACATATTAAAGCCCGCAAGCTTCTTTTCTTTTGCTTCCAAGGCTCTCAATTCTTTATTATCAGGGGTTCTAGTCGGCCTAGCCATTTATCAAGCTTCCTTATTTAAAGGGCCACGGAATCCCAGTTCTTCTTTCAAACTGAGACACTGCCCTATCCAACTGGTATCTGGATTTAAAAGTATTTGGATTGTCCAAGCCATACTGCCTAATTGCTTCTAGATGTTTTTTTTCACCGGCAATTGTTTGGACAAAAGAGTTGATGTCCGATCTGGTGCCACGAACCGTTACAGGAACTTGGGCTCCTCCAAATATAGATTTTAAAATAGTTTTTATACCTTCACCAAACATTCTGTATGGATTTATAAACTCGTTTAGCTCTTTTCCTTTTAAAGAGTTCAAGTCAATTACAACTAATGAGTTTTTTTCTTCTGTCACATTTTCTTGCATCACCCAGAATCCTCCAATTTATTAATTATAAATAGTTTGAAATAAAAAAAGCCGGTCGAGATGACCAGCTTATATTATTTGGCATTTGCAGCCTTTTCATTTTCTTCTGCTTCTCTTTTGAGTTGCTTTGCTAGCCTGTCCATAAACCAATGACGAAGCCTGATTGGAAGACTGTAAGACTCTACCAAGCTCCAGCCGCCATGATATTTCAAAAGAAATATTTGCTCATAGACTTCTTTGATATAGCTGTCACCTAGGCCAAAAAAAGTCGACAGTAAGAGGAACCTCCATGTCCTCTGATATGTATCCGCAAGATGTGCACTCGAAAGGGAGTTTCATTTCAACATCGGGAGTTATTAGATCGTAAAACTTTCTAATAAAGTGAGCATCTTGAGAAGGCATGTGATCAACAGCTTGTGAAATACTGTTGTAATCCTCATGCCCCTCAATCGAAACAATAATTGATTTTAGCTGATCTGTGGAAAGAGAATCTGGCATTTTAAGTTTTCTTTTTCTCTCCAATTCTCTTGTGATTTTCTTTTCATCATAGCCAGTGCTAAGTCTAACTTCAACCGTCATCTGAGAAACTGGCAAAATAGTAGAAAAAGTTCTATCACCAGTTTGAACAATATTTAACTCTTGTAATTCTTCCGGTGACATGCCCTGATAAAAGACACACTTCTCTAGATCGAATTTGCTTCTTCCTTTTTCTTCACACTCTGGACATACAACCGAAGCTTCATATTCGGATCCGAAACCGGTTATTCTTGCAGATATAAGTAAAGCACTTTTATCGCCAACCAACATGTCGTCAATGTTTATTGATTTGTCTATCAACAGATTTTGAAGCAGCCGATCAATGGCAACGCCTTTTTTCAATAAAGTTTTAGATGTTAGAATATCTTCATCTTTTGCAGTCATAAAGCGAAGCTCAAGCGAGTCCTTTCCACAGAGCGGGTGCTCTGGTGGATAATATCTTCCCTGAGATGGCAAATCTACAATATGCGTTGGCATGGGAAAACTTAGCGGCAACCCTTGAGCTTGAGAAGGTTGGGGTTGAATTTCTGGATTTTGGACTTCGCCCATAACTTCAGAAGCAAGAGGAGGGTCAGCATCAACGTGGCTGACCCCCAAACGTTCTTCATTATTTCTTGCGGACATTTATACCTCTTTTCTTTTAGAACTTGAGAGTTCCTACATTTCCGGGGAGTGAAGAAAGAACACTATCTCCTCCTCGGCTAGCACCTTGTGCGCCGAAGATTCCATCGCATTCTGCCCAATCGTATCGGAAGACCACATCAACAGTGGAAAGGTCTTCGCTCTCATAGTCTAATGTACTGAAGTTTACGGATTTGATCCAAGCATTCTTGAGTTCCCAGTGCTCAACCGAATTGCCAACATTGTCAATTTGGTCAATTGAAACACCAAGCACTTGATTGACCAACCCTGCTTTTGAAACAGTTGTCATGTCAGAAGTGTTTCTTGGAATTCTATATCCGCCGGCTTCAAGCTTTGACATAACAGTCTGTACAACTGCGGGGCTTACTGGATCTACCAAGACGGCAGTAACATCAGCCCACTCAACACGACCGGGATAATAAAATTTATGATTGAGATAAACATGCTCAGTTTGGCTAATCTCTACATTAGGCTTAGTTACACTTTTTGCATACCAAATAAGAGCATCGCCGGGAATACCAGTGATGGTAAGTTTAAAGCGATAATTTCTTTTCGGATCGGCTCTATTTGCATCAGTCCAAAAAATTGACATGTTTTTATTTCTCCTTATACAAGCACTTTATTATAAATAGTGACTTGTCTTTTTTTCAACTTTTAATCTTGAAATCCTGCTCCCGTATTGGTGATTACAAAATCAACTGCGATAAACTCAATTGATCGAGCCGGCTGTAAGAAAATTTTCGCATACATGATATTTCTATCAACCAAGTCAGGTGTAGTAGTTGTCTCGTCTAAAACTACTCGGAAATCAGTCAACCCATATCTAGCCTGAATGCTTGTCATCAGCGGGTTCACCTGATCCAAGAACCGTTGCCAAGTTGCTGACACATTCTGCTCGAAGAGCAAATTGTTTGCAATTCTTGAAATTTGCTTTTTGATGAAAATGAGCAGCCTTCTAACATTGATCCTGTCCAAAGCTGACGGCGTAACTTGTAATGTTTTTTGTCCAAAGATTACAATACCTTCCGTTGGGAAAGAAGCAATTGGGTTAATGTTTGCATCATAAAGGTCATCTCTTTCTTCTGAGGAGAGTTTTTGTTTTACGTTCACAACTGGAACGCCTGCGACGCCAGCCGACAAGCCACCCCTGTTGAATCCGGCAGGAGCGAACCAAAGTTCTCCAAACGTTTCCGCGCTTCCAAGGGTTCCAAGAGCAACAACTGATGGCGGAACATTTACTAGCTGATTATTGATGGTGTCTTGAATTTGAACATAAGGATAATAAGCTGCTCCATAGCTGTTGTTTATTTGTCGAAGCCTAAGTTTATCAACCGTTTCGGAAACAGATCCTGTTCTTTTTGTTTCGGTAAGCTTGTTCTCATAGAAGGGAGTAAAATCACCTTCTAAGTCAATCAAAGCCAGAGCATCGCTTCTATCTTCGGCAACCGAAAGCAACCTATCTTGGAGGCTGGTCTCTGTCAATCCGGGTATTGCAAGAATATTTGCTTCTACGATTTCTGGATCTGTAACAGTGTCAATCGCTTTTCGAACTGAGTTGTAGGCATAGCTGGTCGTTTCTGTCTTGTTTTTCAACAAGCTGTTTCGGAAAGCATATTGCTCCGTGATGTCAGTTCCTTCAAAACCTCCAAACAATGGCATGGTAAACTGATTATAACCTGCCTTGAGAATGCTCTTATACGAAGCCGTTGCAGATGTCTTTAGCGGCAAGAACGAGCCAGTTGCAGTAATTGAATTTCCAGACTTTCGAGAACCTGAAATATAAGCTGCGTCTGTCGTTGAATAGGATTCGCGGGCACCAGCAGCGGGTGTAGCACCATCAGTAAATACTTGTTGAACTTCGTCCAGAGAGAAATAATAAGGAACCTCAATGTATCCTTTCCCTGATTCTTCGCTCAAACCCTCTGGCATCATTCTAAGATAATCTGTGAAACCTTTGTTATATTTGACAGAGCTTCCATTTCTATACACATCAACCCCAAAGCAACTATCAAACTGAGAGCTTGCGCCGGCGGATGAAGCTGAAACAACCAGTGGTGTTTCTGGGAATATGAACGAAGCCGAAGGCATAGTCAGCGCTGTTGAGTAGTCGCCTCTACCAACTATAACTCCGTTTCTGGGTGCACCTGCATTTTGTGTAAACTGTGAATAATGGGGAACATGAGGCATGTTACCTGAAGGCGGAACAACAAACTGACCGCTTGAGCCACCGCCACCGCTTCCAGCGCCGGCATCTGCATTGGTAAAGCTAGACATCCCAATACTACTAACTTTGAATCCACCAAATCTTGGAACACCATAGAATCCAAAGGGAAGATATCGGGGGTCCGTCATACCTTCATCAATCGTACCGGTTACCTCGACACGAATAAACTTGGATCTATTATCATATTTTCCGTACTCTCTATATCTTCTCTCTTCGTAGTTCCATTCTCTGTTTTTGTCACCAATCACTCGACCAATATAGTTTTCACTTTGTGGGTTCAAGTTAACATTATCATATTGCTCAAGTACTTTTCTGTGCTTATCGCTGTCGCTTAGACTTCTTACTTGAACAGAGAAAGTTCCATATTCATTAAATTCATTTGTGGGAGCTTTGACATTTGTAATAGAAATTTTGAGATTATTCTGCTCCCACTCCCCAGCCTGAAGCGTGTGGAAACGGAAAAGTTTTGGCATATTGATTGCATCATAACCACCGAAATGAGCATTCAAATCCTGAGCGAAAGTCCAAGGTGAACGGCCTCTTTTCGGAGCTATTCGGTGATCCGCACCATGCAATGCGCCTCCAGCAGAACCGGTCCCTATCGGAGCGACAAAGCCGAAAACCTTATTAGCTGCGTTTTGTGTAATTTGCCTCTCTACGAAATCTTCATAAGATTCGCCTAGCCAGTAGCCTTTTAGCTCTTTCGGCACACCACCCTGATCTACAATGTCAGCATTTGTCAATACGGGATTTGTATTGAAAACTTTTCGAATAAATCTAGGCGATTCTGGATCGAAATCAAAAGTTATGACACTTTCTGCTGAGCCGGATCTTAGAACTGCGGTAAAGCCGCGATTAGCATGAGTATTTTCAATAAAAACTCCAGAACCCGTTACGGCAGCTCCATAGTCAGCACTCCCAGTGCCGACAACAAGCCGGCTATGAGTTCCATTGTCCGATGTTGGAATAATTCCCCTCAACCGAAGACTAACGCCTTTCTTCAAATACCAAATAGCACCCAAAGTGCCTGTAGGTGCTGTGCCAGCGGCCCCTTTAAGTTCCGCGGCAGTTCCACTGTTGATCAAGAACATTCCAACTGCGCCGGCATTATCTGCTGGGTCTGGACTTCCTTCCAGTTGATTATCTTGAGGCCAACCGGCTGCACCGACTGTTGTTGCATTGTCGTGCTGATCGGCCGTCAATCTAACATAAGTAAGGGGCGTATTGTTTCTCAAATAAGCTTGCGCAGCATATACTCCATAAGTTGGAGCAAGAGTATAGCTTCCATCTCGATACTGATCGTTTCTAAGAGTTCCTCCGCCAGCAACTGGATTTCCAAATATTTCTACGAATTCCGAAAAAGAATTTACTTGCGTTGGGAGAAAGCTAGGGCCTCTCTGGGAAGTACCAATTACAACCGGGCCAACTCGACCGGGAACGCTGATTGAAGTAAGTTGAGAGTTGTCAATTTCATTCAAAAAGACACCCGGTGAAACAAACTTAAATTTACTGGATGGCATTATTTATTTCTCCTTATTAGGTATAAATAGAGTTTTATATATAAATAGTATCAAAGAAGGTCAAGTTCCCTTTTAAGAGCGGAACTTGTCTGGTATCTCGCCCAGATCTGCAACGTTCGGCCTTTGCCCAAAATGAGGTTTATCGCCTGTAATAACTCTTTCCCTTTGGATTCTTATTTCTACGACATTTTCCCTAACCTTCAGCTTAGGTCTAGAGTCGTTGTCTGCGGCCCCAATAAGATATCCCAAAACCCTAATATTGAATTCGCTCAAGTAAGTCCTTTCTTCCTCGCCCAAGGCATTGACATTATTATCTTGTGAAAACTCTTGTTCAAAAAAAGCTTCGAATCTGTGGCCATCTTTAGTTATATTAAAACTGTTTATCAAACCGGTCCTCGTTATAAATGGCTGGATCATTTCATTCATCTGTTGCTGGAAATGCGATCTAACTCTTATCACATAGTTTGCTGTCACCCATGTTGGGATATCCGTTGTATAAGTATTATACACTTTTTTACTATTCTTTTTTATTTTAAAATTTGGCTGACCAACGCCAACGGCAAGGCTGGATATTTTTCCGGCCAATGCATTCTGGAAATCTGTTGTTTTTGAGTGGTTCAGCTTTCTAGCTGCTGGAATGGGTATGCCTCCCCTGTAGTCGTTTACGGGAAAAACATGAGATTGAAATGCTCCTTTGAATCCGGGATCTTTGGTCATTCCGGTTCTTTCCAGTGTCATGATTGGCAAAACCAGAGAACCTTCCTGATCTCTGATCTCCTTATCATATTTTGCTTGATATGCTCTTTCTCCCGAAACCCACACAACTTTAACTTTTTCCCAACCTTCTTTTGTCGTGGAGGATATATCCATCTCACTGTCCAGCCATTCGTATAAAGCATAATCTAACGTTTCAATAGTTGAAGGTAAAAAAGAAATTTCTCTTTCAACATTTTTGCCGGGAGGAATGACGGAAGGCCGGCTTCCATATTTGTAACCTGAATTCTTAGGAGGCATCAAACAAACTCTCCCTTGCTTTTATGCATTTTGCAGAAATTTCAAATTTATGATCTACTTGTCCGAATAGCTGCCTAGGCTCATTAAGGGTCACGATTTCATAAAAGAATTTTCCATATAAAATAAAATCTCCCTCACGAACAAAAAGATTCTGATCTTCTGTCAATCGTCTTTTGTGGAAATTGACCGTCAACGATGAAATACGATCCAAACCATATCCCGAAGGGTTGGTTGTCTGCCCTTCCCAGTTAATCAGAGCATTGACTCTAACAGGTGGGAGAAAGTTTTTAAAAATTGCTTCACCATAGAGAGGGTGAAAATCTGTGGTTTCCAAGTCAATAGGGTAATAAACTATTGTTTGACCTATAACTCTTTCGATAAGTTCATCATTTACCTGCTTGACAAGTCTTCTTTCTGCCTCGCCAATAAACAAAGGTGGAGGCGGAGCAGTCGGTTGCTGCCATTTATTTTTAAGATCAGACATCTAGCAACCTCCCTATCCCATAAATATTCCAGCCGGAACATCTTTAAAAACTTGCTGAGACGCTTCGGCTGTCTGAGCATCATGATTGGCCAATTCAGTATATGTCAACTCATCCAATGTCGATTTTAGCTCATCTCGCAACATACTCTGTTCTTCTTTTGCTTGAGAAAGTAAATCTGAAGCATTCAAAGTTACAGACTCTCCGGGAATTGGTATTGTGGTAAACTTCCCTCTAACCTGCGCCAGCATTTCTTTTGTAACAGCTAGAGCAAATCTTCGAACCCACTGCTTTCCTATCGAATTTATAGTGCTGTAATCCAAATTGCTAAATGGCAAGGTATTCATATTGTTGATACCCTTGGTTCCCACTCTGGCATCTTCATCTTCTTCCCACGTATCATCGGCAACTGTGAAATCAACCCATATGTAATCAAAATTTTCATTTGGAACTGGGAATATTCTTAATTTATTATTTCTAAGTTCATATGAATATTGAGATGTTCGCACTCGGATTGCGTCTTCATAGGCCGCGGCCTGACTTTTGTTCTGCCAAGTTGGAACTATATTAAATGTTGAATCATCAGCATACTGGCCATATGTGCTCAAATTTCCTAAAACATTCAAACCTCCATAATATCCATAAAATCTCCACTGTGCATTCGGAGACACATAATAGACTCTGTTGATTAAGACTTTTTTGTTATTTATCTTTCCGTAAAACTCCGTTTTTGGATCTGTCTGGGAGCCACTGGCGACGATAAGATCCTGAAGATCGTAGTCTTGTATGCCGTCCTCTATGGTAATCGAGGCAGAGTAAACAGTTTGAAGACCTCCAACACCTGCTTCTTGCGATGAAGCGTCTGCATATCTTCTAGCATATCCAAATGTTGTCCTTGGAAATCGAGTTGCAACATTGCCGGCACTTCCATCTTCACCTTCTCCTGCCAAAGAAGAAGACAAAGTTCCAGCTTTTATTTGACCATGCTGATCAAAAGAGCCTGTGGTTTGCCCTAGAAGATTTGAAAGAACGTTCTTTGCTTGATGCATGTTGACAATGTAAGAATATTCCAAAACAGACTCTTCGTAAGCGGCATATATATTTCCGGCTTTCAACTCAATATCTAAAACATCACCGCCCAACTTTTTGTAAGTATATGCAACTTGATCTACTGCGCCGGATATAAAATCATTTGATCCAGAATAGATGCCAAAAGGCAAGGCGGCAGCAACATCAGCATATGTCCCAGTTACAGGAAGAATAGATTTGCTAGCTTGGCTGGCTGGCGTTAATGTGGGGTAAGACATTTATATCAATCTCCTATAGAATAATGACATTTTATATAAATAGTTTTGAATTCGGTAATCCTAGAAATAGCAAAAAAAAACCCTCAACCAATAAAGGGAGAGGGTTCAAAAGATAGCTATAGTCTAACTATTGTTTATCAACCTGATGATGTGATTCCGCCATTCGCTCCAGAATGGGTTATACACTGCCAAGTTGTTCCATCGCTAACAACCTCGACTCTATCTCCGACCACTGAGGTACCTCCAACAAATGTAATTTTATCTGCCAAAGTGATTGCAGTCGGAGAAGCATCAACATGAACACCCTGCATGGTGTCAGCCGTAGCCGCCACAATATCGATATCATTCGATCCGTGAGCGTCAGTCATGATAAAGGTGCAATACCATCCGGTCGTCGCATTTGCCGGCAGTGTAATGTCAAATGCTCCGCTGTCTGCATCAATTGTAAACACCGTACCAGAATCAGATTCTTCCAGTGTTTTAGCTGCGGTGATGTTGGTGACTAGCTTTTTCATACCAAATAAGGTGCTATTCCTAAGATCGAGATTTCGCATCAGCTTCTCAATCATTTTCTCCAATCTTCCTAAACTTTTAATTCCCGGCATTTATCTTCCCTCCAATGATTTGCACATAAGTCTTTACCTTGTCTTTATTGTAAATAGTCAAGAAAATTGTAAACAGACAAGAAAAAACAAAAAACCCCCAACCTATAATAAATAAAATAAGTGTACACTGATAAGTAGTCTGAAAAAAAACAGAAAACCCCGAACCTTATAAAAAGATCCGGGGTTTTCAAAGCGCTTCATTCAGGCACTATGGCCACGAATTATGCTCCGCTTTCTCCAATAAGGCCTCGAACAATTACAAGACCATACATATCAGGTCGGACCATCTTCTTCGCGTATCGGGTCATAACCCCTTTACGCGGTACGAAGTCTTCCGGCCCAAAGATGGTGGGAGTGACTTGCAGTGGCACATAAGGTGCATACACATAACCAGACTCAAGGAAGCTATTTCCTTTGCGACCTACAAGAATCACATTTCGTGGGAAGTAAGGATCAACATAGATGTCATATCGCTTACTTATGCTTCCTACTTTTGTGGTACCTGCCACGCCAGTTCCGGCATCATGAGCAACAGCCGCTCTGAATCCAGCAGTAAACTCCAGAATGTTAGCAACTTCAGGGCTTACAACCAAGAAGTTAGCTCCACCACGAAGCGTCTTGCGATGGATACGAGCTGAAACGTCGTTGATGGTTTCGAGACAAGTCTCATACCACTCGGACACTGTTCCAGTAAAGTCGGGAGCTTTCGAAGAAGCACCAACTTCAGATCCGGTCTCTCGATTTACAAACAATCCGGGGGAACGTGACCAATACAGAGTTCCACCTTCGGCACCTTTGATAAGGTCTTCGAGAATCTCACGATCAATTTCGAGAGCAATCTGCTCAGACAAAATGCTGGTAAGCTCAACCTCTGCATCCAAGTTATGATATGCATTGAGGTCTTGACCCAATTCTGGGGTCCATTTTGCTTTCAGCTTTTTGGTCCGTGCAGTCACTGCAACGGAATTGACTTTAATGTTGATTTCGGGAATAGCACTGGTATTTTCAAGACCCCAGCTACTGGCACCAGCAATTGCGCCGAGAGCTTCGCTATCGGGCACTGTGGAAGCAGCAAACTTGTCTTTGATTACACCAGTCCAGTCAGTTCGAAGTGCCAAGTCATCTGCCAAAAGCTTTTGCTGATTATCGTCACTAGTGGTAAATGCACCAGTTGCAGCCAAGACAACAAGGAGCTTGGAAGAATCATTGTAATCTTCTTGGGTCAATCGACGTACGATTGTTCCTGCATCGCTACCACTGTTAAACAAGGTAACAAGGTTGTCAAAGTCAAAATCAGCGGCTGATGTAATACTGGTCTTCGTGATGGTTGCAACAGCAACGTTAGTACCGGACAGTTCGGGATCGTAACGAGTGATGCGACCAAGCTGAAGGTAATCGGCATTCATTGTGCTTGGGTTACCGTGCTTGAGATTAGTATAATCAAGGTGAGCACTACCAGAAGCAACAACATCAATATTCAAACCGGTCAATGAACCGGTTGGAGATGCAAAGCCGCCAGCAAGGTTGTAAAAACCTTTTTCCTGAGCATACAAGTTATTCCCTACAGTATCGTCCAGCGTAACACCACCGGTCAACTGCTGACCAACAACGCCACCACCATAAAGTGATTCGCCAGAGATAGCACCAGCAGCTTCTTTTGGACCCGGACCTGCAAAAGTGAAGTCGAGGAAGAAAATGAGACCACTGGGAAGGCTCATCGGCTGAACAGATACAAGATCGTTAGCAATCAAAGAGCCGAATACACGACGAACAATAGGAAATGCAACAGCGGCAAAACCTTCGACATCGCCACCAGCCATGGAGCTGGTTTCTTTCAATAGTTGTTTTGCTTGGTTTTCAAGCAGGACAGCCATTCCTTGTTTTTTGTCATCGAATTCGATACCTTCCAAAAGACCAGTTTTTTCCCACTTATTAAGCAGGGCAGCACCTTCTTTGGAGAGATCTCGACTTACGATACCTTCAGTTAGTTTTTCTAACATAGACATGATAATCTCCTCCTATAGAAATTAGTTAATACCTGCCAAGCGTTTCCAACGATTTGTTGTTGGATCCTCTTGAGCTTTCTTTTCTGACCTATTCGTCAGAATTAATGAAGATCTCTTCTCAACTGCTTCGCTTAGTGATTTTGGACCTCTTTTTGTCGAGGTTCCCACAGAGCTTTGAAGTGTCTCGTAAATGACCTTCGCTTCCTTAACTGAATCTGTCTTTGATAGAGCTTCGACAATTTTTGTTTTTTGCCGCTCATTCAAAGAGGTGCTACCCAAGACACGATTCATATAGAGCAATTTCGCATTGGAAATATTCACTTGGGAAATATGCTCTTTAAGATCTGTTGTTTTCTGTTTGTAATTTTTTATCTTTTCTTCTAATTGCTTATTTGTTTCCAAAAGACCTTTTACTCTTCTGGTAAGCTTTTCTTTTTCTTTCTCGGCTTTTTCCAACTCTTCAATAGCCTCCTTAGCCTTTATAACATCATCGGCATACTCCAGTTCTGCTGTTGTTGGCAAATGAATGTGACCATGAGGTTGAGGGTCATAGTTGAAAGTTAGCTTTTCTAGAAGATCTCCCAGATCTTCATCTTCCTCATCCTCTTCCAAGGAAATTTCAATTTCTTCGTCTTCTTCGCCTTCTTGCATTACGTCGGCTGCAAGCGCAGCTTGAGTTTCAGGTTCCCCAATTTCTTCACCAGAGAGAGCAGATTCAATCTCTTTTTCTAAAGCGCTAAGATCAAGCTCAATCTCTTCTTCTTCTTCGGGACAGGGGCAAAGATTTTCTCCATCAGTTCCAGCATCTGCGAGATCTAACTCTTTTGCTACGTCTTCTTCCCCCTCTTCTTCAAATTCTCCCAATTCGTCTTCTTGTTCGAGCAGAGATTCAACAGCTTCTTTGATTTCACCAGAGTATTTTTCAATGACCGCTTGTTCAGCATTTTTCATTGCAGCTTCCCTAAGTGCTTCCGCATCAATTATTGCTTGTTCTAGCATTGAGGACATGTTACCTTCTCCTTAAAAAAATGTTTATTTATAAATAGTATCTAATAGTATCAAAATCCTATTAATGGCAATTATCAAGTTTACCGTGCACTTATTTCAGGCCCGGCCAAAGATTTTTATTTGTCTGGGGCAGCCCCAGTTACATGAGTTGTTCCGCTCAGATAAGTTCCCTTATATTCCAAAGCTCGATTTGAGTCTATATAGTTCCCACTATTATAAAGTTGCTTGACTTGCATATCCGTTAAGTCTGTATCCCATATAGCAAACTCTGCTATTCCTCCCAACCAACCACGGGGGTAAGAATAGTGATTGCCAAGAGTATTATAAGACAACTTCCCCCGTTCCTTGGGATAGGTCAGAGCCCGGCCTTCAATCAATGTTCCGTTTTTATATAAATATTGATTTGCTCCATCTACAACACAAGCAAAGTGAATCCATTTTCCAACTTCCCAAAAATCACTGGCAACTATTTGGTCGTAATGAGTGTGGTCTTTTTTGATGTAGAAATATGCATCAGAGCCATCGTATTGATAAAGGGTCACCTCGTCGGCTAAGATGCCGGGCTGAGGGCTGGGATTGCCAAAAGTAAACATCCTCTGGCTGGGTGAAGCCGGAGCTTTGTCAGTTCTTGCCCAGCCCGTAATTGCAAACTTCTTACCAAATTCCAGAGTTGGCAATACAACCATACTATCTTGACCATCAAATTCATAACTACGAAAAGGGTTTGGATCTTGGCCAATTATTCCTGAAAATGGCGTATCATAACTGTACCCGGCGCAAGCAGTGTTCAGAATGGTTCCTGAAAAGCTGGATGATATTGCATTTGGCGCTGCATTTCGAACGGTCCTTCCCGAACCCTCATCAAGCGGCAAATAGAAAACAACATTCGAAGAGCTAACTTGATGGGGGCGAACGGAGCCGGAATGAAGAAGATCTATTGTCTCGGCGCTCAAGACAGTGTTCCACAAGCAAGCATCAGCACCCGCAGCTTTATACGTGTTGGCAGGAGTTGAGCTATAGATATCTCTCATAATTCCTCCAAAACTTGATGAATGGCCAACACTAGTAATAGTTTCGGAAGGTGTGTCGCCGCCGGCACCCCTTGTTGTTAACAAAATCCCATTATTATATAATTTCATATTTGGGCCGGGAGAAGCAGGGTCAAGAACACCGACAATATGGCACCATTCCCCTAAAGGTATTTGGTTACTAGCCGTTGCAAGTTGAAGCGTTGCTCCGTCCCGATTAACGAACATCAACCCATCAACACCGACATAACCGGTTCCTCCAGTTTCAAGTCCGAATTGACCAGCGCCAACACCGTCATTGTTTCCAAATTCAAAAAATTTCAAGTAATCAGCATCATCTCTTCTTTGAGCCCAGATCTGCATTGTGTAAGCGGTGCCAACCTTTCCACACCCCACAGGAAAATGAATGACATCATTTACCCCATCAACAGCGGCCCAAGCATTGTTTGTCAAATACCCGGCGGCGCTTGAAGAAGGGGCAATTTTCATACGATCCGTTCCTCCCCTAGGAGATGCCGAACTACTCAAAACAATGTTACCTGTCACACTTGAAGAAATGGCCGAAGTGCAACTGCTTGTTATGTGAGGAGAAAAAGACTGCCCTCTTCCAATAGAGTCAAACTCATACGGATCTAGAGAGAAATACTGAATAATATTTGATGCGCTCACTTCTGAAGGATGCATGGTGCCGCTATACATCTGTAAAACAGAGCCGGGATCTAAGGCAACATTGTGAATGCAAAAATCTCTTTGATTGTAGGTTCCCACACTCTTGGCTTGGTTCTCAGGCCCGCCAATATGGCAATTGTGCAATGTTCTTCCAATTTGGCTATTGGTCAGAGACTTAGAACCTGTCAATAGTCCGTTCTTGTATACCTTCATCGTGCTTCCATCACAAGTCCAAGACCAATGAAACCACTCCCCTATGCTGAGGAACCTCCTAAGACTGATACGATCATCACCCGCACCATCGTTCTCATTGTAAACAAAGTCTATCTGAGATCGGTTTACTTGATGCTCCTCTCTCCCAAACGCAGTGATCCTCGAATTGTCGGGACCGTTATCAAATGTCATAATTGCTGGGAGATTGCCAAAGGAATTGCATCTCGCCCACCCTGAGAAAGTCCAAGTTGTTGGAATGGTCATTGGACTAAGCTGAATGTAAGGTTGTGGTATGTGGGTACCAGTCATATGTGTAGCGCCGGCAAAAGAGCCTGTGCCTCTAAGATGGTTTGGGACAGAGTTTGTCCATGGTACTAGCCAGTTTGTATCTGCGTGATGCATCTGTATACCGTCCAATTCGTCCGGACACTCT
>CEUX01002307.1_pt1 | contig 14245 bp, 4 predicted proteins | sample 531361 | NCBI WGS metagenome assembly CEUX01 (sample SAMEA2622736, study PRJEB7988) | marine metagenome | isolation source: saline water (ENVO:00002010), including
GTTTCTAAATCTTTTTTTTCTTGTATAGCTATATTTGCTTTAACACCGTCATCTATCATAATTATTTCAAAATCTTTAGGGTTTTCTACATCATCTATATTTAATGCCTGCCTTAATGAATCTTGCATTATTTGATAAGGTACTGCTAAATCTGTTCTGAAACCTTTCATTAATAATGATGGATTGGTTTCTTGTAAATAATCTAATCCTATTTTTGTAGTAAGACCAGCGTCTGTATTAATCTCCTCATCGATGAACGTATGTATAAATTGGGTAAGGGTTTTTCCATCATAATTATTATTATCGTCTATAATTATAGGAAAGGCATTTTTACCAGATATTATAGCTCTAGGGTCTCTTGCTTTTACTGCCATATTAGTTTTACCGGGACTTATCTGTATTATTATACCTCTAAATATCGGTATATTATCATTAGACCCTTCATTTAAGTATATCACTAATTCTTGATTCATTAAAGTAAAATCCACTAAATCTTTTCTAATACCCTTTACATCGGCTGAATTAATTTGACTATTACCGGGATGATTTATTGTGAAACCTTCAAATTCAACTATTTCAGTATCATTGATGTATATTACTGGTTTACTGTAGGTATCTTGATTCATAATCTACATTCCCTCCTAAAGATATGTAATCATTAGATAAGATAGTTCCTGAAGAATCAAATTCAATAATATGAGAGACAATCATATCTAAACTAAACTTAGGAAGCATTTTAGCTGTAGCGTGACTTTCTGACATACTTTTAATAACACCATAAAACCTAGTAAAATCCCCATTTGAGTGTTCTACATCTAAATAAACTGGTGTTCCATTCTGTTGATATATTTTGAAATCTTTTCTACTAGTATCGCCTGATAAATCAGTTCCTCCAAATTTAACATTTCCAGCATTAGCACCTATTTTTCTAATTTCTGATTTTCCTAATCTATTTGTAATAATATTATAAGCTCCAGTTCTAACAAAAGTTATAGATTGTGTTAGATATTTATCATTCAAACTAACATGTGTATTATCTACCATAGTTAAAACCTGAGAGTGTGAGTTAGTATATGGTCTCATAAATTGAATACCTATATTTTTGTCTGTGTCACCAGTCATAGCACTATCAGTAGCCATACATATCATTAATCCGTAGGAATCTTGAAGCCATTTATGAATGGGTCCGTCGGTTCCGGAAGCGTCTAAATTGAAATTAGTACCAAATGGCCATTCAGATATGGTGACTTTACTAGCTTTTTCCCAATCCTTTGGTGGTTTAAATGATATTGAACCATCTCTCATCAATGAAGATGCTTCTACCGATTCATATGCAGTAGTGTCTTTAAACGCTAAAGGTTTCCATACTATATCTCCTGCCTGATTTTTCGACGGATAAAATATACTGATTCTATAAGGTGGTACTGTTGAAGATTTAGGAGTAGTACGGTCTAATGTAGGTGCAGTATGTGCAGTATAGGCATTGACAGTTTTAATAAATATTCTGTCAAATTTATCTTTTTTACACATTAAGAAATAATTTTCTGCTTCTGCTGTGTAATCTGTACCACCGGGTATTACTTGAGTAGTAGCGCCGAATGGTGTGGTTGTGTGTCCTCCTCCTAATAAAAATTTAGCTACGCCCATATCTCTATTCTCAGCTATTTTATCACTCCAATTAGGAGATGTCCTATCTAAAGTGCCTAGTAATATATTAGAACTTTTTAAAGATGTAGGTCTTGGTTTAGTAGTAGTATAGTAATTAACATAATCATCATGGTCTAAATAAGAATATTCTATAGTATCCCCACTAAGAGTGCTTGTATATGATTGCCCAGTATCTGCTCTTGTTGTACTACTGCTATCTTTAACTTGTCCTCTACATAGGATTTGTTTACTTAGATATCTACCGTCTGTGCCTAGTGGGTCTAATTCTGGTTGGAATGTGTGTTGAGCTTCAATACTTGGGTAATAAGTCCTAAATTTTGCATTTAATGTATCACTAGTTTGTAAACTATCTTGAGCATCGGTTGTTGTTATTGCTGCTTGTTGTAATGTATCAGAAGCAGGTGCCCATCTAGAACTACCTGATGTATGATGTCCGTCATCAATATAATATTCACTTATTGAAACGTTAGATGCTTTTGTTCTGCTTTCTGATAAATCTAATGTAGCAATATTTTGTGGATTAGAAGCTTCAACTATTGGTTGTCCTAATGATACATTACATATAGCATAACCGCCAGAGCCTTTCGTTAAATATATTCGTTCTCCAGCTTGTAATGAATTATCTGTAGCAGTTGTTACTTCTTTTAGATTAACAATCTCAACTCTTAATATTTTATCAACATCACTAATGGTATCTCCATGGTCAACCGTTACTTCTTTTATTTGTGATTTATTAGTACCACCATCTATATATGTAACTTTAATTTTTGGTGGATTACTACCTGTGTTACCATCTGAACCATCTACATATACAGAAGTAGCAGCTGAACCAAGTACCTCATTATTTATACCAGAATATATTCTATTCCTATCTGTTTTTAATACAGCAATAGGTGGTTTATTCGCAGGTCTAAATACAGGTATTCTATGGTCAGATATAGAATCTACCGAAACTAAAGAAAATTCATTCTGCCCTGCATCTAAAGTTCTAGATTCTAAACCTGTAAAACTATTTTGATTAGAACCTGCAACAACATAAACAAAAGAATCATTAACATGTTCTTGAGCTGTTCCTACAAGGGTAGTTCCATCAATACTTTGTCTTACTACGGTTAAATCATTAGTAGATACATTTGTAACCTTCATATACTCTTCATCAATCCTGATAACCTTACCAGAAACTATACCGTGTCCTGCGTCAACAGTAATACTTGTATCAGTAGCATTTATATGTGTGTTTGGAGTTTCACCAGAAGTGTCTAGTTTAGTAGTATATGTTCCTTCGTCTTCATAAGCAGTGTACCATTTAGACATATAACCGTCAATACTCTTAACTCTGATAAGTGGGTGAAAAGTACCATGTTTAGTATATGTGTGTTCCATTGTACAAAAAAATGCAGGTTCTTCTAATTTAATATGTTCTGTATTACCCTTTTCGGGTGAATTATCGTCACCATCATCCCAATCTATGAAATATTCTGTGACTGGTTCTGTTGTTTCTAATCTGAAATATATTTTTTCAAACATAAAAAACGGATTACCATCAGAAGCTTGCGCTCCGTTTTGGTATATCCCTTGGTCTGTTGCTGTATAAGTTGCCATTATTAATCTCCTCTCGCTGATGATTCTGTAGTATGTGCTGTAAATATTGAGTTTCTTTCTTCTATATAAACAGTATCAGTACCCACTTTATTATTGTAAGTAGCGTAATCAGATTGCCATGCTGCCCCTAATGGAGTAACATTATCGATATAAGCTACTGTCCTAATTGTTTTAAAACCTGCTGTAGTATCTAAAGGATAAGAAAAAGCTGCTGAAGTACCTGTAAAATCATTCTGCATTCCGTCTGAGGCATCATATGAAAAATCAAACTGTCCTCTAACTACACTAGTATCTATATAGTCTCCAGATATTGTACTACCAGTTAAATTCGTCACTAGATTCCTTCCTGCATATATGTCTCCTGTAGGTGCTCTCGAAAAAGCAGCAGTTTCTAATTTATTAGGTATATAACATTCTATTTGTTTGATAACATAAGTAGTATATCCCGTATTTCCTCTAGATTTAAGCGTAAAACATACATTACCTGCATGATATACTGTACCTGCTGTAGTTACTGTAGCTCCTGTTAAAGTTCCTGAACCAACAGCTGTAGCTCTACCATCTGCGTGACTACTTCTAGTACCTGTTACTGTAAGAACTTCACCAGCAGTATATCCACTCCCCCCGCTAACTATAACGATAGAAGATAGTCCGCCAGTAACATTACCACCAGATACTAACCCATAAGCGACAGCGTTACTAGCACTACTGTCTGCACCAGTTAATGTTAATTTTTCAGTGATGGCTTTGTTAAAACCGGGCACTGGAGCTCCATCAGCTTTTGTATGTAATCTCCAATAATAATTACCTCCTGAAGTACTCTGTATACCATGTTTAGCACTTGAACTAGCAGTATAGGGAGAGGTTTGAGGTAATACTGCTCCCATGTCTGGATTAATCTTATAAATACCATATGTATCGTCATTAGGAGCTGTTCCTATCAATAGCTGTATATCATCTGTGTTAGAACCTCCTGAACCTGTAACTGCAAATTTAATAAAAACGTGAATGTCTGTTTCTTCTTCTATATTAGGACCACCTACTTCTGTACTCCAATGTGTTGGTCCACAGATGTTTATTAATCCAGTTTGTCCAGAATTAGTATTAGAACTGTAAATATATTGTGTGTGAGCAGTGCTTATGTTTATTGTACAAGCATTATTTGCTACTGTAATTTTAGAGGCAGGAGCTGCGTCTATGTTAACTTGAAATCTGTCTGGTAAAAAACTCCCTGACCATGGCCCTGCTGCTAGTGTACCAGTTATATTACTAACGGAACCACCAGACATAGTAACCGTAGGACCTGATGCAAATACTACTGTTGTTTCAAAAGAACCATTATCGTCTGCATCAAATAATACTGCAACGCTTGGTGTTGAAGTATATCCACTACCACCTACAATCGACGAAAAAGCAGCTGTCCCTGCTCCTCCATCTGCTGAAACTGCCATTGCTGATGTAGCATTAACTCCACTGGCTACACTTGTAGACCAGTTATGTGAATTACCGCTAAGTCCTGAGCCACCGGTTGAACCTGTCCCTGATGCTCCTTCTGGTCCTGTATTACTTGATGACGTTCCATCAGTAGAAGACCATTGAGCGTCGCTACTAAATCCTGCATTCCATATTATTTGGCTCATGTTCTTTTGAGGAGCATTTGCAGTACCATACCGTGCAGTATTTGCTACAGCTGGTTCTCCATGCCCTGTTCCTATATTTTCACCACCATAAGCTCCTCTGTTTGAGTATGTGGTTGCTGCCGTCCGTTGATTTGCTCCCATTATTCTTCCGTCCTTATTCTAAATGCTGCCTTTCTGAAACTTATTTGTGGTGTCACCGATACTTCGTTTTGACTAATTCCTCTAATATTGTGGTAATCTTTACAAAACAATCTTGCTACATAAGTTTTTGAAACAGCTTCTGCTGCGCTAGTTAATTCACTAACAGGTTTATCAAATCTGAAATGATTGTCTTTTGGAGTAACAGGGTGAATTAATCTATTATAGATTACAAGTTCCTCAAGAACTCCATCATAAAAGTTACTAGCAGAACCACCATTTTCATATTTACATCCTAAGAATAGCGCATATCCTCCTGATTCTAAATTTTTACCATTTGGCCAATTGTTTTTACTAACTTCGGCCTTTCTTAATCCTGAAATATCTTCTAATTTACCATTAATATATAATTTAACATTTCCGCTTTTTAATCCTGCATCTAGTATTAATATTACATTTGTAGGTATTTCATCATCACAAGGTAGTATAGATGTTGACTTAACTTCTATAGGTACATCAGTTGCTGTAAGTGCAGCTCCTGTATCTGGATAAATTCTACAATGTAATTGTTGGTTACTATCTAACCATATTTCTATTTCCTTTTCCTTGTATATTATATATTCATCGGAAGTAGGGGTATTTTTCGGTCTTATATGGAATAATAAACTCATTTCTGTTGTTGGTTGTGCATTCTCCCATACGTTTGAGTTGGCCATTGTAAGGTAATCGTCAATACCATCAAACTGTACTGCAAATCCTTGTAATCCGTCAACTGTATGATTAACGTTGCCTGCTTCAGTCATATAACCAGATTGTGTTTCGTTACCATTAGCATCTTTACCTTTATATTTCATGTTCGTGTAATACTTTGGTCCATTATCTGTAGTGTTACCTACCCAGTTCAATGGTATATGTAAAACTGAACCATGATATTGATTTGCTATGTTATTATCGTCAATAATTAAAAATCCATACCATATATCATTGTCTTCGAAAGACCAGCTATATCTAGGGTAGAATGGATTTTCTTCATCAGGTTGCACCGTAAAATCCATAGGTGGTACTGGTCTAGGGTCTTGGTAGACTGAAACACAGAAAGGACGTTTTTGTGTGTCATCAGCTTCCGAAGATGCAAATTTCATTAATATACTAGCGTCAGAAGTTGCTGTTCCTACTAATGTTATGTCTTGATTTTCTATCAAATCTGCTGACATCGCTGCTCCATCAAATGGTACTTCATTCCATCCTGATATTAATTGTTTCTGTGCAGCATGTCCTCCAGTTCCACTTTCGGTGTCTAAAACTCCAAACCCGTAATCTACATTTGTTTCTATTATAGAATCGGGTTCTCTATTCCAGTTCCAATAATTAGTATATTTGTGACTGTCAGTAAAAGATGATTCGTGATATGTTGATTGTAGAGCACATCCAGCTGTTCCGGCTGCTTCGCTAAAATCACTATCTATAGTGCTGTATATGTCTATTACTGAACTATATACTCTTTCATAATCATGTAGTGGTACCTTTACAGTTATCCAATACCTCCATGGTGAAATACATAATGTTGAATTTAAAAATCTACCCATCGGTACTGGTCTATTATTATAGCCTGTATTTCCTATTGAATTACCATTTGCATCAATCATATCTTCATTAACGTCCCATATAATTTCATCTAAAGTACTAGCAGGGTCAGTCTGGTAATCGTCTTCATATACATTTTGTGAATTGGTATTCATAGTGTATGTAGTATTACCTCCTATAATTGCTGCCGTATCTTGTCCTGTTAGTCTATATGTCAATTCTCCTACTTTTTCAGCAGTAACTATTGTGGCACAGTATTTATTTTGTCTTCTCATATCATCTATTTCTTTACCCCATCCTACATTACCGTATGTGGTTGGGTTTGCACCAGTATCATTATCAAAAGACATTATTATATCATAATCATCGTAACCTCCGAGTGTTACTGCTGTTCCTGAACCTGAAACTGCTTGAACTTGGAAATAATTACTATCTACTGTTTTAACATAATATGTTGTTTTAGCTGTTATTCCTGTAGTTAAATTGAAAGTGTTGAATTGTACGTGTTGATTGGCAGTCAATCCGTGACCTGTAAGTTTAAATCTGTTATTTCCTACATCAGTTTGTTCAAGAACCATCTGAGTTCTTGCTGTAGGGCTGTCTTGTGTTAAATGTAAATCATGATAATAGTTTGTACCATTAGCCTGTGAAGAAGAATGTACTAGGTCAGTTTTGGTATCTGCTTGAGGTTCAAATGTAGAAATCCATTCTCTACCTCCATGGTAAACTAAATATTGCTCGTCGTCTGAAAGTAGTAAAGGTTTATTACTATCCACAGTAACCTCCCATACATTATCAGATATCTTTACTGCTGTATTTATTCTAGCTTGTACAAATGGACATTCTCTTTTAACAAATAATCCCGGTGATAACGATATATTAGCACCAGTTGGTATATGGATATTACTATTTCCGTTGGTAACTGCATCTGAAAAAAATATATATTCAGAACTTAAAGCACCTATAACTGCCGCAGAGTTTCTATAATTATTAAATCCAGTAGCACCAGAAAGAATAGTAGATGGAGTGGAACCCGTACCTGATTTTGAAATACTACCATCGGAATCTTTAAAATAGACCAACCAATTTAAGTTAGGACCAATCCAGTTTGATACTTTAGTTGGGCCTTTATCTGCCTCATACGTACCAAAAGACGCATTACTTTCCATATCAGCATTACTGCTATCATGTACATGTATAGAGTGATAATCATAAAGTGTAGAGCCTGATGGTTCAGTATAGTTTGTACTGCTAGTAGTTGCTACTGCCCCACAACAGAGTGTTACTGAACCATTCTTCAACGAAGCGTCCCATTCATTAAAATGATTTGAATTCCATTTTAATTCACATAATCCTGATTGAGTAAATTCTTCTACTCTATTAACACCTCTAGCATCATAATCGTCGTCATCTTTTAATGCTTGAAAATTCCAATAACCTACATCTCCACCATGAGTTCCTTGTGCCAATGTAGTTCTTCTTTGTGTAGAACTAGTGCCGAATATACAATTACTCATATATGGCAGTCCACCAGTTACTGGTGAACGAGTGCGGCTTGTGTTGTCGGAGGCGTAAAAACTGTTTGTCCAAGTGGCATCTCGGCTTCCAAAAGGGTACCATGTATGATATTCACCAAATGGGTGAGAATCATCTGAATAAATCATGCCTATGTTGTTTGTGGTATCGCTTGGGTTATTTATTGTTGTTGTCTCTGTCAAAAGACCATTGAATAGTAAGTATCTTTGACTAGCTTCTGCTTCTACTTTACTTTTGAATCCTAAAGATATATATGCATAATTGTCTCTTTCTACATTTATTTGAGCATTATGACTCTGTCTATTAGCAGTAAGAGCAGGTATACCTTTGTCAGACAATTGGATTGTACCAAATTTATGTCTTTCTGGTAATGTTATTTTACCCGGTTGTGCATTTGCCGCAGTAATAGTTGCGTTCTGATGTTTATAATTAAATCTATATGTTCCTATATTATCTAGATAAAATCTAGCAACAGTATCTATTGGTCTACCATAATTAGTATCACCGGTATCTTTCTTTTTACTTCTTAAATAAGGTACGTTAGTACGCGCATAAATTTCAGCTAAACCTGTACCATCTGACCAATCGGTACTATCTCTATCTACATTTCCATTAATTCTTGTATTTGTTAAAGCTATTGTAAGATAAGGTAACCACATCATATTTAAACCAGCAGAATCTTGTCCATTTATACCAGCATCTGCATGGGCTCCGAAAGAACTAGCGCTTCCGGGACTGTTTGACCTTTTCCAAGCATTATTGTTAGTAGTTCCGGTTGTACCCATAACACCAGACTTAATGTGGTATTTTCTGAATATCGACCATTCTCCTAAATTATCATATTTTGTAGCTCCATCATCCTGCTCATGTCCTGATAAACTTATATATGGTAGTCTACCTTCTTCATACGCAGTATTTGCTAAAGAACCATCTGAAGTATCTACTTGTCTTAGTATACTCTGTCCTCCATTAACAATTGTCATTTTCATACCATCTACTGTGGCATAAAATCTAAATACACATTCGTTATTTGCTAAATCCTCTTTAGCTATCCATGCTTTAGGGTATTTAACGCCAGTGCCTGTAATATCTAATCTTGGGTCTCCTGCGTTTGTGTGGTCTAAATCACCTATCCAAGTTACTGCATAATATTCGTTATCTAATAAAGTAGGCCATTCATGTATAAAGAAACCATTACATCCTTCATATGCGTTTGCAGTACCGCTGACTCCTGCTACATCTACTACTTTTAATATATCATTGTCTTTACCTATAGGGTATCTATTAAAACCTACGAATAAAGCTCTTCGCATAGTAATAAAACCAGTTTGATAAGCATATGGTGCTCCCGGTAGTTCTAATTGACCTGTAAATTGAATAAAAGGCCATTGGTCATTATTATCAGAACCATCGATATTTAATGGTGCTGGACAATACATCTGTGCTCTCACTTCTTGGAGATAATCTATATTACCTCTAGGAGCCTTTAAACGTCCTGCTGGTGTACCGTCGTGCTCATAAAATGCGTGTAAACATTCCATCAAAGCCATTTTATTTCCTGTAGTTCCTTCTACTGATTTATCCACAAATGCAAAATTAGACATAGATATAGGAACTTTACCTGATGGATTGCTGACTAATGCATCTTCTGCATTTGTAATAGTGAATTCGAAGTTTCTAGATTTTTTTATTTGAGTGAAAATAGATGTAGAGGTTAATACATGGGTATCTTCTGGTGGTAACTGTAATCCTGTAAAATCAGGTCTATCTGCTGATACAGATTGCACTGTTTCAGATTTTTCATATTTCATATCGACCTCTTCATCGTAAACCCATATATCGTCTGTAAATGCTCCCATACCATTTTTAGGTTTCCATCTCTTCTTTACTATTTTAGTTTCTGTTGCTTGAGATATATCACCTGCTGCTACTGCAAGACCTGCTACTCCGTCACCTTCACCTTTGACTGCACGTTTAGCTGCTCCTCCCCATTCACCCAACTTACCTTGCCAATAATGTGAACCGTCTGAAAGATATGATGAAATTTCGTCACTTTTACCAGTAGCACCTGTCATTACTGCTGAAACATTAGCTTCATAACCGGGCATTTTTTCCATATAAATATATAATTGTTTGGCTTCTGATGAAGTCATATCTGGTTGTTTTTGTGAATAATATCTTTCAGCTTGGTCTATAGTATAAGAGACAGCACCGACTCCAGCAACAGTGTAAGGCATTAAACCTGCTACAGCTATAGCTGCTGGACCACCTAGTCCTGAACCTCTTGCCACGTCTAGTAATTTTCCTTTAACGTAATCTGTATTGAGAGAAACTTGGTCAGGAGATGGTACACCAGAACCTGAAATATTAATGATAGACTCTTGAGGTGGTACATAATATCTAGCTTTTATAGCATTTCTAGTTAATTTAGTTCCTACCCATCCTCTTTGGTTTTGATATAAATCTTCTATAGTGATTCTCTCTCCTTCAAGTACTATTTTATAATCTGCACTAATACTTTGTGATACTCTAGATGCTGAACCTGAATAAAAGGTTTGACCGTCTAATGCATCAAAATCTTGAGTTTCAATATCTCCTATATATGAAGAGAATGTTAGAATATCTTGACAATTTGGAGAAGTTGAACCTTCTGTAACATTAGTACTTTGTGAAGTTTTAGTTTTCCATAGCATAAAATCAGCGTTTGTTGCTGTATCTCCAGTATCTCCGTATGAAGATGTTACTTCGTTTAATGCTTCCGCATATAACCATAATCTTGTTCCTACTAATGTTGCATCTCCATATTGAGGTTTGGTTGAAACTTTAGTGTTCCAAAAACCTATTCTATCTCTAACACCACCAGAAACAAAAACACTCTTGTTTTGCCCATCGGATAAATCAGGGTATCTCTGGTCAAAGTAACCATCATTAGTTATATCTGTTTTTCTATAAAAAATTGCCATTATACTATTCTCCTATCTAAAACTTTTGAATTTAGTGAAGCTCCTTGCTCAAATGTGCGAACATCTAAACTACCACTATAAGACGCACTATTTAAAGCTTGTGGTAAAACGTCCGCTATTTTCTCTGCAAACATATCTCCATCATAAACATCTCCTGCAATATTAATGTTTATACCACTCGCCCCGCCACCGTCAAGCATATTTTGTGTTCTTGGTACAACTGTCTCTCCTGACTGTAACATAGCAAGGCCGTGTTCGGATGTTAATCCTCCACCGCCGCCGTAATAACTTGGTACTCCTCCTCCGTTATCATAACCTCTGGCCATAAACATACCTCCGTTATCCATTATTCCCCAGTCTCCAAATAATAATCTCATAGCTGCAAGACCTGCACCCATAGCTGCAATTGTTGCTACTACAGTTAAACCAAGAGACCATGAAGCGTGGAATGCTAACCAAGCGGCTGTTAAACCTATAAGTATAGCTACTAATGCTCTCATTGGTTCAAATGTTTTGACTATAGCGGCTATCACTATTGCTACTGCTGCTATACCTGCTGTCATAGCAACCCAATTAGCAGACCATGACAATGTATTAGCTGCTACAGCTTCAGTTTCCAACCATTTTGCCATCGTCGTGCCAAATATTAAACTTGTATATGTTCCTGCCGTTCCAGATGCTTTCATCTGTGCAAGGGTCAATGCCATTGTTGCTTTTGTGTTAGCTATAGATGCTATAGTAGATAATGGTATAATGCTATTTAATACCTTGAAATACACAATCAAATTTAACATACCCGGTCCTAACTTATCTAATATATTTAATATTATTAACAAAGGCTTTGTTGATAACGTTAAAAGGTTAGTAAAGGTATCTAATCCTGCTTCTTGTTCTAAAAATACATCTTTTAATCTTCTTACTACTACTATAACCTCTTTCATTACCTCTAGTACAAAATCTCTAATTGCATATGAAAATTCAGTTAAACGTTCATTACCTTTTTCTCCTATAATAAAGAAACCTATAAATTCATCTACTAGTTCTTTTATTTGTAGAGTAAATGTATTGAGAGTGTCATTAGCTTCACCTACTTTATCTGAAAAGAGGAATGGAGCTATAAGTGCAGTCTTCACTCTCTGAATTTGAGCCTCTAAAGACTCTTGCTGTAAATCTGCCATAGCTGTAGCTTCTCCAGCAGCTCCTTGTAAATTTTTAACTGCATCAGTAAATTCATCAGCATTTTGAGCTAATAATGCGAAAGCTGTAGCACCACGTACATTCATCGATTCTAACATAGCAGTTAAACTTTCAACATCGGTATATCCCATGTCCTTGAAAATTTTAGATGCATCCATAGCTATGTCTGTTAAACTTCTCATACTACCGTCAGCATTCATTGTTTGTAATCCCATCTTTTTCAAAGCGTCATCGTTGTCATGAGCATGTTTTGCTATCTGTGCTAACGCTTGTCTTAAACCACGACCTGCTATACCTGCTTCTAAAGCACGGTTAGATAGAACTTCTATACCACCAAGTAATTGGTCTATACTTTGTCCTGTAGCCACGAAGAAAGGCATAGCGAACTTAACAGAACTTGCTAAGTCTTGCCATTCAACTAAAGATTTCTGAATTGTGTGTGCAAATTTATCTGTAAGTTCAGCAGCATCTGACATTTCCATACCGAAACCCATAATGGTCTGGACTGTTAACTTAGCTAAAGTATTATGGTCACCTTGTGTTGCCATAGATAATAGTAATGTGCTTCTTAATACTTCTTGAGATTCTGCGGCTGAAAGACCAGCAGAAGCCAGCTGATACAAACCTGTAGCAGCATCTTGTGTTGAAACACCATATTGTAATCCGAATCTGACCATCTCGTCTGTTACAGAGTGTAACTCATTTCTTGTTACACCAAAAACCGAGTTGGCATTAATAATAGTTCTTTCGAACTTAGTAACTTGTTCTATAACTGGTTGTAGTTTATATGCAAAAGCAGACATAGCGGCTGTACCTATAATAAAGGCATTCTTTAATCCACTACCTATCTGTTGGGCGACGCTTTGTGCTGCTTTACCCATCTTTCTATATGCTTCTGTACGAACTTTTATCGAATGTAGTTCTTTTTTATTTAGTACTTGTTCTTCAGTTTTATCTTTTTTGTACTGTCTATAATTATCTCTTTTTGTTCTACCTTCTTTCTTTTCATGTTGAATAGCTTCTTTATCCAACTTTATCATCTGCTCTGCTTGTTCTTCTAATATCTTATTTTGTGCTATTCTTCCCTCGGCACCTTCAACACCAAGTTCATTTAAACGCTCATTTTCATCGATTAAATCTTTAGTTAAAAGGATAGCCCTTTGCCTATCTTCTGCATCTTGTTTAGCAAATTCTTTAGCAGTAGTACCTGTACCAAATCCACCTCTTTCTCCACCATATAATCCTGCTTTACCTACTTTAAGACCTGCTTTTTCAGCTCTATCAGCAAATTTAGTATAAGCTTTATCCATTTTTGCTAAATCATCTATAAATGCTTCAGCAGCTTTTGGGTCTTTATATTCTCCGTCATCGCCTTTATCCAAATCGGATTTTTTAGGCATTCCTTTTTGAATGGTATCCTGAATACGAGATGCAGATGCTTTAACACCATCTTCTCTAACTTTTTCAGCTTTCCGATTATCGGCTTCTAAATCTTCTCCGAGTTTTTTTATCTTTGCATTACGCTCTACGATACCCTCAGTAGCTTTTTTAGTAGCTTTCAAGTTCATAGCATCGAATAAACCGGATATCCATCCGACTGCTTGGTCTCCTGAACGGCGGTCTATATCAACGCCTGTTCCTACTGCTAAAAGGTATCCTTCTCGGCCCATTTTAAATTAAATCCTTAAATGTTTTTGTTCTCCTTTTCTGTCCACTCCTTTCTTTATACACTGCATTCAATTCTAGATATTTATTATAATCAGACCTAACGCTAGGTTTGCTTTCGGCCATATTTTTAATGTCTTTATCATCATATCCATCATAGACATGTAGATTCATATATTGCTTATACGCTGCCACTAACCCTGTCAATTCATATCTAGGGGTTTCTTTTATTTCACTCCAGCTCATTCCGAG
>CEUX01092119.1_pt1 | contig 14237 bp, 29 predicted proteins | sample 531361 | NCBI WGS metagenome assembly CEUX01 (sample SAMEA2622736, study PRJEB7988) | marine metagenome | isolation source: saline water (ENVO:00002010), including
AAAAGGGATTAAATGAGCTTGTCCCAAGAGGGCGGGAGGCCGAGCCAGCCCCCCACCCAATTTTACGTAAATAGAGCCAATCTGACGCTATCTTTTTCCCCGGTGGTAGGCAACCCTACCCCCGGCTAAGAAACGCTCAGGAAACGCTTCTATTGGATACTGTACGGGTAAAGCCATGGGGCTTTGCACACTTGAAGCAGAGAGTGTACGGTATCGTGACTGCCACCACCTGTTGGAAACCCAAAGACAACCCGCAATCCATGCAGAGTATCTGTCTCACTGGTTCCCCACCTTCCTCGTCATGTGGAAGAAGGCAACGGGTCTCCCACAGTGCTTGCACGAACCCCTATCGTCAGTCATGTGGTCATACTCCCACTTGGTTCTCCAACACCTGCACCACGTCTCGGTAGTCAGTTCCCCACTTCCAGTGTTGAATATCCGCAGGAGCAGTGATAGAGGATAGCGTCAGAGTAAGCCCATACTACCTCTACCATTTCCTCCTCACAATCAACGCATTCCATTCTCAAACGCCTCCATTATCTGATTCTTCGCCCACTTCCTGTCTTTCGCATCAGTGCTCTCGGTTGCTACCAGCCACAGCATGGCGAAGTAGCCTTTGTTAGTCGGAGTAAGATTAGGCATCTTCACTCCTCCTCTTCAATTGCTTCTAGGTTTATTGAGAAAGTCTTCTTCCAGTCGTAACCCATCTTCACTCCTCCTCCCACATCTCGTAGACGAACTCGTCGGTTTCGATTCTCATGACGAGGACTGGCTTCATTCCTCCTCACTCTCCATTGACTTCTTGAGTTCCAAGTACATCTTCTCCAACTTGGCGATTCTGTCCTTAAGCCCGTCACACACATCTCTGTGGTGCTTGTTAGATACCACACCATCCACCTCTATGTGCCACTTGAAGCTCTGCTCGTCCTCATCGTCCCAATGTCCCGCGTCGTCAAAGAATTCCTCCGGGTCGTACCCGCTGCCTAGCAGCTCTGAGACAGGCGCAACCGAGTACTTAATCACCTCCTTCTCGGCATACACCATGAGGTTGTCAGGGTCTACCCTCATTCCAACACCTCGTTCAATGTCTTCCTGATTGCCTTCAACTGCTCATCGTTGAGATACAGGGTGAAGTTCTTGCCGAACTGGTGCATCTCAATGAAGGCCCTGCCGATGTCTGTCACAGCCAGCCTCCATGTCTGTGTACCGTGTCTGTAATCATGGGACTTGCCCCACACTGCCACTCCATTCGCGTTCTTTGTTATTTCCGTTTTTCCAAATCCATATTCATCTGTTTCATTCATGTTTCATACCTCCGTGCCTCACAGGATTAGATTCCCAGTACTCCACACCTCCTGATGAGGGTGGGCTGGGTGGTCGGCTCCTGTCGCAATTTTATCAGCTCGGCCTTTACTTAAGAACTTTGTGTATCTATTTACCCCTTACGTAGTAAGGGGGCTTTTGCATTGCCACCTACCCCAATGTAGGATAAGTCGTTGGATGCCCTCTATCGCCGTTTATCGTGTTTTAGACACATTTAAGAGCCGTCGTGGGCGGCTCGTTTCCATGTCGAAAGTCGATAGACTAAGCAAGCTAGAGAGAAGAGTTGAAAGCCTTGAGAACGAGCCAGTCTGCGAGGAGGTTCTGAGATTGAACGCGATGGTAACGGATGCCATGCAGATATTAGCAGACAGGATGGGAATGCCGTTGAGCGAACTGTACGATGGTGACTTGAGATGAAGTCGGTATTCGGGAAGCTGGTTTGTCCCTACTGCCGCGAGCCTGTCAGTTGGAGGAGCTACTACACGATGGGCCACGTGGGGAGGAACTGTCCCCTCACCAAGAGCCAAAGAGACCAACTGGGGATGGAAGAGGAATGAGCAACGAGGAACACGTCAGAGCCCAACTGGTTCAGATATGGGAAGACCTAGACCAAGAGGGCAAGAACCGCTTCTCAGCCCGGTTCTTCACCGGCAAGGCAGAGTCTAGGAGGAGGAGCATGAGGCGTTTGATAGCCGGTTCTCGTCGCATAACCCCTGACAAGCAGACCAAGATACGACGGTCGTATTCCGCTAGGTACGGGAGCGACAAGGTGGTAGACCTAGAGGACAGGGAGAAGGTCGATGTCACTGAGTATTTCAAGCCGATGATAGAGCAGGGTCAGAGAGCTTGGACTGGCGAGAGCCCGCCACTGGCGTTCCAAGTACCGTATCGGATACGCGCACTGGTCGTCGCCGTGCAGGAGGACAGCACGGTCGGCTGGTACGCCTTGGAGCATGAGGTTTGGACGGCAGGTGTAGGACGTACCTTCTCACAACTGGCAGGTATGCTGCAAGAGGAACTCGACGCTATCTTCAACCAGCCCAAGGGAGGGAAGTACCGGACTTTCGGAATAGCATTCAGAGACTCCGCTGTTTCAGAGTTGGTTGCCAAGGCAAACCGCTCGGGGGAAGTAACCGAGGAGGTGGCCTCACCACAACACAGGAACCTAAACATCATGATTTACTCCACACCTGATGCATTCGCTAAGAAGGGGGCTTATGAGGAGGTTTCCTACGATGATTGATGACTACCACCGGATGTTTGCTAGGAACGTCGGGAAGCAGAAACCCCGGAGACTGGTGTGGGACATCGAGACGTGGGGGTTGGACGCTCGTAACTTCGCCTTCGCTTGCGCCATCGACGTAGCAACAGGGGAGGAGTGGACGTTCCACTCTCCTAGGGAGGCAAGAGACCACTTTGAGTCACTAGCCCCATGCATCGTTTATGCCCACAACCAATTCGGCTTCGACGCCTTCTCGATAATGGGTAAGATGGAGGCCCTTGAGGCCAAGAAGATTGCCATGGGAACCAACATCTACGAACTCACGCTCAACAAGGTCCGTTACCGGGATACCAAGCACCTATTCCCAATGAGGCTATCCGACCTAGGTGAAGCCCTAGGTTTCCCGAAGGGCGAGACCCCGGAGGACTACATCACTGGTAACAGGAGGTCGGTCACCAAGGAGGACATAGAGTACTGCTTGCAGGATTGCAGGATACTCGTAAAGGCAATCAACGACCTAGAGAAGAGCGTGGCGTCATGGATTGGACGTCCTGTTTCCCATGTGGCGTTGCCCCTAACAACGGCATCCCTCGCTTACAGAGTTTGGTCTGAAACCTGCTGGCCTGAGCATTGGGGCTGGTGGAGGAAGAAGAAGAACGGCACTCAGGAATGGGTCAAGGGTGCTGGGACACGTTCCTCATTCAATCAGAACGCCAAGGAAGCCTATGCAGGTGGTCGCGTGCAAGTCCTGTGTGAACCCGGAGAGTGGCAGTACGACATAGTATCGGCAGACGCTAATTCGATGTTCCCGAGCGTTCAGGAATCCTACGAGTTCCCTGACATCAGGTCTTGCAAGAACGTAGGGGCAACTCCGGGGATACTCGACCGTTTCCTTGAGTCGAAACGCTTCGTGTCTTGGGCGAATGTACGTTTGAAAGCGGGTACTGCGGAGCAGCGTTTCTTACCCAACCGCAATCCCCAAGGAAGGCTGGATTGGACTCAGGACACGTTCTCGGGGTGGCTGGCAGAGCCTGAACTGAAGTACGCCCTCTATGAGTCTGACTGGGAATTGGAGGAGGTCAGGGAACTAAACGTTGCCAAGGCTCACAACCCCTTCCGAGGATTCGTGAGAAAGTTCTACGACCTCAGACAGGAAGCCAAAGCCAACGATGACCCTAGGTCGGTTTTCTACAAGCTGATTTTGAATAGTTGCTATGGAAAATATGCCCAGCGTTCATCCGTTACGAGGGTTGAAAACCCCGATGACATGAACGAGGCTTTTGAGAAGGATGACTGGGAGGACAGGTACGAGCTTAGGTTCTACGACCCCGTCAACCTAGAGATGCCCTTCCTAGTCGATAGGGAGAGCCTCAAGAGGACACCGGACTCCCAGTGGTTCGGATACGCCTCCTTCATAACTAGCGGGGCTAGGGTGGAGTTGCAGAGGGGCATTCACGCGGCAGGCGAGAACGCGAAGTACTGCGACACCGATTCGGTCTACATGAACGTCGATGCAGTCCCTGACTTTGAGGCTGCCATACCCCTCGGCACAGACATGGGCGAGTGGGGGTGGGAGCAAGACCGACCGTTCGCCAAAGCCCGCTTTTGGGAGCCGAAGGCGTACTCACTGCACGCCGGTGACGGAACCCTCCAAAAGGCGAAGCACAAGGGAGTGGACTTGAAGGACAGGCACGGCAAGTGGCTACCCCAAGCAGGAGACCTTAGACAGACGCAGATTTCCACCACCACCACGAAGCTCTACACTGCACTCAGGAGGAAGCTGGAACCGGGCGTGAAGCAGGTCACGGAGAAGAGGAGCAGGAGGTGGATGTAGTGGTGGTACACCGTGGCAAGAGGAGAGCTAGGGTCAGGCTGGAGGCGGAGAGGATACTGAAGCAGATGGGGGAGACCTCAATCAGAACCCTGACGTGGAAGATTTGCGAGAGCCTGCCATACGACGTCAATGCCCAGCAGGTGTCGAACTTCATCAGGAACCACCCTAGGATTGTGAGGAAGGGACACCGTTCCAACCGAACTTACGAATGTATCTACAATCAAGATTGAGGCACTTTCATACCCCACTGGTAGGTACAGACCTATGGGGTCAATTCATGCCCCTTACTACGTAAGGGGATTTTCACTGATTTTTAGATACGAAAATAAACGTGTTTTAAGCGTGTTTTACCCATCGGTGCTACCAATTGACCTCCAAGACGTTTCCGTGGCTCTATGACCCCTCCCAAGGCCGGGAAACGGCATCGTAGCTTTTGCCTCTATGACTGGAAACGTGATAAACCCGGAAACCTCCGAGTCGAACGTGGGTTTTCTAGACGACGGAGAGGTGTTGCAGAGGATGGACGATACCATCCTCTCGGTATCCCCCCACCTATCCTCTCTGATGTCCTGCATCTTCTCCAAGGGGTTCCGACCCGTTGGGGAGATGCCCACGCTCCTGTTCGCCATGGCTCACCTGACGAACTGCTACGAGACCATCCGCATGGATGGCGGGGAGCCTAGGGAGTCATTCGACCTAGCAGCAGCCATGACACTCCGACACCCGGTGATGCAGAAGATGCTGTCCGGGCAGGTCGCCTCTAGGATAGACGATGCAGCGGGGGTGCGGAAGTGACGAGAACCAAATCAGTTCAAAAGTGGATAGAGTCAGACCCGTTACGAAATGCGTGGTGGTCTAAGAAATGCCCTAATCATATCGGCGGTGATGACCCTTGCTCCCTTAGTTTTCATCTTCTTGGTGTTAATGGTGATGTGAAGAGGGTGTCCTGCTGGAGACACGGAACGCTGGAGGTTCGGTAATGGGTTACATGGAGGATGCGCTTGATTCCCTGACGGCTGAGGGGTTCGACGCTGCAAGCGAGATAGTCACCGCCCACAAGGGAGGGGCGATGCCATTCCACGCGGCCTATGACATCCTCATAGAGCTGGAGCTTGAGCCGGAGGTGGCTCTCCATATGCTCCACCCCCCAATGGAGGCGGAATGGTCTGCAAACACGCACTCGGTAACCAGTCTACTCGGTAACGAGGAGGAGGAATGAGAATGGGCGAATACGCGACTAAGATTGAGGACGAAGACGGAAAGACGAGATGGGCTGCTACGGATGGCAAGACATACGCCACTAGGAGCGGTGCTTGGAAGTGGTCTAAGAGACTCCAAAAGGAGCAGGGAGCATCCGACATAGCCCCTGAGCCTGAGAAAGAGGCGACGCAGGGGGTGGAGTCTTCCGAACCATCTCAACCACCCCCTGCCGAGCCCGGTGGCATGGAGTGGGCTTCCTTCGACTTCTCCGATGGGGACTACCCGACCGAGACCGTTCCAGCGGTACTCAAGAGGATAAAGCCGTCAGAGGGTGGAACCAAGAAGACCAAGAAGCAGATGGAGGCCGAGCAGCAGACCTCAATGGCACTCCTAGGCGTCGGTTACCGTTCTGCTGACGCGCTGCTGACGAGGTACAAGAGAGCAGTCTTGCAGGACAAGGAGGCCGAGGCGATAGTACACAGCGACGAGGACATAGACTGGATTAGCGGCATAACGAACGATGCACTCATACACAGCAACATACACCTAGCCGACGCATTCTCCCCGGTGCAGGTGGCAGTCGTCGCCAACGGGTACTGGTTCGGGAAGCCGCTCTACGTCATCCAGTCACAGGCCAAGAGGAGCCCTTTCAAGGGTGCAATGTCGGGAGTCGGTAGGTTCATTGAGTACGTCCCTTTCCTCGGCAAGAGGATTAGAGCCAAGAGGCTGGCAGCAGAGGAGGCGGCGGTAAGTGTTGGGGAAGCTGTTCAAGCCTGATGGCAAGATGCTCACCACGATGGTCGTCGGGAGGCCGGGCAGCGGGAAGAGCTACTTCCTGAGCAAGACCCTCACGGAGTTCTGCAAGAAGACCGAGGACGAGAACTGGCGTTTGGTCTACATATGTCCCAAGCAGGAGATGAGGCTGGGGGATGAGCGGCCCTTGTCAGTTGACAGGCTGGAGAAGCACTTGAGGAAGAACAGGGTGGCGATAGTCTACCCCGACCCCCACTGGGTCGAGGGGGAGGTGGAGTACGTCATAGACCTCCTATTCGCAATCAGGCAGGCCAATCCTGACTTCTCCGCCACGCTGGTGGTGGACGATGCGCAGACGTTCCTGAGCAGTCGCCGCCAAGCCTCTCACCAGTTCAGGCGTCTTGCGCTCACTGGGAGGTCGAAGGGAATCCGCTTCGTCGCAGTTAGCCACAGCATGATATTCAACAAGGACTTGGAGGGCTCCACCTCGTTCATAGTGAACTTCACCCTACCAGTCAAGCTGTTCCACAAGGACGCGATGACTCGTTACGGATTCGACTTTGAGCCCTACGTGGAGCCTCTAGCCGAGCGTGAGTACTCTTTCGTATTCTACGATGTGACGAAGTCATCTGCTAGGCTGTATGAGCCAATCTCCTGACTGCATCGAATGGCACTTCTCGCAGTACCACCCTATCGCAGTGAAGGGTATGTGGCTCTTCGGCCTCTCGTCCCCCTTCTTCCTGACTCTAGCACTCGCCCTTATCATCATCTCATCGCAGAACCCGCATCTTGGGTGCTTCTTCATGACACTTCCTCCCAGTCCCCCTTTTTATTCATTATGGATACATTGAACCTTTGAAATACCCATTACATAGAGCGGGGCTTCATGTGGGAATTAACCAACGACTTTGCAAGAGGGGCAATGTTCGGCTTCGCAATCCTTGGTGGGGCTGCGTTCGCTAACGTCAGCTTCTCTTGGATTACAGGAAAAACAATAACGGGCGTGGTCGCTGACTTCGGTATCGGCGACGATAAGGGGGTTCTCTGATGTTCGGAGGACTACTCCCCGACAGTCCAAACGGAGCCCTAGGAATGTGGGCCTTTTGGGCTGGAGTAGCAGCAGGAGCCGCACTATCGAGAGGTTTTTGGTCTGACTTGGAATCCAAGCTAGACAGCGACAAGAGCATACTACAAAGGTTCGGTGGTAACTGATGTCAGGAGTCAGGTACACTCTCGTTGAGACCAACACCGTAGACGTCCCCGGAGCTGCGGCAGCCACCTATAACCGCGGTTTCAACATCCCCGGTGGGCCAATCGACGAAATCATCATGAAACTAAGTTTCACCATGACCGCCGCAGGCGATTTGGATGGAGACACCAGCAACGCTGTGTCCGCCCTAAGACTGGTTCTCAACGGAGAGACAATCTTCGACTACCAAGGACTCGTCGCCTCGGCAGCAGTCGCAACCCCCGGAACCTTCGGCTACTTCATGAACTCACTGGGTCGCGGGAGGTCTCTTGACATCCCAGCGGGCAACCTAGCATCGGCGGCCGACAGGGAGTACTACGTGCGAATCCCAGTCGGACGTAACGCGGCTGCTGGAATCAGCAGACTGGAGTACACGCTATCCTATGCGCTTCTGACTCAGGCACTAGCCGCAGCAGGTGGCAGCATCGAGTGGTGGGTACGATACAACCCAGCCATGCAGACGACCGTAACCGTCGGCAACGCGACTTCCTTCACCTACACGGCCACGACACAGCAGGTAGTCATGAGAGTCCCACAGAACGTACCCGGTACGCTTGCTGGAATACTCATTCAGACCAACAACGGAACGGCAGACGAGATAGACTCGATAAGACTCGTCAGCCAGTCTGATTTCAGCATGGATGTGGATATGTGGAGGGTACTCGCAGGCGATACGAGCAATGGCATAGAGGCTTTCATCCCAGCAACAGCAGGTTCCCAAACCTACTTCACAGAGTGCGAGGGCCAGTATTTTTTACCTCTGTATAATTTGAACCTAATGGACGACCTCCGAATGCAAGTCACAGCTAACGCTGGCGGCACTCTGAGCGTCACCCCGGTAATCACCAGCCCGATAGTTGGGAAGCCTGCTCCTGAGCAGGTGCAGACCCAGTCTGTCCCAACGAACGTGGCACAAGCCGTGCTAGACGACTCAGCGGCACAGGTCTGAACGTAACAGGTAGGGGGCAGGACTAAGCGTCCTGTCCCTTACCGAAAACGGAGGATAGACCATGGGACGAATACTGAGATACACCCTAGCCGAGGACGAGGTCTATGGAATAGACCTAGCCTTCCCTAGACCGGGCAAGCTGCTCATAAGGAACGCCAGCAACTTCGACGTCAGGGTAGGGTACGACAGGTCGAACGTCACGGACGCCACGGCCAAGAACTACTTCACGATAGAGGCCGGTTTGACCTACGTGTTCGACATGGGGCCGGGAGTTGGGTTCGTGGCACAGAACCAGCAGATGTACTTCAACTCGCCAAACGGCGATGCAGCCATGGAGTGGTGGTTCGCCCACGCATAGGTGATGGCAGATGAGCGGCCCAGTAGCACCCCCACTACAAGTCACCGAGGTCGATGGGACTCCTTCGGGCAGACCCATAACGAAGATAATCGTCAGCAACGGCGACTTGAGCATAAGCGGGAAGACGGCCACCATCGACACATCAGGGACTGGGGTTACCCTCACCGACACCCAAGTCGGTTATGGGTCTTCATCCAACACCGTCAAGGGCTCCTCGCTATTCACCTACGACGACACGACCAACGCCGAGAAGCTGACGATAGCTTCCGGGGGTACGGGCGTGGCTGTGAGGATACAATCCAACACGGCTGTCTCAAGCACAAACGGCCCAAAGCTGCAACTCGTTCGCGCCGCTAGTGACACGACAGCCGCCGATGGGTTGGGAAGGATTGAATTCGTTGGGAGCATATCAGGCTCAGAGACAAGCTATGGTCATATCGAGTTGGACTCCGAAGATGGGACGGCGACAGCAGGCATGATGAACCTAGTTGTCAGGAAGAGTGCGTCTAGCACGATTCGGATAATGAAGGCAACCACGTTAGCCACAGCAGGTCAGGGAGTGGTTTGGAACCCGGAAAGAGAGGACGTAGATTTCAGAGTTCAAGGAAACAGTTCTGCCCAAAATCGCCTATTCTACGTGGATGCGGACGGCTTCGTTGGAATCGGTGGTAATTCCGTTCCATCGACGTCGGGAGCGCAATTGCAGGTGGATGAAGACGCAACCTTCCTCCGACACGTCACGAACGGCTATACATCAGGGGCCGCACTCACGACAGCTCAATGCAAGGGCGGCATAGTATGGGCTAACATGGGTAGTGGCAGTCAGGAACTGGCACTCCCCGCCGGTGCATTGGGGATGCACATAACCGTCGCCAACGTCAATGCCAACGGAGTCACAATCGTACCGGACGGCTCAGACACAATCAACGGCGGCTCAAGCGTCACCACGACCACGGTTAACCAAGTAATCGAGCTGTTCTTCATAGACACCAACAGGTGGGTGGCATACGAACCGGCGGTGGCTGCATGAGCGATGTCGAAGACCCTAGGGAGGAGCAGGGCTACACCTCAGAGGAGGGACTCAAGGTTAACTGGTCTAGCGACGAGTTCTCCTTGAAGGGCAAGGTGCAAGTCCCACCGAAGTTTTGGTATCTCCTGATAGCAATCCTATGCGCTACTCTAGGAGTGTCCTACGAGGAGATAATGGAGGTAGTGGGGATATGAAGCGCAGGAGATACACACAAAGCATAAAGTGGCGTACCAACGGCACGAGGACTGCATGGGCGAAGAGCCGAACCATAATGAGGAAGACAGCCCGGATGCACAAGAAGACTCGATACGACTGACAGGGAGGTGAGATGTGGTGGATATAGATTTCAAGGAGAACCCGATAGGTTCCCTTATCGTCGTAGGACTGGTCATTTGGATTGCCGGGAGGCTGTTTGACTGATGCCCTTCGTCAAGAGGGGTAGGTTCTACTACGGGCCGACAGGCAAGAAATACACCGCATCGCAAGTCAGGTTGTACTACAAGACAAAGGGGAAGTGGAAGTAATGGCAGGAGGAACTTGGAAGAGGTACAGGAAGAAGAACGGACGGTTTGCAAAGAAGGGAAGCACCCGCAAGATTGAGCGGGCATCCCGTTACGGATTCCCGACAGTCGGTAAGAAGAAGAGGGGGAAGAAGTGATGGCTAAGTCGTTTATCGGTGTCGAGAAAGTCAAAGGCGTGAAATCAGCCCTGTTTTATAATACTGGGTCAGGAGATAGGGTGATTGCCATCCCTATGAAACAATTGAGAAAAGCACTTGGGAGGAAGAATTGATGCCAGTGAAGAAGGTAAGAGGAGGGTACAAGGTCGTCAGCTACGTGACGGGTAAGACCCTCAAGAGGACGTACAAGAGCAGGAAGGCGGCGGAGAACGCAGCAGCGACTTCAAAGAGAAGGTCGAAGAGGAAGAGGTCGACAGGTTCTAGGAGAGCTAGGGGTGGTTACTGATGGTGGAGATTTCTGACGTGTATGGCTCGCAGTCTGCGGCCTACAACAGGCCAGTGCCAGTTAGCACCGTGGACAACTCCCCACAGACGCCACCACCCCTAGCCAAGCCAAAGGAAGGCAGGTTGCAGAGCTACAAGAGGGGCTGGGTGTACTCGGTCACTTGGGAAGACCCGGATTGGGTGTGGAGGGTCTACCTTGAGGCCGGTGACAGTCCAGTGCTGTACCAAGAGGGCAGGGTCTTGGGACTGTCAATGGAATCGGCAGCGGCCCAGTCTGCTAGGGACTGGATAGACAACTACATGGAGATGCACCCGGAGCCGGACGACCCCAACTACCCGCACTCGATGTGGGACTGCGAGACAGGGGTGGAGTACATAGCGCACACCCTAGCAGACCATCAGAAGTACGAGGCACTGGGATACGTCCACAGCATGGATGAGTGCAAGTCGGAGAACGGGGATGACGACGACAGCAAGTACGAGTACGCGATACTGGGCGGTCTAGTCCTCATAGCCTTGGCAATGGTCTTCATCCTAGGGGATGATTCGGATGGCTAGGTTCAGGAAGAAGAGGAGCTGGCTTTTCAGGGTGACCAGCCAAACCGGCGGCAGGGGTCGCGGTAACGGTAAGGCGGGAGTAGGGGGAGAGGGAGTCAAGCAGTTCGGTGGCAAGAGCTACAAGAGGACTTCGTGGCATCAGAGGAAGATACCGATTGCAAACGAGAAGTCGAGGGCGCGGTACGTCCGAGCCCGACCCAACTACGACGCTAGGACTAAGACCTTTACGGGGAAGACGGCAAGCGAGATGGCTTCGACTAGGAAGGGGAAGACCAAGATAGTGAAGGAGAGGTCGTGGTTCAACTGGCCGGGAACCTACAACGAGGAGTCGAGGGTTTGGGACTGGTTCTACGACCCTGTGTGGTCAGTGTACGAGGAGGTGGAGAAGTGACGGAGGACGAGAAGGTTCCAGCGACCCTCAACATGGCGGGCTACACGACCCTAGGAGTGGCTAGGGGCTTCGCTAGGGTGATAGTGCCAGTAGCCGTTCTAGGACTGGCATACGGGATGTCTCTCAAGGTTCTCAAGAGCGGCGTTCGACTAGGGAGGGTAGAGTGATGGGATGGTGGAGCGACCTCAACAAGAACAGCAGGCAAGCCTTCGTCACAGGCTTCATATCGGCTATTCCCGGCGGGACGGCATACGTACTCTACAACAGCCTAGGGGAGGTCGAGGTGGTCAATGCAGACACGCCGGAGGCACAGGATGCTCTAGAGTTCCTGACAGAGCAGAGCGCGGAGCAGGCCAAGGACGCACTAGGGGTTCCCGACTTGGAGCCACAGACCCTAGCGGAGAAGTTCGGGGAGGCAGTGATACAGGGAGTCATAAGGGGGGCTACGATTGTGGCGGGAGCCACCATAGACCTCATCGAGAACGTCGGCCCAGCCGTAATCGACGGTGCGGAGAAGAGCTACAACTACCTCAGGGAGAAAATCAGGGGGTACGAGGTCTATGCGGTCGAGGCCATAACGGTGGGTCTCATCGCCGTTCTCACTGGGGTCTACCTTTGGAACGCCGCCAAGCGTGGAACCATGATATTCACCGAGTAGTGGATACAGAAGCCGAAGAAGGGGTCAATGGTAGGTCTAGGTCTCTAGGGGTTTCCTACCCCCTTACTACGTAAGGGGTTTCAGAGGGGGTGGGAAATAGTAGATACACAACCTTTATACCCTGACCACGAGTGGACTAAATCAGCGGCGACGCGACAAAGGAGGAATAAGAAATGAACAGACAAACAACAGAGACAAAGACAAGAAAAATGACAAAGGAGCAGAAGAGGGAGTACGCAAAGAACAAGCAGGACGCAAACAGGGACGAGTGGTTTGAGAACTTGGCAAAGGCCATCGAGAGCGACGAGCTGCCATGGCAGAAGCCATGGGTTGGCGGCCACAGGTCGATGCCACAGAACCTAGTCAGCAAGAAGTGCTACCGAGGTAGCAACATAGTGGCGTGCTGGATTGCCTCGATGTGTGAGGGGTGGTCTGACATGAGGTTCGCAACTAGGAAGCAGTTGATGGACATGGGGCTATCTGTCAAGGGACTCAAGAATGGGACTGGGACTTCAATCATGTTCTACAAGAGGAGCGAGTACACCAAGTTCAACGAGGAGAAGGGAGAGCTGGAGGTCAAGCAGTCTTGGTTCAGCAGGTGGTACGAGGTATGGAACGTGGAGCAGTGCGAGAACTACGACGAGATTCTAGGGGAAGATGCCATCGAGATGCCCATGGAGAACACACCACCCTCGGAGATGATGTTGCACTTCGACGACTACACCCACGCCGAGGGGATAACAGTTGGGAGGGGAGGAGGGGCTGCCTTCTACCGACGCAGTGACGACCTCATACAGCTACCTAAGCACGAGGCGTTCGTAGACCCGGTCTCGGAGGTGATGGTGGCCATGCACGAGGCAGCACACAGCACAGGCCACAAGAGCAGGCTGGACAGGCTAGATAACAACGAGTACGCATACGAGGAGCTTGTGGCCGAGATGGCCGCACTGCTAGTGACTCTCAGCCTAGGTGGGGAGTACCAGCCTAGGGAGACCAGCGTGGCCTACCTGCAACACTGGCTAAAGGCTTGCAGGGACAAGGACGACGGGCTGTTCAAGGCATTCTCAGACGCACAGAAGGCAGCAGACAGAATCTTGGAGACGGAGTGAAACTGAAATGAAAGTGAAGGAACTCAGAGAGGCGATAGCTGAACTAGACGATGACGTGGAGCTGACGATTGAGCCAGTCCACACCTACGTCATCAAACCGATGAAGAACAACGAAAGCGTAGATACCGACAAAGGAGGTGATAATTGATGGTAGATTGGAACACAGCGACAACTGAGATGGATAGCCTAGAGTTCGTTTCACTGCGAGAGCAGATGAAGGAGGACGAGGGTGCTTCATTCTCTTTTGACAGGGTTAGGCTGACGACTGACGCAGGGCAAGACGGCACTGGGGAGGTTATCACGCTAATCAACACGACCGCAGGACAAGCAGCGGCAGTGTGGGTTACGCCATACCCGGATGCCAAGTACGAGCAAGACCCGGCACAGACCGACGGGGCTAGGCTCGGCAGGGCGTTGGCAAGGTGCTTCGGCTCAGACGATGCGAGCAAGGACGATGTGGTTGCGATTGCTAACGAGGAGGGAGGAATCCTGACAGTAAGCAAGAACGACTACGGAGAGTCTTGGGCATGGCTTTGGGAAGTAGCGAAGAATGATTGAATAGAGCGTGTTTAAGCGCGTCTAATGGGGTTGGGGGTACTTGACCCCTACCTAACCCCTAAAGTGCGTCAGATTGGCTCT
>CEUX01054664.1_pt1 | contig 14232 bp, 7 predicted proteins | sample 531361 | NCBI WGS metagenome assembly CEUX01 (sample SAMEA2622736, study PRJEB7988) | marine metagenome | isolation source: saline water (ENVO:00002010), including
ATTATACACTAACTTTCTAAAAGTCCACTCACTTTTCCATCTTTTTTTGCTGCTCCAGTTTGAACACTAGACATTGAAGCACCTTCAGCTGCTAATAAACTTAATTGTTTTTGTGCATCTATATCCCCTATAGCAGCAGCTTCAGCAGTAGCTATATCAAAACCAGTACCAGTTTGTCTTCCTATAGACTGAAAAGTATCAGCTTGTTGATATACTTGTCTAGCTTTATCTTGTGTTAAACCAGCTTTTCTTAGTGATTCAAATCTAGTAAAACTTCTATTAAATCCAGCAGCTCTAGCTTCTGCACCAATAGCAATAGTCTCTAAATCTCCTCTTAATAATTTATCTTGTATATCAGGATTAATTAATGCAGCAAATATAGTTGGAGTATCAGAATTAATATTATATCTTTCTCTAAATAATTGTTCTACTTGAGGTATATTATTCTTAACAGAACCCCAAACAGTATCTATTCTTTGTTGAAATTCATCAGCAGAAACTTCACCTTTAATTAAAGCTTCAAATTGATTTTCAAATTCACTTGTATCTGCAATACCTATTTCTCCTAATGTTTCTCTATATGCAGCTTTAGCTGTTACTGCTTCTAACTCACTCATAATAAAAGAGCCATCGTCTCTTTTTAAATATCCAAATTCTTTATCCCAAGCAGCAGTTTGTCTAGTTGCAGCTTGAGCTAGTTCAGTATCTCCGTATTCTATCCATTGTTTAGCAAATTCATTTCTTACTGATTCAGGCATAAATTGAAATAATAAATTAGCTTGTTGTATTCCTTCATCTAAAGTTCTATTAGGGTCTTGTGATTGGTCTTCAACATTTCCAGTATAGTTTTGACCACCTGGTGTTCTAGAAGCAGCTTCTGCTTCTTCATAACTTGTTGTATAACCACCAGCTTGAAAATCAGCTAATTCAGCATCATTTATTTCATAACCTTGTAGGAAATCTTTCCTATATACCATTACCATTATCCATACCTACCTTCTAATGAACCTTGTACTCTTACAATATCATCACCGTATGCTTGCCCTACAGCAGTCTTATAATCTTTAATAACCTTTTCATTACCTGTTTCTAGTCCTTTAGTTCTTAAATATTTATTAGCTTTATTAGTATCATTCATTTTTATTACATCAATTAATACTGAATCACCACTTTGAGGAGTTATTCCCCAAGCATTTTCTATTAAAGAAATAGCTTTTCCTTCAATTACAGCCCATTCTATATCTTTATCATACATACCATATTCACTAAATCTAGCATTCTTAGCCATATCTTCTACTTCTTTTATATACAGAGGATTTCTTCTTACTTTTGCAGCTAAATCACCTACATCAAATAGGTCATGTAAGTGAGCAGGTGCATATTTATCTAGAATATCTTGAACTTCACTTTGTTTTTTAGTAGTTGTTGGTACTTGCATACCATCAATAGCTTTTGCTAATTCATCATCTAAAGTATAATATCCACCATTTTCTGCTCTTGAATCAGGGTCAACTAAAGCTTCTATCTGTATTGCTAATGCACTCTTAGCACTATCTGAACCTACTACTCCAAAATGGCCTGCATTTAATTTATATGCTAATAAATCTAAAGCATTTTTTAAGTTAGGACTTTCATTAATTATTTGAGCACCAGTAGAACCTAAAGCATTTATAGCAGTTGCCATTACTACTGATGTTGCTAATTCACTATCTAAACCATATTGTTCTGGGTCTAATCTTTCATCTACACTTCTATTCCAAGTTTCTTTTGTTACACCATCTTCACCAAATGCTGCTCCAATTGCAGAGGAATTTCTTAAATCTGTTAAGAAACCATCACCATCAAATTCATCTTTAACTGAATCATAGTTATTTTCCCAGATATCTACATAAGCATTTCTAAATTCTTCATTTTGCCACCAGTTTTCATTAGCACTAGCTGTTTTAATATTATTAATAACATCTTGTGTAGTATTAGTATATTGGTCTATCTCTCCCCAGTACACATATAAATCATCATCAATAAATCTTTTCTCAAAATCTAATTCACTTGAATCAGTTTCTTCTATTTCTATAACATCTTTATATATTTCAAGTGTTTCTTCATATGATTGTGTTGGTTCAAATACAAACTTGACACCACCAGTATCTACTACTACATAGAAATCATTAGTCCATTCACCATTTTCATCTACAATTTTAATTATCTGTGGTTTATTTTCTTCTATTGTCATTAATAATCCTTCATATTAGCTACATTTCCAAGCCATGCATTGTTATCAACAGTAGCAGGTATAAATGGTTCAACTTGATTTGCGAACTCTTCTTCATCTGCTTCTGTTAATATTGGTTCTTCATCAGGTATAACCCAATCTTCTAAACCAACTTTTGGTAAAAACCAATTCTCAAAAGGTACTTCAATACCACTTATTACTGGAGACCTTTTAATTGCAGGAGCTAATCCTGGTCTAGGAAGTACTCCTAAGTTCATTAATGCATTATCGGAATTAACACCGAATATATCATTAAGGTCAGTAAACCAACCTTTAGGCATTCTCTTTTGTTGCCATACAACATTAACTTTATCCATATTATCGTAATGTTCTGTGCCTAAAAATTCGTGTACTACACCCATCCATTTATTATTTGTTTGATTAATATAATTTTCAGTAAATCCATCTTCTAATATTCCTTCAGCTTCAGCTTGTTCTAAGCTATTTATTAAAGGCCAAGGTCCAATCTTATCTAAAATACCATTACTTTCTGCCCATTCTTCATAATCTCCACCTAATTGTTGTCTAATACTATTATCACCAAATGAATCTCTTGATATAATTCCTAATGTTTCAATAGCTGACAATGTTAAACCACTAAGCATTGCATAAAGGAAGTTATATTTCTCATAAAGTTTTACACCTTTAACTAAACCTTTAGCACCTTTACCTGGTACATCTGTTCTTCCTAATTTTATTCCTTCACTAGCAGCTGTTACTTTTGCTCTAGTACCCATAGAACCTATTCCACCTCTTACTTTAGGTAATAAACCTTTTCTGATACCTTCTTCTGCAGTTTCTCTAGCTAATCTTCTTGTTATCATACGAGATTTTGGAAATTGTTCAGTAACACCAAGAATACCTTTTTCTACTTGACTAATAACTGCATTAACTCCTGCTGCACCAAATCCAAATACATACTCACCATAGTCTAATAACGGTGCTGCTTTTAATAATAAAGCACCTGCTTTCTTTAAATTCTTAATTCCATACTTATGACCCATAAAGTTTTGTATTGCAGTATCAGTTTTAATATCTGCTTCTAAATGTACAGGTCTTACATCTTCCCATTTATAATTTGGGTCATCTAAATCAATTTTTTGTATTTCAAAATACCAAGCTCCTGCATATTTCTGCTTCTTAAAAGGAGCCTGTTTATTATTCTTACCAGTAAGCATTCTTTCTTTTAATGCATCTTCAGTTATATTTAAACCACGTGCTATTCTTTGTGCTAATTTTGGATTAGCTTCAATGAAATCAATATCTATTTTTTCAGGTAATTGAAATGCTTTAACAACTTTTACAGGTACACCATAATTTTCACCCAATCCTGCAACTGCTGCCTCGCTACTCTGTGCAGAGTCTTTAATATAATCTATAATTTTCTTTTCTTCATTAATACCAAATCCTACTGTAACAATATCTCCTTCTTTAATTAATCCTTGAACTTTAGCTGAACCTTCTTCTAATACTTCTTTAGTTCTAGGGTCTTCTTGCCCAGGTTTAGTTCTTTGATAAGTTGGAACATCTTCTTCCATAACAGCTTGTGGATTATAAGTAATATCTGCAATATTTTGTTGAAGTAATATACCTGTTTGGTGTCCATTTAAAACATGTACAGGTTCAAAAGCAGTAGTTGCTGCTATCCCATTAATTTTATTAGCAGGATTTATTTCACTTTCTAATATTCTCATACCTAATGGAAGATACCTTATAAATTCTGATACTCCATCAACTGATGCAACTGGAATCTTACTTTGATAAGCTTTATTTAACCAAAACTCTTGAATAGAAACTGTTCCTGTTTTTCTAGTAGGTATTTCATCTTTAATATCAGGTTGTACTGCAGGTTCTTTTATTTTTGTTTCTTTTTTAGATACAATTTCTCTTATAAGATTTTGGTCAGCTTTAGTTTGCTTAAGGAACCAAGCATCTTTAGCTGATTTTGGAGCATTCCACAGACCATCTATTTCTTTTGATAATCTTTTAATTCTAGCACTTTCATCTTTAGCTAATTTAGGAGCTGTTTTACCCTGTGTTACAGGTACCTTGTCTGCTTTTTTAGTTAATGCTGCATCATTAAAGCTACCATCTTCATTAGTCTTTACTACTTCTAGAAATTCAAAAATATCATCTGGATGATTACCTTGTCTAGTAACATTATTTAAATCTATAAATAATTTATTTTTAGGAAAATGAGCTCTGGCGGGAATACCAAATTTGTTTGCATATCTTAAAGCAGATAAATCAAAACCATTTTGACCACCACTTCTAATAATGCCGCTACCAGGTATTAATTCTCCACTATCTTCAACCATTTCCATAAATTGACCAAAAAGTTTGTCTGTTTCAAATTGTTTATTTTTTCCAGCAAATCTTTGAGCTCTACTACCTGCAATATTTATTGTTCCACCTTTATTTAAAACTTTTCTTACTTCATTAGCTATTCCTTCTATTGTTTCTTTATTAGTAGCAAATGTCCCATCTGGATTAACAAGAATTTGTTTATATAATTTATCAAGTATTTTTTCTTGAGATAGATTAGCGTACTTTGGTATTTTTCTAATTTGTGTAATTAGATAACCATTTGCTTTTTTAGTAGCACCACTACCTCCTTCTTGTAATGAAAAATCTACAGTAAATCCTCCTTGTTGAGCAGCAGCTAAATAATTCTCTCCTGTTCTAACTGGCCATGCATCACTTCCACTTCTAGAAAAACCAGGACCTGTATCATTTATATCTACTCTAGTACTAATTGGATTAGGTTTATCTGGTTGCCTAACCATTCCATATGCATCAGAATCCATAGTTTGTGCATCACCTAAAGGAGCATTTTTCATATCTTCAAGATTAGCTTTGTCAACTTCGTCTATTTGGTTTTTAAGTGGAGTAACTATTTTATCCTGTTGTTCCATTTCCCATTTATCTAATTCTTGTAATTGTTCTGGTAGAATCGTTTTTCCATTTGCTGTTACACCTTCTAAAGATTCACCAGCTATCCAAGATTGATATAGCTTTTTAGTTTCCCAGAAATCTTTAGTTTGAACTACTCCTAAATTTTTTCCCTTTACATGGCTAAAAGGATTACCCATTAATTTTTCAGGAGGTGTACCTTCATGGTATCTTGCAAATACTAAATCTGCATCTTTTGCGTCATCAACTATTGTTACTTTTATATCTGGGTCGTTTTTTTCTACATATTCTTTAAACCATTTAGCGTGACTTTCATCTGGGTATTCTTCACGAAATGGATAGTGTATTTTTAATTCAGTAGCAGTAGATTTACTATCAGCTTGTATAACTAATGGTTTTAAAGCATCTGGAGTTTCTGCTGCTTTTGCAGCTTTCTTTTGAACTTCAGGACTCATTTCTTCTTTAAGAGCAGCATCTGTTGCTGCAACTTCTCTTGGTGTTAAATCATCTAACAATGTTTGAAATGATTCAATATCAAGTATTCCATCTTCATATGCTTCTAAAGCTTTAAAATGTTTTTCATCAAGTACTGTATCTTTAGGTAAAGATTCATATTTTTCTATTAATTCAGATTTAACTCCTTCAGGTAAAGTATCTGCAGCTCTTATAGCATTTATAAATTGTTGTATTTTATTTTCTTCAGCCATTAAAATTTACCTGCCATTGCTTGTAATATACCTGATTGCTTAGCTCTTTTTTTTCTACCTGCTTCAATCATATCTTTTTGTGCAGATAAGTCATCTTGTATCTGATAAAAAGTAGCTGTAGATGCATCTGTAACTGTTGGTATTTTATCTCTAGTACCTACTATTCCAGTTAATACATCTCCTCCAGCTCCAACATCATCTTGCATAGCTTTTACTTCTTCTAGACTTAAAGTTCTACCTGATTCAATTAAATAATGTTCTATATCCATACCTATAGATGCAACTTTATTTGCATACTCAATTTGCTTACCGTATTCTGTATGATTAGAAATCCAAGCATCTGTATACTTTTTTACTTGTTCATCAGTAGCATCTACACCAATTTCTTCTTTAACCCATCTATTAATATTAGCTGCCATTTCTTGAGTTGAAATTAATGGTTTCTCTAATAAAGCTTGCTCACCTTTTTCTTTAGCTGTTAATTCAGCAGATTTCCTTTCTAATCCTCCATATTGTGATAATACTACACCTACTAATCCCCATTCAAATTTTTGTTGGTCAGTTAAACGGTCAGTAATAGAACCAAATAAATTTCCAGAATTATTAACTAATTTATAATAATCATCACTTTTATATTTTATATGACCATATTGAGTATTAGCTTTTTCAACAATATTCTCCATTAATGTTTGTAAAGTAGCGTCAACTACACCAACACCATAAAAATCATCTTCTTTAGCTAAACCAGACATTATTAAAACATCTTTTAAATGTTCTATTTTATCTGGACCTAATCCATTATTTAATAAATCATTAAATGTACCAGGAACTATATGTTGTTCAGGTTGAGCAGCTATAGGAATAGGAATAAAATGTTCAACACCATCTTCATCTACATGATAATGAACAGCTGGTTTTCTTACTTTATCTTCAGCATCCCATTTATATATTTGACCAAACTTTGAAGGGTCTGAATTTGTAACATTAGCCCATGCTTCTGCAGGTGTCATTCCATTTTTAATAATATAATCTAAATATCGTTCCCATTGACTTGCTTTGTCACCTACTTTTTCTGTACTTATAGTTTGTGATGAACCTTTTTCTTGAAAATCTTCTGGAGAATAAAACCTAGATGCAAAGTCTACTGGTTCTTCTTTTGTTAATTCTTGAAATGCAGGGTCTGCAGCTTCTTCAGCATCCATTTCTTCTTGAATTTCACCTGTAGCAACTGTTGCTTCTGCTTTTGGACTTTCATCAATAACGACTTCCCCTGATTCAACTAATTCAGTTGGGTCCCAATCTGGGGGTAAACCAAAAACTGCTCCCCAAAATCCAACTTCCATAGGTTCATCCCAAGCATCTAAGTATCCTGGTATTTCTTTTAAAGGTATCTTTACACCACTAATTACAACATGAGTTGGTTTATTACGTTTTTTAATAAACTTAAAACCGTAATCATCTACTTCAAAACCATAATCTCCGTATTCAGGTAATTCTTCAGGTGTTAAACCATACTTCTCATAAAAGAAATTAGCACCTTCTTTTGTAGAAAAAAACTCTTCTATCCATTCTTTAAATGCTAAACCTCTTTCATAACCTTTATTATTTTCAGACATTAAGCATTCACCATATACATTTCATAATCGTCCCTAAACATTCTACTAATTATATTAGTCCAAATAGGTGCAAAATCAGGAGATTCCTGTATTATTTGCTCAATAAAATTAGCCATGTCTGCACGCATCATAATAGCTAAATTATTAGTACTAGACAACCACCATGTAGGGCTTTCAGATGGAGACATTCTAATAGATTCATTTTCCATAGCTTTCCATCTAGGTAGGAACTCATCAACAAAAGCTTTCCCTGCTTCTGTTTCTCTAACTTCTGGTATATTTGGCCATTTATTAACCATCTCAAGTAATATTTCTTTTGAAGTAGCTGGTACTCTTAAACCACCTGTAGCTTCAAAACCTGGAAGTTCTTGTATTAATGCAGTTCTATATATACGGAATAACTTATTCTTTTCATTTTCACCCATATTGGAATATTCATACTTTTCTTTAAAAGCTGTGTACATAAAGTAACCTATAGTATCGTTAGCAGCTCTATTAAACTCTTCTAGACTTAATACTTCTCTTTCTCCTATTTCATACTCCTCAATAATTCTTTGATAATTTCTTTCTTCATAAGGACTATCAGGTAAAACATAGAAAGAACTCTTAGGTAAATGTGTTAATATATTCTTATTATCTCTCTGCCATGAAAGTACTCTATCACTATAAGCTTTCTTACCTGACTTACTTGTACTCTTAGAAGTTGTTAACCAACCATGTTGATAACCGTATAATCTTACAAATGACTCATATGCTGCTACGTGGTCTCCACCATGTTTTTGAACTAAGTTCTGATATTCTTTTGCTAATAACTGTGTAGCCCACATTTTTCCATTCTTATCTTCAGCATAATATCTAGGAGAGAAACCAGTAGGAAGTACAAATTGAGCACAAAATCTTAAAGCAAATGATGTACTTGTTTTATCTTTACAATATCCCTGTAATGCTGTATCTATAATATCTGGAGTTAATTCATTATCTGGTAACTTATCAGCAGTAGTACCTTTCCATTCTATCTCTGCTAGATAAGGGTCTAATGTACCATCTTTTAGCCACCTATCTTCTGCACCTTCCATTTTTAATAACCTAAATAATTCAATTGAAGTACTTGCTCTTGCTGAATCTATTTCAGCTTGATTTCCAAATGGTGTTGCACCTACAGTTATCCAGAATTTATTTAAAGAAGCATTATCAGGCATAATTGCATCTAAGAAACCATCGCCTGTAGGAGGACCGAAATCACCAAACAATACACTTCTTAATTCATCACCAGTACCATTATCAGGTAATATTTTATCAATAGCATATCCAGCCATTGGAGTAGGACCAGGAACAAATCCTTGACCTAATATGTTTACTCCAGTTACAAATCCTCTTGGAGACATCTTAATATTTGAATCTTCACCAAATATTAAGTTAGACATCCAACCACCAAATGGGTATACGAACATTTGTTCGCCTGAACCATTAGGGTCTTCTGTAAAGAAACCGTCTCCTGTATATCCTAATCCTGATGCTCCAGCTCCACCTTTTACACCTAATTGAACTTTTCTTACTATTGTAGGATTTTCAGCTATTAACCTAGGCCATGTAGTTAATAACTCAAACCATACTTCAGGGAATGGAAATAAGTTTCTTAATTTATGAGAAATATTGTGTCTCTTAGTTACATCATAAAGTAACTCTTTTGTTGCAGCTAAACCAAAAGCTTTTGAAGTATCATTGATTGCTTCATAATTTGATTTAGTATATTTAGTACCTACTTTTGGAGCATCTACTAAATCCCATCCTGATTTATTTATTTGAAATATATCATCTAAACCTGAAGCTTTTATTTCATCAATATATATTTTTCTTAAATCTTTATCAAATAAATGCCACATATCCATAATCTTTTCCCAACGATATTGTTTGAAAACAACACTTCTATTTAAATAATTCAAGTTCTTTTCTACTAATTTTTCAAAAAAGATATTTACGCCTTTATCCCATTGTTGTTCTAATTTAGCTATTCCTGTTACTTCGTTATCAAAATGTTTTTTAAATATAGTACCGAAGTCCATTTCATCACCATAAGCATCAATATATTTTTGTATTTCTTTTTTAATTGCTACTTCATCTACAGCAGATATTGCTTTTAATGTACCAAACTCATCTGATTCAGACAGTAAATCAATAAATTCGTCAGAATCATATTTTTTAAATTTTCCATCAGCAATAACATCTCTTAGGAATTGATGACCTATATATTCTGAATCAACATTATGGCTTAACTGTGCTTCTATTAATGCATTAATATTATTTTGTTTTTGGTCTTTATAAGAATATTTTTTATAATCAATACCTTCAGTTAATTGATGTCCAGTTAATTGTCTAATATGGTTTTCTCTAGATTTTAGATAAGCAATAGCATGTTCATCATCTTTTGCAACTTTAATCCAATCTTCCCCACCTCTTTCTAATAAACGTTTTCTTTCATTACTTGTAAGGAACCATTCAATAAGAGGCTGAGTAACTCCACCTTCTTTAGCTACCATTCTAGTTACAGGGTCCATTCTTAATTTAAATATTCCATCATAAATAGCATCTGCATAATCTGCGTCTCCAAAATTAACTTCTTTAAAATTATGTTTATATTGATTATCATACTTATGGTCAGCTAAAATATTTTTATAATGATTTTCATGCATTAATGATTTATATTCAGGACTATTAAAAATATTCTCTATATTATCACCATGTTGTTTCATCATTGCTTTTTGTTGTTCTTCTGAATGAGAAAATACCCAAGCTAAATATCTAAAAGGATGGTTATATGCTGAATCAAGTCCAGCTGCTGCAACCCTTGCTTGTTCTTCTAAAAATATTCTTGTAAAGAATGCATATCTAACAAGTACAATTGGTTTAAATAATTTTCTTGTATAAGTATCAAGTAATAAAGTTACTGCATCATCCATAGTTTTATTTGTAGGAATATATCCTCCTATTTCAGCTGCATACTTCTTAACTCCTTTTTTTCCATCTTTTTTAAATGCTTCTACAAATTTTTTATAATGAGGTCTAGCTAATGAAAACCCTTTAAAAGTTTTAATATCATCAGATGACAAAGCAAAGAAACCTTTTCCTGCAACTCTATCTACAATATCTTGATTAAGAAAAGGAAAATAGTTATCAGTCATTTCACCTAAAGTACTTGCTTTAGGTATTAGAATTGTTTGATAATCTCCTTTTAAGTTAAATTTCTTTGTATCGAATATTGCACCAGTTGAAGAACCAGGAAATACCATATTATATAATCTTTCATCATCAAATCCTGAACTCTTCCAATATGCTTTTTCACTATTCCAATCTGTTATTATTCTATTGGCATGTTTTTCTAATGCTTTAATATTTTCACCTTGATATTTAACTCCTGCTTTTTCTGCTCTATCTTTAACTTTTTTAATAGCATGAGATAAAGAAGTTTCCATATAATCCATTAAGAAATTATTCTTAGCACGATATTGTTTTTCAATAGGTAGTTCTAATATTCTTTCCCAGTCATCTATAAGTTCTATAAATTTATTGTCACTAAATCCTTGTAGATTCATATTATTTATTAAAGCTTCTGTTCCATCTATAGTGCTTGTCATACTCATATAGTTAGGACTTCTAAGTGCTAACATTTTTTTCATGTTCTCACTCATACCAGTTTGATAAGCAGAACTAAATCCTAAGTGTTTTTTAATACCTGTAGCTTTTGGATTTATTTTATTTTTGTAAAAGAAGTTTAAAGACTCCCAAGCATCTGGTACACCATCAACAAGTCCTGCTGTTACTTTATTTGCTTCTGTAAATTTTCTTGCTTCAGTTACTACATCATCATAATGTCTTAAAGTTCTCATTGTAAATTTACTCATATTCCAAGTACGAATAGCTCCTGCACCAAGAACAGAACCCATACTTCTCATTGCTATATCAGGTCTTCCTGTAACTTTTCTCATTGCAGCATTAGTCATGTAAGAAAAACCTTTAGGCAACTCAGTTGCTTGAAAAACTGTAGGTTTTTTCCCAATATTCATACTTGCAGTATGATAACCATCACCTAATAAGTCTTTAAATATAATATCTATATCTACTTCACTTTTTCCTGCCATCTTCTTCCAAAACATTTTAGAACCAGGAATCCATTTATTTAAAGTAGGGTCATTCATTAGTTCTACTGGATTAGCTTCTGATATATGTTTTCTTAATGTTTTATATTCTGGTAAAGCCATAAGTTTTCCACCATCTTTAGCAAATACACTTTGAACTCTTCCATTAATTAATCCATGTTTTCTTCTTAATTTTCTATCTGCTTTTAATGCTTGTTGAACAGCAGGTATTACTTCATCCATCATTGTAGGATTAAGCGATACCTTAGCTAATTCTTCTGAATTTTGAGATAATGTTCTAGCTATATCTTTTTCTTCTTTAGATAAATTATTCCAAGCTTTTACAGATGCTTTATCTCTACCTTTAGCAGCAGTAGCAATTTCTTTAGAAAGTTCCATAGCTTCTTTTTTATTAGCAATATATCTAACATCACCGTATTTTAATCTTTTAGCTGATTCTCTTGCTAATATATCTGTACTTCTTGACCATTTTCTAATTTTAGTAAGACTTAATAATCCACCATTAAAATATTCAGCAGGTAAAGCTGAAGCAAAATCTAACAATCCAGAAGTTACTTTATATGCAGTAGTACCTGGTTGATATATTTGTCCTGCTTCATATCTACCCCATGAATAATCAGTTAACTGTCCATCATTTAAAAACTCTCTTTCAGCATATTCAGTAATATTCATGTCGTTATAATTAGTTCTTCTATCAGCAAATATTTTTATTTTATTTGGATTATCAATACTTAAATAATTAATTTGTCCATTAGCATCTAGTTCTTTGATAGGAGAACCAATCTTTAGATAATATAATTCTTTAGCTTTCTTTTCATCTCCACCGAATTTTAAAAGTAAATCATTATACATAGGGTCTTCTTCAGCATGTATAGATTCAAAGAAGAATCTTTTACTTCTATCCATGTTTACAGCTTCACCACGCATAACTTTTTTAGCAGCAGCCCAGATATAATTTTCTCCTGCAAACTTAATAGCTTCTTTCATGAAATCAATATTTTGTTCAAACTCTCCTGGACCTAGGTCTCTACCTAAGTTAGGAACTTGAGATATATTAACTAATGTAGATATATTTGCTTGAGCTACTTCTGGTGTATATCCTTTTTCTAATAATTCATCATATCTTCTAAGGTCTTGATAATATCTCCAGATACGACCCTGTGCTCTATAAGGAACACCCCCACCTCCAAATTGCATTATGTCTGAAGTTGGTAGTGGATTCCATTTATTCCAAGTTTCTCTAATTGCATCTAATGTTCCTATTACGTATATTGGTAATGACCAATTTCCTACTTCTTTAGGAGTTCTTCCACCAGGAGCCCACCCACCAGATAATATATCAATAATACTTAGATTCATATCATCAGTGATTTTTTCACTTCTAAATTTCTCAGATAAAGATTTCCAATTTTCTGATTCTTGTACTACCCATTCTTCTTGAGCTTTATCAGCTAACATTTGTTTTGATAAAGTATCTGTGACTGGAAGTACCTGTGCTGCAGTTACTAAATTTTTATCTAAGATATCATAAGCAAGTGAATCCCTAATTACTCCTTCAGATAAAGCTTGTATCATAGGTCTATTTTCAGGACTTGTGTAGAACTTCATTACATCTTCTTCTAGTTTCCTAGAGAGATAGAACTCACGCTCCATCATTGGGTCAATAAACATTACGTACTTCTACTGTTAAGTAATTGAGCAATAACAGGATGAGGATTAACTTGATACATTGCTGATAAAAGTATATCTACGTTATTAGCAATATCTCTTGTAGGTCCTCCGCCTTCTCCAATTGGTATTCCTTCTGTTGCTGGTTGACTTGGTAAATCTGTTCCTCCAAAAACATTTGGTCCTGCTGCTTGTTGCATAGGGAAAGGTGCGTTAGCTCCACCAGAATCTCCTAAAGGAGCACCTTGTTGCTGTTCTTGAAATGACTTACTCTCTCCATATGCCATATCTTCTCCACGCATAATAGGTTGAGCTCCATCAGTTCTCTGACTTAAAGCTCCTGGTCCACTTACTGCATTCTTTCTATTAGGGGTAGGTTTTCTATATCCACCTCTAGAACGGCTCTTCGCCATAACTATCCTCCTCATTTAACATAATAATAATATTTGGTAAAGGTCTTATGATTGTATATCTTGGAAGCAATTCATCACCGTATGGAACATCTCCAAACTCTTGATTAATAATAGTCCAAAATGATTGTTCTATATCTTCCATTATATTCCTCCTAATGCACCAGCTACTGTAGGAGGACCTTGTGGTGCTGGTAATCCACCAGGAGCACCTTGTTGCTGAGCCATTTGTTGTTGTATCATAGCTTCTTCTTCTGGAGACATTTGTGGTTCTTGAGGAGTATAGAACATTCTCATTATATCTGTCATTTCTGCTGGATATTCATAAATAGCTATAACAGCCATAGTAGCTGCAGGGTCTCCCTGAGCTGACCTAGCAAGAATAGATTCAAATAAAACATTCTCTGCTTTATTCTTTCTAATACGTTCTTGTACCTTAGCTATGTTATCAAGACCATCAATATTATCTTGTAAGGTCTCTACGTCTATAAC
>CEUX01103328.1_pt1 | contig 14228 bp, 17 predicted proteins | sample 531361 | NCBI WGS metagenome assembly CEUX01 (sample SAMEA2622736, study PRJEB7988) | marine metagenome | isolation source: saline water (ENVO:00002010), including
ATGATTGGGACTCAATAGACTATGATTATTTATGGTCTATGAATCACTTCTTTCTAAACAAAAAACTCAAGAATAGAAAAGTTGACTTAGCGATGATTCTGGGCGAGGTCAATTTAAGCTCTAAGCTTTTTCTTGATTACATTCGCGAACACCGAACATTTTTAGGTTTTGAAATAAACACAATATGGTCTGGGTTTAATTTTCCAGAGTATGAAAACTATTTTTGTATGCATACAAAATTCTATTCCAGAGTCGGCGTGGCGGCTAGAATGTTAATTTTTGCAGCAGAATTAGGGTTTAAAAATATATTGTTCACAGGGCTAGATGGCCCCGAACCCATGTTTAAGGGAGAACACGGCTTTCAACCGGGCAAAACAACCATGCCATCTTCTTTTTCTGGGCTTTCTAAAGAACAAATAATTAAAGTTTATGAGTATCAATACGAAGTTTTTTGGGACTATATTCGTAAATTTTATCCTGAAGTTGCGTTTAAAAATGTCGGAGGAGGACAAAGATATCACCCTAAAGATTTATGAGAACCGCTCTTTGTTACTCTGGACAAATAGGGGCTTTTAATAAAGCCTTTGCTTCGCAAAAACAATCGTTTTTAAAAGATTGTGATGACATCTACGCTTATACGTCGAACGTAATTAGCCACAAAACTCATAAATACGTTTGGCATAAACCATGTTCTAAAGTTCACGAATATCTAAAAGGCGGTGAGGGCTGGAGGAAAAACACAACAGATTATGGCGTTGTATACAAGGTCGAAAACGATCTAGTGCTAGATCAACTTTCCCCAATAAAAGATAAACTCAAAAAGTTTCACATCATGGACGAAGATCTTGATGACACGCTAGAAGATTGGAACATGACCAAGTGGGAATGGCTTAAAAAAAGACAGCTGAACAAAATGTATCACTGTAACGAAATGTTAAAAGAATCTGATGTCGAGTATGACATTGTGGTTAGGTCTAGATTTGAGTTTTCCCCAAACAACATAGGGATACCCATTAAGCACATTTACTCAAAGCACGGTGGAGAGGATACTATATTTTTATTTGGCGGATGGAAGTGTGTTCCGCCTATGGTTTTTATGGACGAGATGATGTGCGATGGCTTCGCTTTCGGCTCTCCTCGCGTTATGAATATATTTAGCTCTTTATATCTCAAGAGCGAACCATATCCCTACAATCCAAAATATAAAGAATGTTGGGAAAAATTTGGTGATAATGTAGAATACCAATTAAGAACTCACCTAGAGGAACACGGGGTAGAGATAGTTTATTTAGGAGATCAAAGATCAATGTTCCACCTTCACAGATAATAAAATGAGTTTTCTAATTCAAGAAGACGAATCATTAATAAATACCAAACAATCTATAATGATACCGCACCATCAAAAATTAAAACTAATATTTCCAGCGTCAAAAGTTTTTGGTGATGAGACGAAAATTAGCCTGTCTCTATCAAGAAATTTAAACAATCATAAAGAGTGTAAAATAGCAAGAGAAGAAAAAAATGTCTTTAGACAAATTACAAGAATTTCATGTAAGAAAGACGCTTTTTCTTCGCAAAAATGCAAAAACTATCTTAAGTTTGATTTAAATTTTGGAGGGGAAACTTATTCAGGAGAAAAAGCCATCAATGGAGATGATGCTATTTGGATACCCTTTACAAAAAAAAGAGGTTTAAAAATTATTGCAGCTAGCTCAAGATGCCCAGATCTTGAAGATTCAAAAAATATCTTAGAATTGATATCTAAAAGCGAGAGCGATTTGTTTCCTAATATATATTCTTATTCTATAGATAAAGAAGAAATAACAGATGATAGTTATTTATTAATTTTCATGGAAAACGTCGAAAGCTCAGACTCTACAAAGACTTCCGATGAAGATTTGAAATTTGTCCCCGGAAAACACCATTCTGAAATAAAAGCTCTTTTGTCTATAAGCCCGAAAATAGCCACAAAAGCTATAAAAACATTTTGTGAACTAAATATCGAACCAGAAGACGGATGGTATAAAAATAGCAATTTTTTGGGTGGCAAAATTATAGATTTTCATTTTTTTAAAATAAACAAAAAAAGATATTCCCTTCCGTCTGAAGGGTATACAAAAGAAGATATAGAGAAGATATACAAAAATATGGTCAGCAGATATTCTTCTATTCGGGATAGTGGAGGTATTCAGAAATGGAAAGGGAAAATATACGAACATTTTAATTTCGACAACGGCGCGAAAATGAAAGGGTATTGTTCAGACCCTTCAATACTTATAAACGGGGAAGACCCCCTGTATGACTCATACAGAAAACTATCCTTTATGCCGATTGAAAATTTAAAAGGTAGAAAGGTTTTAGATTTAGGGAGCAATCAAGGATTTTTTAGCCTCCAAGCTGCTCTTGCGGGAGCATCAGAGGTCACAGGTATAGAAATAACAACGCCTGATGTCCAAGCCGCTGAAGAGATTAAAAAAATAATGAACTTAAATAATGTCAATTTTATAAATACAGATATTATAAAATATATAGAACGAAGCAGAGATAAATACTCTTTAATTGTTTTAAATTCTGTATTACATCAAATATTTCCTAACTTTAAACACAAATCTAATAAAAGCCTTTGTGATCTATTTATGAAAAAACTATCAAGGATGACAGAAATTTTAGTTCTTGAAACACCTTTAAACCACAAATATATGAAGCTGTCTCCTAAAGAAGTGCAAAAAAAACTAAGAAAGCTAGGTTTCCCTTGGGTAAGGTTGTTATATATATACGATGCTTATTCTACTGGCTATAGGGCCAATTATCTTTGTTATACAAAACAGTTCCCCGGATGTTAAAACCTCCACAACACCCATGAAAACATACCAAGAGCATTACGAATTCGCCAAGAAAAACTACAACAGCAAGTCTGATGAAAATAAATATAAAGACCTCTATGGCCTTACATTAGACGCAGAAATTTTTGAAGCTAATGAAAAATATTATAACATTGTATCAAAAATATCGCAGAAGGTCCACGAAAAAATAAACAAAAAAAATGGTGTTCTGGAAAAAAACTTAGCCACCTATTTAAATGAGTGGGGAGACATAGGGGAAATGTCTGACTTATTAGACCATATTATGCCAGATATTGAAAGAAAAGTTTTTAAGTCAAATGCACAGGTAGAGTTTTTACACCCTTATAGAAACAAGCCCTCCAATAATCCAGAGTCTTCTTGGCTTTGGCATTACGACGATTGCCCCGATGAGTTTCTTAAAATGGTTATATATCTTAATGAAGTTAACGAAACAAACGGCGCGTTTCAATATTTAGAAAACGAAGAGGGAGATTGCCCCATGATTCACAGCAATAGGATTTATCCGGGGCATAATGGTTCTCCCCAAAAGTTCGCAAAGTCGAGAATACCACAACACGAAATTGACAAAAAAACATCTGAAGGCTATAAGGCCAAAAATTTAGTTGGATCTATGGGGACTTATTGTTTAATGTCTCCGAATATCTATCACAGAGCCACCATGCCAGAACCGGACTCAATCCCCAGAGAGTGCTTGTTTCTATTTATTAGGCCGTGCGTATCGAAAAGGGAAAAGTATATGAACAAGGGCGTCCACTCCTTACTGCCAGAGAGAAACGTAAAAATGTATCCCTTTGATTGATGGGAAAAATATTTATAGATTGCGGCTCCCATGATGGATGCAGCGTTAGAAAGTTCGATGATCTTTACGACAAAGACAATGAATACGAGTTTCATTGTTTCGAGGGCAATCCGCGTTTGTTTAAATGGCATCCAGTAAACGACAGGTGTGTTTTTAATGAAAACATTGTTGGAGGCTCTAGTAATCCTGTAGATTTTTTTGTCCATGATGATTCTGGAGGCAGCACGACTAGCAAAAAAAAGCATGAAGATTATCTTAAGAAATATTCTCAAGTTTTTAGTCTAGGCGCTTTTAGTCCAACCATAAAATATAATCCAATTGTTTTGTCGGAATATATACAGAAAAATTTTAAAGAAGATGATTTTATTGTATTAAAGCTTGACATAGAAGGTTCAGAGTATGAGGTTTTGCAAAACTTAATTGACGAAAACTGTCTAGAGTATATTAACAATATCTTTATAGAGTGGCACTATGAGGATAAGAGTGACTATGAAAATCCCAAATCTTTTGTAAAAATGTTTAACAAAAAATGTTTAGATTTATCTATCACAATAGACGATTCTTGGGACGCAATGCAAAAAGAATACTCTATACAAGACAGATCTTTTGGAAGGAACAGTTAAATGGAACATATTAAACACGATTTTGATAAATTAACTTGGGATAGGTGCAAGCGCCCAGAGGACAAGTTAGATGCTATTTTTATATGTGATCGCGATAAATTTCCCGACACAAAACACGCGAGAACTGTCGGTATAGATAAAAATAAATACATAAAAGACTCTTCCAACGAAATTATATACGATGGAGAATATATGTATGACGACATAAAGCCTCTTAAAAAATATAAAGACTCTAAAATTCTAGTTGTTTCGGGGGGGCCATCAGCAGAAGAGGTTGACTGGAACTATGAAGACTACGATTACGTTTGGTCTATGAATTTTTTCTATAGATTTGAAAAATTAAAAGACAAAAAGGTAGATTTATTTTTTGTAGGAAATGAAATCAACACCAAAAACTCAGATTTTTTGGATTACTGCCATAAACACAAGAGCATTATAGCCATAGAGGATTTATATAACAGACAACAACATATAGGAAATCTTTTCAAAAAATTCCCTAAAAGAATTGTTTTATGCTCTTCTAGGTGGCAAGCCAAAATGACCGGAATGGGAGCAAAGGTTGTAATTTTTGCTTTATGCATGAGGGCTAAAGAAGTTCATTACGTTGGGTTAGACGGCATAACAAAAGAATTAAAGTTCGAAGACGAAATAAAACACTCTTTTCAAGGACGTAAGGTTTTTAGAAAAAAGAAACAGCAGAGCCATGAACAAGTTCGTAAGCAGTATGTCGCGCTAGAGGAACACTTAAAAGACACTTTCCCACACGCTATTGTTAAAAATCTCGGAAAACAATCAAAACTAAATTGTTTATATGAAGGCGATAAGTGACATCCTCTTCATTATACAAGCGAGGATGAATTCCCAGAGGGTCTCGCAGAAAATGACCAAGCCTTTCTGCGGTTCGGATCTTTTCCAAATAGGTATAAAAAAACTTTTAAAATGCAAAAACATTCCAAAAGAAAATATTTACGCATCTGTTTGTGAGAGGGAACTAATAGACACAGCAAAGCGGTATTCTTTAAATATATTCAATAGGAGCGAAGAATCAGCTAACAATGATGATTCTGTGCAAAAAATATATGAATGGCACGACAAGCTGCCTTTTAAATATGTCATTAAAACAAACCTTTGTTCACCATTACTTAAAACAGAAACAATAGAATCTTTTGTAGATCAGTTTCTAAACCAAGAAGAAGAAAGTTTGTTTGGCGTTATCGAGCAAAAAGATTATTTTTGGGACTCTAAAGGAAAGCTAATCACGCCTTGGCCTAAAGATCAAACAATTATGAACACCAAGGCTGTCGAGGCGACCTACAAGGCCGCTCATGTTCTTTATGCTTCCAGAATGGACATTATTTCTGAGTCTAGATTTATGGGAGATTTTGAAGTTGAGGGCGGTATAAAGTTATTTCCTATTGACGAGCTAGAATCTTTTGATATTGATTACGAATGGCAATTCGAAATGGCAGAATTACTTTATGATAATTTACGTTGATATCGACAATACAGTCTTTAAAACAGAAGGGACTAATTACGAGGACAGTATCCCTATGGAGCGTAGAATAAAAATAATCAATAAACTCTACGAAAAAGGTAACACAATAACTTACTGGACAGCTAGAGGCACTGGTTCTGGCGAGGACTATTCAAAGCTAACTGAAGAACAACTTAGAAAAAGCGGAGCTAAGTATCATAATCTCTTAATGGGTAAACCTGTTTACGATCTTTTTATAGACGACAAGAACATAAACTCAGAGGAATATTTCGGACGATGAAAAAAGTAATCATTACAGGCGTGACGGGGCAAGATGGTAGTCTTATGGCTGATTATCTTCTAAAGAATACTGAACACACAATTGTCGCTGGCGCTAGAAGGTTAAGCGTTAAAAATCATAAAAACATCTCTCACCTTACAAACAATCCTAGATTTAATCTGATTGACCTAGACATAACAGATCAAGCTAATGTTGATAAAGTCATTTCAGAAGAGAAGCCAGATTACTTTATAAATTTTGCGGCAAACTCTTTTGTGGGCGTCAGCTGGAAGATGCCAGTTAATCACATGGAGACAAACGCTATGGCCGTGCTTTATCAGCTGGAGGCCATTAGAAAGCACTGCCCACTTTGTAGATATTACAATGCAGGGTCTTCAGAGGAGTTTGGTGATGTAGTTGCCACCCCCCAAGACGAAACTCATCCTCTTCGCCCCAGAAGCCCGTATGGAGCTTCTAAATGCGCTGCTAGACACTTGGTTAAGGTTTATAGAGACTCTTATGACATGTATGCTGTGCAGGGTTGGTTATTCAACCATGAGGGAGTAAGGCGTGGAGAGGAATTTGTTACTAGAAAAATAACACAAAATGTCGCTCGTATTTATGCTCAATATACGCAGGAGAAAAACTACATTATAAACGAAACGGGATCTAGAGTAGACCCAATGAAGCTAGGAAACGTAGACGCAAAAAGAGATTGGAGTGATGCAGAGGACTTTGTTAATGGTGTTTGGAGAATGTTAAACCAAGCAAGGGAATCCGCTAAAGAATACGTTCTTTCGTCTGACGAAACACACACGATACGAGAGTTTGTAGAAGAGGCTTTTAATTTTGCTGGTTTTGCAACTCATGAATGTCAATGGGTTGGATCTGGTGTTGATGAAAAATATATGCACGGCAAAGACACCCTCGTAGAGATTGACCCAAAGTTTTTTCGCGAAGCTGAAGTTAACCTGCTTTTGGGAGATTCTACTAAGGCTAGAGAAGAATTAGGGTGGGAGCCTAAAACCAACTTCCTTCAGCTTGTGAAAAAGATGCTTGACAATGACATGAAGCACTTGTAAAAGATTTCTATGCCCCGTGGTCGGAAAGAATGCCCGTGTTGCGCTGCGTTTGTCGCGACACGGGCCTCTTCTTGTAAATGCGGTCACGTTTTTAAAAGCAAAAAAAAGAAAGTCAAAACGACATCTAAAAAACAAATTCTCTACCGCCTTGTAGATGTGCCGCCAACGGGTAAAACAAACTTTTATTCTAGAGAGTTTAAACTTCTTAATACTTTAATCGACCGATACTCTATCGAGTTTATGAATGTTGTGACCTTTAATAAGAAGTTTGATTCTTTGGGTTATTTAGTCAGCAACAAACTAAAAGAAACACTAGACAGAAAGTTCCGCGCATTTAACTTCAAGATTGATTTATCTAGATATGATGTGTATGATATAGGCGAAAAGGTGGGCGAAGATACTGTTAGAGAGAAGACCAATAAAACCATAAAAGATTTTTTAGATGAGTGAACAAATAGATTCAAACAAGATGCTTAAAAGTTTCTTAAAAACCAACAAAGATGACCATTACAACTTTGAAGAAGAGGTGGACTACAAAGTATCCAGTGGATCTTTGCAGTTCGACCTACAGCTAGGCGGTGGGTTTGGACCGGGACTGCATAGATTTGTAGGAATGAATGAAGGAGGTAAGACTTCTGAGTCTCTTGAAGTTATGAGGAACTTTTTAAAAACGATACCTAAATCAAAAGGCGTTTATGTTAAAGCTGAAGGCCGTTTATCACCAGAGATGAGAGAGCGTTCTGGCGTTAAGTTTGTCTACGATCCAGATGAATGGGTTGATGGGACTTGTTTTGTTTTTGAATCAAATATTTATGAAACCGTGGTCGGCCTGATGAGAGAACTTGTCACTAAAAACGACGATAAAATAAAGTATTGTTTCGCGTTGGATTCTGTAGACGGTCTTATACTTAAAAACGACATGGATAAAAGTTTTGAAGATGCGACTAAAGTAGCCGGGGGAGCAGTTGTTGCTGCTAAGTTTATGCAGAGGATGAGCATAGCTTTGGCTAAAAGGGGGCATATGGCGATTTTTGTATCACAAGTTCGCGCTGATATAAAACTAGACCCATACACAAAAGCCCCAATTCGCCAAACTAGCGCGACAGGAGGTAACGCTTTGCTTCACTTCGCTAACTGGATTATCGAGTTTGAGCCAAGATTCAAAGGTGATATTATTTTGCAAAACCCATCTATAAAACAGATGGACTCTCAAAAAAATCCAGCTATAGGGCATTATGCTAAGGTCACAGTCAAAAAATCTCCCAATGAAAAAACAAACACAGTCATATCTTATCCGATTCGTTATGGTCGTAAAAATGGGACTTCAATATGGGTAGAGAAAGAGATTGTTGATTTGCTTTACGCTTGGGAGTTTGTTTCTAAAAGCGGTGCTTGGATTTCTTTTACCGATGATTTTAAAGAAATTTTATCTGATACTGATTTTGAGTTGCCAGATAAAGTTCAGGGAGACAATAAACTCTTTGCTCTTATAGAGGAAAACAAAAGCCTCTCTTTGTTTCTTGTAGAGTATTTTAAGAATGCTATCCAAGAGTTGTCATGAAGTTTTATGATTCATATGGCAAATTAAGAAACCTTAAAAATGCTAAAAAATATTTAATAAACTGGGATTGCAAAAGTCGCAGCAAGTTCCAAAAAGGAGTAAAGGATTTTTTGCGCCCCTTTTGGGAAAACGATATTGTATTTGAAGAATTTAGAATCGTAGGTTCTCGTTTATCTTTGGATTTTTACAACGCCAACAAGAAGCTGGCCATAGAAGTTCAGGGAGCGCAACATACTAAATTTGTAAAGCACTTCCACAAAAACAGGCTAAAGTATCTCGATCAACTCAAGAGGGATCAAAAAAAGCTAGACTTCTGTGAGACGAATGATATAAAGCTAATAGAGATATATCCTAACGATGTAATCACTGCATCTTTCTTCGAAAATAAAGATATCTATCTATGAACGAGCCACCGGGACAACCAGAGTTTAACATACCGCAAAACTATCTAGAACAACTTTACGAATTTAGTGGAGGTGCGGATAAGTATAAAGGCATGATAATAGCGTTATGTTCAGAAAACGGTGCGCCTTTAGTATATTCAAAATATGAATCTCCGATAATTGAGTTAGGTTTAAGGAAAGCTGTAGAGGACTTTTTGAGCGACAACGTAGACGAACCAGATAAGAATTCATGATATACAACTTTGAACTTGAGAGGCAACTGCTCGCTGGGCTTATAAAGTCTCCAAAAGATTTCTCAGAAATTTCTAATTTTGTTGACCACTCAGATTTCTATTCTGAGCAAACAAACCTACATAGCACAATATTTACTATCATTAAACAAGCTATTGATGGGGGTGAAGACATTGATGAAGTAATAATAGCCCAGAGAGTTGCCAGCATTGGGTTAACATTTGAAGACAACCTTAACCCTGCTGATTATATCAAGTCGTTAGCCCTTCGCAAAGTTCCCAAGGGTAACGTGGTCAAAACTGCCAAAGAACTTAAAAAGGTTTCCATCAGGAGGGGGATTTATGATTCAGCTCAAGAAGTCGCAAAGAAGATGCGTTCAATTGGGCCAGAGTCTTCTTACAAGGAGATCGTAGAGAAGGCTGACAATATTTATAACTCAAAAATTAATCTTTATGAAATAGGCAACGAAGTTCCCGAAAACATTTATAAAGAAATGGAGTTTGTCGTTGAGGATCGCGGAAACAACCCGTTGTCAGAGTTTGGCATGATGGGTCCGCATCCTAAAATAAATACGATTTACGGATCTCTTTTAAGACCCGGCAACATAACCGTTATTGTTGCTAGGTCTGGAGTTGGCAAGACGCAGTTCTGTATGGATTACTCAACCAAGGTTAGCCAAAAATATGATGTGCCTGTTTTGCATTTTGACAACGGAGAGATGAGCAAAGAAGAGCTTATCATGAGACAGTGCGCTTCATTGTCTGGAGTCCCCATGCATCTGATTGAAAGCGGAAAGTGGAGAATGGCTGGAGATGACGTAGTTAAAAAAATCAGAAGTGTTTGGGACAAAATTAAAAACCTTAAATTTTATTATTATAATGTCGGGGGCATGGATGTTGATTCAATGGTCAACACTTTGAAAAGGTTTTATTACTCCAAGGTTGGCAGGGGGAATAACATGATATTCTCTTTTGACTATATTAAAACAACATCTGAATCTCAGGGCAACAAGAACGAATGGCAAGTCGTTGGGGAAATGGTTGATAAGTTTAAAAGGTGTGTCCAAAAAGAAATCCTAGAAGATGGCAAGCCAGTAATACCTATGATTACGTCAGTGCAGTCTAATAGGTTCGGTATTACGAATAACAGGAACGCTCAAAACATTATTGACGACGAAAGCATCGTGTCTTTGTCAGACAGAATCACACAGTTCTGTTCACATATGTTTATTCTTAGGAGCAAGACCTCTGACGAAATTGAGATAGAAGGCAGGAGATTCGGCACACACAAGTTTATCAACGTAAAGTCTAGACACTTAGGAGAAGATATCGCTGGCGCGGTAGAGCCTGTCCTAATAGATGACAATCTCAGAAAGAACTTTATAAACTTAGATTTTAAAAACTTCAACATTGCTGAGTGCGGTGATCTTAGAGATATCGCCAGAACCATGAATGGAGAGGTTGATTTAGATGAAGGCGGAACAACAGAAGAAATCCCAGACTTTGATCAGTTCTGATGTTCTAAAGAGCATCTTAGACAAGCTTGGTTATAACTTATTGGATTGCGGCAATCATTGGCGCACCAATGCATTGTTTAGAAATGGGGACAACCCTACAGCAATTCAAATATATAAAAACACCGGAGTCTGGATTGACTATACCCACGGGAACAACAAATCAAGACCGTTTGAAGCATTGCTACAACTTAGCCTCAAGGATGATAAGAAACAATTAAAAGAAATACTTGATTCCCTAGACTCACAAGAGCCGACAGATTACAAACCAAAAGAACTAATTCAAATGGAAAAAATTTACCCAGAATCTTCTCTCAAAAGACTTTTCCCTAATTATTACTTTTACAACCAGAGAAAAATCTCAGAGCAAACTCAAGAGTTTTTTAAGACAGGACTATCTGGCTCTGGGCAAATGTATAGAAGAATGGTCTTTCCGATTTACAACGAGCATTCTCAAATCGTTGGGTTTTCGGGCAGAAGAGTTGACGAGGGTTCTTATTCTAAATGGAAACATATAGGTCGCAAAAAAAGATGGATCTATCCTTGTTACATCCCGGCAGAGCATAGCGTTGATCAAATCATAGACGAAAGCCAAAGCGTTTACATTGTAGAAAGTATAGGGGATGCGATGGCTCTCTATGAACAAGGCATAAAAAACGTCATGTGCATTTTTGGGACTTCAATAAGCGGTTATGTTATCAACTATCTTTGCAGTAAAGATTTAAAAAAGATTTATATTTCTACCAACAACGACTTTGACTCTTCTAAGAACAACGGTTTAATTGGAGCCTTTCAAACCTATATGAAGCTCAGTGATTTCTTTAATTTGGATCAACTAGAGATAAAACTACCCCCTAAACCTTTTAACGACTTTGGAAAAGCTCACGAAGAAGACTATAATCTTAAACAGTGGCAACTCAGGAAAATAGATACGCAAGAACAAACTAACTATATTTTTAGTTATGTTAAAAACCACCCAAGCCTTTTTACTAAAAAACAAGTCCAAAAGGTTTTGAAGATACTTAATGAGTGAACCCTTTACACCTCTTTCGGCAAGTCGAATAAAGACGGCTCAATCGTGTTCTTGGTTATATTGGTGCAAATATAAGCTCAAGCTTCCCGACACGAGCAATGACGGCGCTAGGAGAGGTTCTATATGCCATCTAATTTTTGAAGTATTAGGTAATAAAAGACATAAAAAATACCACACTAAAATCATAAGGTCTGGAGATATATTCTCAGTTCCCTCTATTGAAAGGTTGGTTATGAAACACGCCTGTTCTATGGGGGTAGACGATCCAGACAACCTAAATCTAATTAAAGAGATGATATTTAATGGGTTATGCTATGACTTCTTTGGAAAGGACAACGGCAAACCTACGGAAGCTTTATCAGAAAAAGACTTTGAGCTTGTTTGCAACGAGGGCGGCTTTAGCTATAAAATAAGAGGTTTCATTGATAAGCTTTTTTTGTATAAAAAAAGGAAGTATGCTCTGATAAGAGACTTTAAGAGCAGTAAGTCTGTCTTCAAAGGTAAAGAGGTCACTGATAACATGCAGGACTTAATGTATAGTCTCGCGGTTCATAAATTGTTTCCAGAATACACCAACAGGCAGAGCGAGTTTGTCTTTCTTAAATTCGGACTAGATCAGGAAGGTGATGATACGGGCATAGTTAAAATGAATCCAATAACGGATGATGAGTTAAGTGGGTTCCAATCTCAACTAACCGAAATACAAAAATACTTAGATAACTTTTCAGAAAAGGATGCGCGATCTAACTTCGCTATAAGTAAAGGCTTCCCGAAAGATAACACTTTCAGCGGTAGGCTCATGTGTGGCTTTGCAGAGAAAAGGGGGGAACTCAAAAAAGACGGAAACCCTAAGTGGTATTGCCCCATGAAGTTTGATTTCTTTTATTATCACATTAAAGACAAGGACGGTAAGTTTGTGTCTTCCGTGATGGAGGATGATTTCAAAGAGTCAAATGTCCCTCCCGGCGGGTCTCATGAAATGTATTACTACGCAGGTTGCCCTAAATTTTCTTGACATTATATACCTTGTGCGTTATCATCAGGTATGATCCCGGTTTTCAAGTCTTGCTACTCTATAGGCAAGAGCATCCTCACGATTGATAAACAATCTACTGATGGAGGCCCAGATAGCATTGTAGACATCTGTAAAGAGAATACCTACGAAAAGTTAGTGTTAGTGGAAGACACAATGACTGGCTTTATGAAGGCCAATGAAGCTTGTAAAGAAAATAATTTACAATTGATTTTCGGCCTTCGGCTCACTTGCCGCAACAACGTGAGTGCAGATACAAACTCTTCAGATCATAAAATAATTTGTTTTGCTAAAAACGACAACGGCTGCAAGCTTCTTAATAAGTTTTTTTCTTTCGCTAACGCAGAGAATGATGGGGCTGTAGACTTTGATTATTTGAACAAGTCTTGGACAGATGATTTGAGTCTAGTTATCCCCTTCTATGATTCATTTATATATAACAACAACACCAAGCTAAGTAACTGCATACCTGATTTTAATAAAATTAAACCCTCGTTTTTTATTGAGCGCAATAATTTGCCGTTTGATGCGATGATTGAAAGCTTGGTGTGGAAGTATACAGACAAAGCCAAAAGATATCCAGTATACCTGTCCAAATCTATTTATTATAAAAACAAAGAAGATTATAAAGCCCTACAAACATATAAGATTCTTTGCAACAGAAGTTTTGGCAGGGTCGCTTCTTTATCTTCGCCTAACCTTAACCATTTCGGAAGCAACGAGTTTTGCTTAGAAAGCTATAAAGAATATGTCAATAATTTGCATACCCCACTCTAAAGAGATGGTCGAAGAGGCTCACGAATGGGCCTTAGCTCTCGGGTCATTAAACAACTCCATAACCAAAGGAGGCGCTAACAAGGCGGCTAGAATAGGAGAATTAGCTCTAACAAAATACTTGGGAGCGTCCAAACCCACGGACGACTACAATCATGACATTCTTTTTAAAGAAGAAAAAATAGAAGTCAAAACCAAACGTAGGACAGTAAAGCCAAAACCTTTTTACGATGTATCTGTAGCCAGAACTAGCGATCATCAGAAACCGGACAGATATGCCTTTTTAAGTTTGGAATTTGAAACAAGCGTGGGCAGAGGAACAAGGAAAAAGTATCTTAGATTAAAGAACGTCTGGTATTGTGGTGATATTAGCCATCAGGACTTTTGGCGGAAGGCAGAGCTTTGGGAAAAAGGCCGGGTAGATAAATCAAATGACTTTCATACTCATGTAGATATGTATAATATGCGTATATCAGATTTAGAAAACAAGTTAGTCCATGAATGAGTCTTTGCTGCGTTTCGATAGAAATCAAAAATACTTAGTTTTCGACACGGAG
>CEUX01040874.1_pt1 | contig 14219 bp, 19 predicted proteins | sample 531361 | NCBI WGS metagenome assembly CEUX01 (sample SAMEA2622736, study PRJEB7988) | marine metagenome | isolation source: saline water (ENVO:00002010), including
TTCTTGATATCACCGTTCAACAAATCCCACATCTTCTGTTCAACCTTTTCCATCTTCGGATCGGCTTTACCAAGGCTATTCTTACCTAACTCCTTAGCAACAGCCTTCTCAATATCTTTATCGGAAATTTGTTGTGATGGTTGTGACTGTGAAAGGTCATGGTTATTCATATCATGATTAGATGACGATTGTTTTGCACCCTGTTGTGTAGAATTATCAACATCCATATTATCACTATCTGACATGGGACCATCCATCATCATTGGCGAAGATTGATCCTCGCCCTCGGCAGACGCGTCATCATCATCAATCCTATTATCAAGAATAATCTGATAGATTTCCATAGCAGTATCAAACATTTCCGTAGCCTTAACCCTACCAGCAGAATCAGAGAACCTTAGAATGTTATTCAATCCAAAAACATCATAGATCTTACGGAAAGACGGCAACCTATCTATTGTATACTTGGTAGCTGGGTTTGTGATATTAATGATACGGAACATATACGAATCAACTGTAGGCACCCGTAGTTTTTCGGTACGAACTAGAGCCTTAGCAATATCTCTGGCGTTCCAGTAATTGTCATACATCGCTTGATAGTACGGACGGTAGCCCGGAGCACGACGATAAACTTCAGCATCAATACGACGATCTTCAAGACAATTAATAATATTCTTAACATCAGCAATGTGTTGATAATCTTCTGTACTACGATTCCCGTCGAGCCAATTGGGCAAATCACCGAACCTCTTTAGGACACGATCCGTAAACTCATCATCCTTTAATAGTTCAAGTACACCTTCGGACAATAAACAATGAGCAGCTTCATGAAGAGCAGTTCCAACTAGAACATCAAATTTCTTGGGATCGGATTCAGCAGAAATGATAACGTGTTTACCATCAGTATAACTGTCATTTCCGCTATTGAATACAACACGAATCTCATCATCGTTGGTGAGAATACGAACAAAATTACTTACTGCTCTACGAACAGCAGCAAGTCGTGAGGCTTTACCAAGATCAATGCTAGCTGCTCTCTTGCCCTTACCAAAACCATCAATCTTAATTTTGGTATTACCTTTGCTCTTGTCATAAAAATAATCATAGGAATCCTCATCCATCCAATACGATGACCACGATTCAGAATCCGTAACTTTAGTTTTACGTTTATTATTAACCTTATTCCAAGCCTTGTTAGACTTATTCCGAATATCCCACCAAGGGATCTGACCAGAGTTGTTGGTCGGCATTGTTACTCCGTGTGTAGGGGTTTTACTTTCACATATGAAATATAATACAATTTAAGCTAAAAATCAATATATTATTTGTAACATAACTGTAACAACGTTTGGTTTCTAGTTTTAGTATGATATTTATAATAAATACAATATTTTGGGAGATCATCCATGGCACTATATGTAAGACCCACACTTGGACAAACCATAGACTCCGGTTCAGTAACCGTAGGAAAATATACAAAAGTAGTTGCTGTTACAGCAGCATTTGAAAATACAGGTTCGAACGCTGGTGGGTCAGCGATTCTGAGAGGAGCAAGTGCTTTAGGATCGGCAAGTCTGGCACAAGGTGGTGACCTAATCAACATATCAGATTTAACCGCTGGTGTTGTTTATGAATTACAACCACAATCAATCACATCTGTTTCTGCTGGAAAAGTTTACGTTCTTTACGGAGCGTCTCGTTAACTTCTACCCAACTCCCGATCAATTTCCTCTTTAATTTTTCTGATCTCTTCTTCGGTTAAGTCATCGTCAGCTTCTAATCCAAGGCCAGAAGGATTCCCAGAAGGATCAAGCCAACTATCTCTCTTGGGTTCTGGTGCATTTTCTTTCGCCAACGACGATTCAATGTGACGACGGTTGACCACTGTAGGTGCGTTCTTTGTTAGAAAGCAACAATTGTAGCATAAACTTATAAGATTGCTGGGCGTATAATCGCCATGAGTATCTTTAAATGTTAAGAGAATTGGTTTCTTTTTATCTGTAATCCTTTCTTCTGCGAAACCACAGACATCACACTTGTCTTCCAGTAAACCTCTGGCCACCATTCTCCATCTCAATCTCTGTAATGGATACTTTGGATGTTTGTTTTCGAATATATCTTTTAACTTAGTAGAATGTTTCTGTGATTTGGCATACCCCTTCGCAATACCAACCCCACGTTTATTTAAAAGATTTTCATAGATACCATAGAATTGTGCATACTTTTTATAAGTTGATATATCTACACCCAAATACTTAGCAGCTTGATTTGCACTACGAGAGTTCTGTTGAGCTTCTTCAATCTCGTATTTAAGTAACGGTCTATTTAATCTTCTCTTACTCATTAGTAATATTTTACTTTAACCTTAGCTTCCTTTAACATTTGTAAACTACGACGGGAGCTTTCTATCCATTTGTCTGGGTTGTTTGTAGTATCATACTGTTTAACCCATATTTCTTTGATACCTGCCTGAATGATTGCTATAGCACAATCACTACAAGGGATTCCACAAGTACAATACATTTTACATCCCTTAGTACTTACCCCTATTCTAGCTGCATTATAAATAGCATTTCTTTCAGCATGAGCCATCCAGTAATATTTTTCTGGCCGTTCTTGTCTATCAGAACAATTATCTTTTATTCCACGGGGAAATGAATTATATCCAGTAGAAACCACTTCGTTATCTGGTCCGACGATGACCACACCGATCTGAGTGGATTCATCCTTACTCTTTGATTTAACCACCTCCGCTAGATTTATAAAATAATCTTTCCAATCCAAACTCATACTATACCTTACTGTAATCGGTAGTCCATTCTGGAATAGTATCGACATATTCATTTGACTGAAAGTCTTTAAAGTAAAGTGGAGCAACCTCACGCAACTCTTTCAATACTACGTGAGCCAAAGATCTGATTTCAGGTTCAGCATGGCGGTCACTACGACTTTCAATAAACCATCTCCAACCACGAATATTATTTGTCCAAGTTCCACGGGTTTCGATACCATGTGGTAAAACATTACGAGCCTTACCTCTTGCCCATTTCCGTAGATCAAATCCATCAAGTTGATTTGGATTAATTTCCATAAGCCTCTCTACTTGTTTTTCATATGCTACGATTGCACTATATTGAATATTCAAATGATCAACTAAAATATCATGTTCAGCTCTCTCTGAGTCTGGTACCTTCCTACCTTGCTCAGTAATAAAAGTAAAAAAGCCAAGATTATGTTTGAACTTTGGTGGGTTTTGTTTGAACAAGTTAGCGAAGTATGGTTCAAGAACAATAGCAGAATCTTCTTCCGCTGTGTATCTGGTTGATCTTTGTGAAATAGCAAATGATCTATGACGATTCAATTCAAGAGAAAGTCCACGGGTAATACCTTCAACAAACAAAGTAATGTTCATGTGTTCTAGTACTGACCCGTGACGATGCTCAAGGATCGCCAGTTGGTTTTGATCATTCGCACGACCACTCTTACCAAAGCTATCATAACATCCTTTAGCGGCAAAAGCACCCAATCTTGTAAACTCGTCACCACCATCTGGAATATGATACGTTGGGTGATCTGTGAAGTTTGTTTGTGCAACTACTTTAACATTCGGTTCTAATTTTATTATCATTCTATTTCCATATCCTATATGAATCTTCGTTGAAATGTTCCGTGCTTATTTCAAATATAATACTGTTATTTTCAAGTGCTATTAATTGATGTGGTTGACCACGGGGGATATCTACACACTCCCCTACCTTCAAAATAATATGTTCACGCGTTGCTGCTTCCGTATCCACATATTCAAACATAAAGGAACCCGATTGAACATACCAAGATTCCGCTTTGATCATGTGATAGTGCATGGAAAAAGCATTTCCCGCAGTAGGAAATACCAACAACTTACCACAGTATTCGGGTGAATTGTGTATCCAAAGCTCATGGCCCCAAGGTTTCTCTACGAATTTAGGTGTGTGTGTTTTCATTCCCACAACCCATAGTAGTATCCGGCCACGGACAATCTAATGTGCCTTGAGGATAAGTGGCACATCCGGTCAAGAAAAATACCAAAAATATTATATATTTTCTCACATAACCTCCAGTGAAGTAACTAATTAATATAACCCTTTATAAAACTATTGTCAAGGTTCGTCGGTTGATACCTTAGCTTTCTCTGTTGGTGAGAATTTCTCTAATCCAGCAATACCGAATGAACCGATGGTCAGATATAGAAATGAATTATAGATCCAATCATGTAGTGGTAGATCCATACCAAAAAGACCTGTTCCTAAATCTGCCAAGCTGTATACGGTCATGACAGCAAATGACATGAAACCAATGATTGTTTTTTCGTTCCATCTATTATCATCTCTAAAAATTTCTGAGAACGCCATAGCTTTCTCCTTCATTAAAGATATTAGTCTGTAACTCATTATCTGTAACCTCCTCTTCGTCAACGAAGTCTTCGTTATATAAGTAGTATTGTACTGTCTGTATTGCAGACATATTGTTTAGTTTAAATGATTTAAAATCGAATTGATTGCCGTACTGTGTGTATAGATCTCCACCAGACAAGGAACCCTCTGTTTGTCCCTCTAGTGTGTTTCGTAGGAAGTCTTCGGAGATATCATCTAACTGATCGAAAACATAACAATCACAGTTCTCTTTCCATTCTGGATTGATGACCACAGCCGTTCTAGTTTTGCCGTTATAACCAAATTGAATTAAATCTCCGGCCGATAAACTATATACCGTGGCAAATCTTCTTCTTCCGAATCTAATAGCCATCGCCGTAAATACTATATGTTCTAGGTTTAGCTGGCTGTAATTCATGTTCTTCTACTGTATAAATCTCACCATCAGCTGCTGAGAATCTGAATTCCTTGGCTCCGGTCTTTTGGAACATATATTCTAACCCCAATGTAAGAGTCTCAAATATTTCATTACCATCGGGTTCTCTCCACCGATCTCCGGGCGGAACACGAATTAGACATAACGTCTTGATTTCTTTAATTTCCATAATCTTTCAATTTCTTTATGACCACATCTCTAACCATTTTTTTTAATTCTGGTGTCGTGGATTCTTCTGGTTGACTAAACCTTCTGGGCGTCTTTCCAACCGCTCCACCTAACAACTTTTTAAGATCTTTACTTGGCTCAATCAATGTATTTGGTTTTTCTCCCACACCCTTTGCACGATTATCAATTATACCCAAAGTTACACGATCTTCTTCACCAACATCCAAGTTAGCAATAAATCCTTTTGGTCCAGCTTCTACTGCTATTCTATCAGAAAAATAATCTTCAACAGCATCTATATCGCCAGACTCAACTAAGTTTTCAACTTCTTTTCTGTCATCTCCACTTAACTTAAACAAATCATAAACTCTTTCTCTATCTATCACTTCTCCAGTACCAAAGGAGCTTATCATAGTATCGGGGGGCGGTTTACGTGACATTCCCAAATGTCCTGTAATATGTAGTCCTTTAACTACAGCTCCAGTTAATTTTCTTTTAAACGGAGTTGACACCTTAGACGCTTCAATCATGGCTTCTGTTATTTTAGAATCCTGTTCTCTACAAGTTCCATCTATTCCCATTTTTTTAAACCTATCATCACCACCCTTGTTATATGTAGATGTTGCTCTACACAACAAAGTTCTCTCTGGGCCACTTAAATTTGTCTCACCGTTATTAATTTTTTCAACAAGGCCTCCTAACGAAGAACAATAACGTTCTCTATTGTTAGGGGATGAAGAAATATTTTTGTTCAGATCAGATCCTTCCTCACACATATCTCCTACCGCATCGACAAATTCTTTTAAATTATCGGGATTTGAAAGCACATTATTTATTTTTTCTACAGACTGTCGCTGAACCACATCAGTTAAATTTTCTCCACCAGGCATCAGTATATCTCTAGCTGGATCGTTCTGTGCTAAATCTCCCACTACGGTTTCTAAATATTTTTGTGTTCCTAAATTAGCAAAAATTATGTCTCCGTCTTTCTTTAGGGAAACCCCAATCACTGTTCCATCGTTCATCTTTACAAAAAGGTCAGAAGAAGTTCCGTGACCCGTTGTCCCAGCTAATTTATTTCCCCTAGCAGTGTCCCAATAAACTCCTTCTATATCAGATAAGTCGTATCCGTTACCTTGAAGTCCTTTTAATGTTGAATATACTTGACCAATGGATGCGTTTACCCATTGTTTACTCAAAATTCCGTCAGGAGCACGCTTATCATAATCAAGTTCATCACGCACCTTATCGGTTATTGCCCCCACATCGCTATCACCATCTTTAATAAGACTCAATGCAACTTGTAATCCACTAACTGTCAGCGCTTCGGAGGCCAAACTATTAACTTGGCCAGCAGCGGATTTACTTTGTATTAATTCTTTTAGTTCTTCAGTGGTTAACATTTCTTGATCTTCACCCTGACCAAGTTGGAGAGAAGCTATACCCTTACCATGTATGATATCAAATAATGTGTCTATGTCTGATTTTTTTATCTTTTCTTTACTAGGCCTTCCTTCGTTATAACGAGTTCGAACCTCTTCTACATAGTCGATTGCTCGTTTTCTGCGAGCGTCAGCTTGCTGTTTTCTTTGTGCTATTTCGTCACGCGTGGTAAATGCCCAATCTTCAACAGTCTTATCATGGGATTTTTGTGTAGATCTTCTGGATGATGTCTGATCACTGGATTTTTTTGGATCATCCCCAATGTCAGCAACAGCACCTTTGACCCTATCCATATCTGATTTTTGTCCATCTTCTGGTTCTTCGCTCGCAGGAATAAATTTTCCGTCACGAACTCTTCCTGCATACGTATCATCACCCCGATACCACTTATTTCCTTTGGCAACTAAGTCAAGGGGTATACCCCTTTCTCGTTTCTCAGCATCGGTATATTCCTTAACAAACCCCTCAACAATAACATCTAACAAAGTCTTCATAATCAAACCGGAGTATCGTAGTCCACATAAGTTATTGATACTTCACCACCATCAACTAATACTTTTGCAATTGATGGGTAGATTCTTTTATAAGCACCAACGGATTCTCCAATGAATCCGGCTCTGGTTATATTCTCTTGGGATGTATTACCAACTAACAGACAACCATCGGTGTGTTCATCAGTATTACCTGTGTGAATTAGAATGTATTCAAAGTTTGGAACATCACGAACCCACAGCATTCCCTTGTGCATACTACCATACTTTGTTTCGTATCTGGAATGGAAACCACCAACGGTTCTCAATGTAATATTATATGTTCCTGCTGGAACTCTAGTTTCACCAGCGACCTTAACATCTCTATGTTCATCTTCGATTGTGTATGCTAAAAATTTACGACCATCGGTGACATCAAATAATGCACCCATTGTCGAATCATCCTGTGAGCTAAATCTAAGAACTTCAAGTTTCATATCTTTCTCCGTTATTTAATTTGAACCTGTTCAACTGATGAAATAGCCTTATTGTCCCAAACACATCCAGAAGCAGCATCCCATGTATAATACCAAGCATGATCAGTATCCATGCGATATTCATTGAAATATTTTTTTATAACTATCCCCGAATGATCTTGAGCAACTTCTTTCCAATTTATAACATTACCAATGTTACCCTTGGTTCTATATTTTTTACTAAATTCTAAAAATTGTTCATTGGTTTCAATGACCAAGCATTTACTCTCATCAATGTCAAGTGAGTATAAGTTGTCACCTTTCCAATGAGGAGCTTCCTCCTCCATCCAATCAATCCACGAATCCCTAACACCAAACCAAAACCCATTAGGTTTCCATTCAGACTCCGGTTGCTTTGAGGATGGTACACTTCTAATTGATTCTATCCTATCCTTAGATATAACTGTGTATGAGTGCTCTTCAGCAGCCTTACTCAGTTCCTCAAACGATGGATCTTCTTTTGTTTTCTTCTGTTCAATTGGAACTACTGATTGTTTTTTATCAGGCGTAGGTGTCTTAGTTGGTTCTCTACCACGACTAGGACGTTTACGCAAAGGTCGTCGTCTTTGTACCATCGCTGGAGCTTCTAACTCACCACCAGCTACTTTCCTCAGCATACCATCTTTTGTATAGTGAGTTACTTTATCTGTTCTTGGATCTGCCCAACGACCAAACCTTTTATAGACAAGGCCCATTCGTTTTGCTTGTTGAGCAGCTTGTGAATCATCCTCCAACAAGTCAGATAAAAGTATCATTACATAGTCTCCATTCAATACTTTATATAAGTATTCTGTAAAAGACTATTCCTTATCCGACCTAGGCACCCTCAGACTTTCTTTTTTTGGTGGTGGAACGTATTCTTCGTTACGTTGCTTTCTAGTCATCTTTTCGAAAGTATGATAATCGTCAGGCAATTCTTCATTTTCTGTATCAATCCATCGGTGCCACTTAGGCATAGTTAGTCTCCTGTAAGATAGAACGTATCTGTTCTTCGAGATTTGATCCTTGGTTATTATCAATGAAACCATTGTATATATCCATATCATCAGTTAGTGATTGTTCACTAACATGATTCCACGCTTCTTCGGTTAATTCACCTTGTCTATTACCAACCACACGATAAACATTACCATTTAGCATTTGTACGGCAGTTAACTCATTGGGGAATCTAACATCGGGAATAACAAACTTATCAATACCCCAATCCTTGTGATACAGGGCCATCCAAGCAAACATAGTATTAACCCAAATGTTTTCTCCCCACACTTCACGGCCCTGTTCTGTTCCAAGAACCTGAAGGAGTCTACGGACTCTGGGTGGTTTGGTATCAAATACCTCATCATATGTGGCATCACCGTGTGAGATACACTGAATCTTAAAGTGCCACGCTAGAGAGATGTTATAAAAACCATATTTTTTTACAAAATATTCTTTAGCAACATAGTCCTTACCAGAACCAGCGGTTCCAGAAAGACCAATAACTGTTATGTTACTTCTTAAGTAATCAAAGATATCATTCATTTTTGTAATAGATGTATGTCGTTTTCTACCATTAATTGAACCCAATCATGAAACGGCGTTCTTGGAGTCCAACCTAGTTCAGTTTTAGCTTTTGTACAATCCCCCCGCAAAACATCAACTTCAGCTGGACGGAAAAAGCGTGGGTCTTGTTTTACATAATTAGTCCAATCATTTATGTCAACTGCCTCGAAAGCAGCATCTAGAAATTCTCTGATACTAAAAGACTCTCCAGTAGCAATTACAAAGTCGTCTGGTGACTCTTGTTGTAACATTAACCACGCAGCTTGTACATAATCTGGAGCGTATCCCCAATCTCTTTTAGAATCAAGATTACCCAAAGAAATACCATCAGATAAACCAAGTGCAATTTTGGCCACACCATTAGTAATTTTTCTAGTTACAAACTCAATACCCCTTCGTTCACTTTCATGATTGAATAAAATACCACTGACTGCAAACATATCATAGCTTTCTCTATAGTTCTTAGTAATCCAATGGGCATAAAGTTTAGCCACCCCATAAGGAGATCGTGGATAAAATGGTGTCTTTTCGGTTGCTGGATTCTCTACCATGCGGCCAAACATTTCACTAGAAGATGCCTGATAGAAACGGGTATTACCATCATACTCTCGTATCGCTTCTAGTAATCGTAATGCTCCTAGACCCGTTACATCACTTGTTTGTTCTGGTGTGTTCCAACTCTCACCAACAAAAGATTGAGATGCAAAGTTATATACTTCACTTGGTTTTGCAATTTTTAGACACCGTAGAAGACTGTTCTGATCAGATAAATCGCCCTTAACAAATTCAAAGTTTGGATTGTCAACCAAGTGAGATGTATTGTCTCTGTTCTCTCTGGAGCTTCTACGCTCCATACCAAATACTTTATAATCATTTTCAAGTAGAAGGTCGGCCATATAACTTCCGTCTTGACCATTAATTCCTGTAACTAATGCTGATTTCATTATCCCTCCAATAATTTATTTGTATACCACGGATCTTCAAGACCGATCAATTTATCTTGTCGTTCTTCCATCTTTCTAATAGTTACTTTGAAAATATCTATTTCAAACTCACCAACTTCTCCACTGTCTTTTACTATGTCCGATATCATTTGTAGCATATTAAAAGACTCTTGTGTTAACCTAGCACCATCAAATTGGACAGTCACATCACTAGACTCAGAAATTTCTGGGTTTACTTTTTTGTTCAGATCAAATTGTGTATTAGGTTGTTCATTTGTAACATATTGTAATATAACATCATTTGGTGTGTTTGTCAAATGTAGTTGATCACACCACGGTTCCAAAACCTGTATCAAATTCATATTACAATTAGATACCACAAATGATATTTCATATCTTGCAGAAACAATAGGATTCATTAATTGAGTATGATTAACTTGGCTATTCCATTTTCTAATAAACTCTTTGGTTGAGTTAGCCATCAGTCGTTGCCATTCTTCACTTTTTTGTTGATGATCTTGTGTAATCTTTCCATGTTGGAACTGACCACCACGACCTGTTAAATGATACACCAGTGAATCCCAAGGTTGTATGAAAGTAAATCCATCTAACTTCATACGATTAAATACATCAGAATCTTCTCTTGCTGATTTCATTATGGGATCGTGGCCACCCATAGATAAGAACTCATCACGATATACCATCCAAGGTGCAAATATACCGTCTGTAGTTTTACCAGAATTTTCTTCAACTAACTTAACAACATACTGGTCAAACTCTTTTGACTTAAAGTCTTCCGGCCACATACCAAAATCCTCAAGTATCTTCTCACCTGCATTTGGATGGATAGGTGGTTCTATTCTTGTAGAACAAACAACTGACTTACTTGTTAGATGATTTAAAGCATGAAAATCTGCATCTTTACCTAACATCATATCCGCATGAAATATCATCACCACATCGGTTTCCGATTCACGAATACAATAGTCATACGCCTCACCGATGCCATACAAACTATTACCCAAGTCTGGATTTACTAAATACTTAACATTCAATTCTTCTGCATTTTGTTCTAACCATTCCACAGTTCCATCTTCATCAGAATCTACAAAGACAATAATGTCGTGGTCATCCCTACGTGCGTTGTTTCTAATAGAAGGTATACAAGTTTTTAAGTATCGTAAATTCGATTTACTTGGTATACAAAAAGTTATTTTATCCATTACGGTTGATTCGTGAGCTTCAAAAAGTCACACAAAGGCTTGTGTTTTTCTGGAAGTGAGTTTACAAATTCACCACTAATTTGGAAACCGGAATCCTCAAAGAATTCTGGGTGACAGGCATAATCCAATGTTAACATAGTTCTCTCAGCAGAAACTGGCTTTATTCCTCTATGCCATCCATTAGTATCCGCTACCAACAGATCACCCTTCTTAGCTGTTAGATACTTTACCTTGTCCTCACCATATAATGTATTGATTGTATCTAGATCCCAACTGTATTGTTGGTTCCAGTTAAATCCATCAATTTCAAACTTCTTGGTATGGCTACCTTCAACATAACAGAATGGTCCACCATCCATATCAACATCATTTAAGTAGATGAAGAACTTCAAAAATCTAGGAGAGTTTGGATCTACGTGATAGATCTGTGTTCCACCTTCGGGTAGATTTGTTAAAAAAGACTTTCTTAGATTACAAGTGCCTAAAGCAGGAATACAATCCAAATAAGCACCAGCAATATCTACGATAAGATCATCAAAAACAAATGGAAGAATCTCAGGAACGTTTAGAAATGGTTGTAGAACCTGAATATATAGTTTATCTTTTCTAGCGTTGGTTTGAGAAACTTCGTTTTGGTTTGCAGGATGTTTAGCATCATTTAAAATTGATTCTACACGATTACTAATTTCATCTATTTGATCTGTATCTAAATAATTTTCAATCCTAGCGTGTCCCTTTTCTTCAATTTCTATGGCAGTTCGCATAGCTTCATTGGATGGTTGATAGTCTGGATATTTTTCTTTTCTCTGTACATAAGCCTCGCTGTACTTGGATAGGTTGTCATAGCCCTTGGTGACAGCTCTTGTGTCGGGCCAGTTTACCCATTCTACTTGTTGGCTCATAATTTTATTCTCCTTTTGATATCTTCTGTTAATGGGAAATGTTGTTTACTATATGTTGTCGAACAATTAAAATCAAACCCTTCTCCTAAATTGTGTATCTGGGTTCCAGTTTGTAAACTAGCTTGATATACATTGTTCGCAAAATACTGATGTGAATCATAGAAATCTTGGTATGGGTAATCATCTGGATCACCGTCTAAATAAGTTCTAAAAGTATTCTTTGGATCTTTATCTTTGTTTTTACTCCACCCGTCTATACCCACATAAAAAAGATTACGGGGACTAAACTGTATTACGAAGTAACACAACCTTCCGGCCACACCTTCCTTTTTACCATACGTTGTGTTATAAGAAACAATCCTATCTTTATATTTTTCGTTAAAGTTTTTAAAGGATGTTGTTTCATAAAACGGATGTGGTTTTGGTTCAAACGCAATTGTACAATCAAGATTTCTATCTAAAAATTCATTTAAGTTTGTATGGTCGAGATCAACTAAGTCTGTCAGGGTGACATGAGTTATGTCCGGCATATTTAAAATTTCATCATTTAGATAAAAGAAACTGGTTGTTGTTATATAATCATAACCCACGTTTCTCCAATCAACTAAATTAACAGATGGACCCGCACCCATGACCAATATATTTTTATCAGTAAATTTTTCAACAAATGTATCTTGTGAAATTACTGAAGAATTAGTATTCAAATAATTTAACATATCATCTGTTCACCTAATTTAAATTGCCATTCATAATCAATATCAAACGCTTCTAGTTCCTCCATCACAAATAGATCTGGTTCAGCGGGGGATTTGGTATCCATCCAAAACCCGTCCGAAATAATATCCATTCTAGATGCGTACAAACAATGTGCCGCTTCATATATGGGGTCTACTACCTTGGTGTTCATTATTGTTGCACCCTTCCAATCAGTAATAGAATTACCATTCCGATCCCAATAATAAGTTCTCTTTTCAAATACAGCAAAGGAACTTTCTTGATCAGATGTCATAAAAGATTCTACAAATGAATCAATAGTTTCAATTGTCAACAGAGGGTTACAAGCACTAATTAAAACTACATACTTGTACGGCAACTTATCATGCCATTCGTATATTTCAGTTAACGGATCTCCTTCAGAATTAGCTGATTCTTCTGACCTGTTAAAAATATTGACATTATATTTTCGTGCTACATCTTTCAATTCTTCTTCATACAAAGAACAATGAATATTTTCACTAGGTATAACTTTAGATTTTTGTAACTTAGTTAATAATAAATCAACCAGAGTAGTTCCAGCAAAGTCTCTCAGCATTTTGCCGGGAACTCTTTCTGATCCTAACCTAGCTTGTACTATGATACAAACATCTTCTATACGTTTCATTATAGAGTATCCGATAGTTGTTGGAATAACTCATTGATATTTTCATCATGCTTATTTATACGATTCATAATAACCTTGGCTTCTTCAGGAGCATGAGTAACTGCTAATCTGATTAGATCCATCCAATTTTTATTATTCTCTTCTCGTATCTTCTCTATCTGTTCTACTACTTCCAACGGATTAGAACTCATACATAACTCTCCAAGACAGTTCTTTATTTTTAAATCGGCACTAATTATCTTGTCCAATATAGGTTTTGTTTCTTTGGGCACAACTAAACAACAAAGTTTTAAAAAATCTGTAGTATTTGCTGATCTAATTGTTCTATCAATCTCTTTCATATCGTCGGTTGTCTTTTTAAAACATAATGACCAACACCATCTACTTCTTTATCTAACGTAAACCCACAACGCTTAACCATAGAAATAGAAGGCGCATTTTGATTTTTTATTCTACATAGAAAATTTCCAGATCTTCCATACAAATATACATCCATTAAAAGTACTGACAGTCGCTTTCCTCTATGGTGTGATGATACAGTATAACTTAACTCAGTGAACTTTTTATATGAACTGTCTTTAATTGTTGCTACAGGAATACCATCGACTTCCAAGATGTATACATTAATATCATCGCTGTTCAATACCCTTTCAATATATCTTAAATGTTCTTTCTCTGATATGGTGTGCTGATCAAGTGAGTACTTTCTTGTGGAAATATCATTTGCCCAATATAATAATATTTCCCAATCCTTGTAAACAA
>CEUX01013613.1_pt1 | contig 14214 bp, 20 predicted proteins | sample 531361 | NCBI WGS metagenome assembly CEUX01 (sample SAMEA2622736, study PRJEB7988) | marine metagenome | isolation source: saline water (ENVO:00002010), including
GGTACATGCCAGATCGTGGCTCAGTGGTCCCGTCTTGGAAGACCATCACCCATCCTGCCTTCTGGGTGCGGTCCCACTTGCGGTCATCCCACTCGTGGTATGGACCAGGGTAGGTGTAGCGGGCTTCGGTTTCATCGGTCGCAATGACGACGAATGAATCCCATTCATCGTAGCCACCGTTGTCAAGCCTCTTTACGAGGTAGATGTTCTTGCTGTTCATTGTTGCCTCTCACTTAGAAAGACGATGCCCGCCCTGGTAGGCGGACAAAGTCTTTCAGTTTTTTTTGATAGGCTCGCAGCCTATCGTTTTTATGCGGACACCACGGTCATCACCGCTGGGTTGGGTCCGAAGTTCCACACCAGTCCGTGCTCGGTAAGCACATCGAAGATTCTGTTCCAGCCTTCGATGACCTCGGTGCCTTCGTAGGTCGGGTTGGGGATGTAGTCCTCGGTGAGGATCACCACCAGCGCATCCGGCTCCCATTGGCTGGGGTCCTCCTCTCCGAGGTAGGTGCGGTGGATGATGGCTGCACGCACTTGCTTTCTGAGGTGGGGGTGAGTGAGCGGTGAGCTACCGTCCTTGGTATCCAGTCCAAGGTCCGCAGCGATGCGTTCACCGAACTCGTTGTAGATGGCCTGCCTTACTTGGAGCAGCGTGTTTAGTTTATGGATCGATGGTTCAATCATTGGTTGCCTCGCTTAGGTTTTACTCTTCGAAAGTCCTTGTACCCGCACTCAGTACAGGGGAGCTTGGGTCTGTTCGGTGGCTGCACTTGGACCGGGTAGTGCAGCCCGCAGATGTTGCAGTGGAAGGTTGCGGTCCACCCGGTGATCGGGTCAGTGAATGCTTTCATGGTTGCCTCGCTTGTTGAAAGTGGTGGGGGCATCGCACCCCCAAGGACCGCTCGTTTCTTCTTGCCAGTGGTCTGTAGGCGGGTAGGGATCATCCGGTGTAGACCATCCCTGCGGTTTCAAGGGCTTCCCGAAAGCCACCCTTCATCACTGAGCAGCCTTCTGCATACTGGGATGACACCAGCCAGATGTCCTGGTCAACGAACCAGAACAGGATGGGGCCTCGCTCGTAGTTGCAGGTGACCTCCCAGGCGGGGCCGCTGATCTCCTTGTAGCGGTAGTCGGGCGCTCCCCATGGGTCGGTGTAGTATTCCTTGACTCGCCTCTCCTCCTTCGGGTCGAAGCTCACATAGCAGGAGTCGTCTGGCATGCCTGCCTCTTTGGCGTTGGCACGCCATTCTGCTGCTACATGCTCGATCTTTTCCGGGGTAGGTGGTTTCCACTTCATGGTCTATTCTCCTGCGTTGTAAACGTGGTAGCGCCCATCCAACTCACGTTGGACGAACAAGGTTGCCCAGGCCGGGTGGTGGTCACAGAATGTGATCGCTTCCCTGAGCGTCAAGAATGCTTTGATTGAATCCATGGTCTACTCCCCCACCTGGTAGGTGAACTCAAGGTTCCCCCAGGTCAAGCGGGCTTCAAGTTCCGCGCGTCGACGTGTCGCAAAGCGACCGCCAAGGTTCTTGCCATTGAGAATCGCTTCCCATCTGCCGTATCGTGAAATGATTGTGATCATTGTTGCCTCTTGGTTGCGGATCTATTAGATCCATTGACTGTATACTCAATAAAGGATCTATATATGGTGTGTGTGTTTATATATAGATCCTTGGATCAGTATAGAATCCAGGGGTTAGGTAAGGGTTAGTGGTAGGGTCAGTGTGTAGAGCACTGTCAATGCAATGGCCATGGGGTTGCCTCCTTAGTTTCGAGTTGGATGATGTCGGTTGTTTCACAGATGACTTGGGCCTTGGCGTAGTCTGCCTTGGTCGCTATGCCCCAGGCGACTGCATACAGCAGGCCAGTGCGGACAGTAGGGTAGCCACCCAAGTGGTTCCAGGTTTTCAAGGTGTACATCGTTCTCCTTATGGATAAGCCTGTGGATAAGTCAGGCGGGTTGTTGACAATCTCAGTCTCAGTCAGCCTGTCAGCGTGGTGCTGCTCAAGCTCACGGAGACCGGCAGAACACTCCCGAAAGAGTGCCTGCTGGTTGCCTCCATTCCCCCCCACTGTTCCTCGGGGTGCCAGGTGTCATCGTGACCTACTCGGACTTGGATGCACCGCCCGTCAATGGGCTGTGGGGGTCGTTCACCGCAACACATCCAGGCTATTTGAGGGTCTTCGCATGGTCGCTCGCCTCGCGGATCGGTCTCTTGCTTGCGTGTTCCTTGGCGTCGGGGCTCCTTGCAGGCACCGACCCTGTACTATGGCAAGCTCAACAGCAGCCCATCCTATGCCCCCTTCTCAGGGGGTCCCTATCACTATGGTGACCAGGGGGAGTGGGCTTTCACTCCTAACTCAGGCCGGCTTCCCTGCTCGAAAGCAGCATCCGGCTCGATGTGTTCAGCTTCTGTGCGCTACTGACTGCGTGTCTGGTCCCTCTCTACTTGCGGGGCCCGGTCTCTCGCTTCTCGCCTACCCTTGCGGGGGTCTGGTACTCGGAGTGCTTAGGGGCGATCCGGCTTACAGCAGCCAGGGTGCCTTGCAGTGTTCGCGATGTCAAAGAGCGTCACTCACCCCCCGTAGGGGTCCGGTTCGTCGCCATGCTTGCGAGCCCCCCGGATATGGGGTCCATCTCTGAGCACTTCTCCGAAGAGCGCCGCCGTAGCTCAGGTCCTGCACCCCAGTTGGGGTTGGAGCAGCCTGTCGAGATGAATCATTGATGAGTGATTGAAAGAGCGTGTCGAGTGGGGTGTTTCCCAGCGACACAAGGATTGTATCCGGTCTGCTTACACTGTCTAATCGATGTACTGCGAGGAAGTTGGGCTGTAAACCCCTGGAATCATTGAATAAAAAAAATGCATTTTATTTGATTTTATTTTTGGTGCAGGCTCCCCGTCTATCGTTTGTCTTTTTTTCTTGTGTATTCATTTGCAATACACTCAAGCCTTAGTTATCATACACACATGAACTTGATTCTTGCCTTTGCTGCTCTCGACGCCGGGTCCTCCCGGCAGCGGGCCCGGTGCGCCAAGACTGGACGATTCGTCGCCTGGTCCAAGGCTGCCCCGCTCCGTCGTGCTGTGGCTGGTCAGGTCGTGTTCGTTCCCCAGGCCCCCGCTGAGGCCCCCCAGGTCCCTGCTACTGTGGCAGTGATTGACGAGGCCCCGGTAGTGGGGGGGGATAGCCCAGTGGCTACTACTGCTGCTGCTGTGGTCGACGGTGCTCGTCGCCTGGTGGCTGCTGCTGGCCGCTGGTTTGGCCGGGCTGCTCGGTTGGCTGGGGCTGTTGCTCTTGCCGCTACCCTGGCCGCAGGCGCTGGCTGCATCGATGCTACCCCGGTCCAAGGTAGGTCAACCCTGGTCGACGGTTCCCGATCCGCGCACGGGGGTGCCCCATGACGTAGCAGCGGCGATCCCCTTGACTCGCACGGCCCCACCCGCATCGGTGGCGGGGTGCCGACCTCTGACCCCCTGGGTGGGGGGGGGAGGACCCAATAATCGTCGCGGTGAAGCCCGAGGGAGGGGGGGGATAACCCATATAGGGTTAATTATGAGCGTTTACGCATAGCGTTCATCAGTTCGAGCCACTCAGGCATCTTCACAAGCTTTAGGCCACCATCGAGGATTGGAAGAGGCTCTGGAGAGTAGTGAGCGTGCGTAATCGTCGAAATCCAGGCCAAAGAGCCATTGTTGTTGCGTTTAGGCCGCTGTAGGCGTCTTCTAAGCGAGAAGTTCAATGGACCCCAAGCAGGACAGTTGGTGTGCCATGGATGAGCCATTCTGCCGACTGTTCCACCGTGTTTTACCAGCCAATCGCGACCAATAGTGTTGCGTATACTGTCTCTGCTCACACACCAGGCTCCTGTGTGCGATTTGTTGGACTTATCCATAAGGTTATCCATACCTCTCCAATACCTACAAGTAGAGCAGTTTTTGCCCTGTACACGGTTGGCTTCGCGAGGATCTAAGGGGTCATTTGGCGATATTTGCCACCAAACCACACCAATAGAGCGCCAACGGCACTTTTTCGCCTGTCTTGGACGCAAACCAGCAGCCCAGCGACGAACATCATAAGCACGCTCTAAGGCTCCGTTTTGAGCCATTACACGCACCAAAGGGCCAACAATCTTCTCCACATAGCGCTCTTTGGACAGCGTCATGGGTGGTGCAGCGATGATTCTGCGTGCGTTGACGACCTCATGGACTTCAAGGCCAAACTGGCGAGCAAGCTTGGCGTCAGGCCACATGCCAAGCAAGGCTATGAAGTCTTTGGTGCCTGCTTTGGCCTCAAGCTCGTCCAAGAATGAGTGGATGACATCGTGATGGTCAGCGCAGACCCAATCAACGTAAGGTCTGTCGTGACGAGTCCGATTGTTAGCGAACTCTTTTGCCCACTTACGAACCTTCAGGCGCTTCTTCATCGAAGACCTGCTTGACCCTAACCTCGACGATGACTCGACTTACTTCAGGGTGATCAATCAAAACGAGAGAGTCTCGAAGCCTTGTGACCACTTCATCAGTGATGTCACTCATCTTGTTGACTGTCTTCATTGCTGAGCGAGTAACAGAAGGCATTATGCCCAAATCCCTTCTTCTGGCACAATGACATCAAGCCAAGCCATCGTAGCGCCAACCAGGCGTAGTTCGAGGCTTACTTGAAGAGCATCGAGAGCTTCATCGACGCTGTTTCCTTCAGCCACGACCTCATCATCCTCAATGAGCGCAAAGGTTCCGTCTTCTCGTTCTTGGAGAAAGAAACCCTCTGCAAGGTGAACAGTGTTTATGTCTTCCTGTAGTGAGTTCATTTCTTTCCTCCCTTCTTCTTGCCTTTGCATTTGTAAACCGGCATGTTCTCTCCTTATGATTCTCCGTTCTCACCAGTCCAGATGACCTGTTTGTCTTCATCGAGACCCAAGTCATCCATGTAGAATGGATCAAATTTGCTGGTCGTATCGGTGACATCGTAGACGACATCATCGAGTACGCTTGCTGGATTGTGTTGAAGCTCTTCAATCACAGTAGCGAAGGCGTCTTCGACATCATGAGACTCGACAGCGAGCCTGATGGTGAATGTGAATAGCTTGGGTGTTTTTTCGCGCATTGTCTTGGTAGAAGGATAACGCATTTAGTCACCCTTCTTTGCACCAAACAACGATGGAGTTGCATCAAAGTCTTCTTTGAGCTTCCAGTGTTTGGGAGCATTGTGAAAGGCACAAACGGCTTTCCATTCTCCTTGTCGATTGACAACGACATCAGAGAGCCGCTTGCAGCCTTCTATTTCACATTCGCCTGGCTTGTCATCAGCCATCGTACTGATCGAAATGCCACGAGAAAAACTTCTTACTGTTTTTCCCATCACCTTGTCTGAAGACCAAGATTGCCGAACCCTTCGGTGCGCTTGATGCTTTCGAGCCATCTTCACGCAAGAACGGGACACGGCCTTTCATCAGACGAATCTGGTCAGCTTGCCAAGCCCAGTTGTGCCACCAAATGGTATCGGTGCAAGCCATGACGAGCATGACAACCGTTTTCCCTTTGAGTGACTCTTCCCAACCTTTCCTGACCCAATCACCAACGCTTCGACCGTAAGGAGGATTGACGAAGATGCTTTGACCTTCCCAGTCTTCTAGAGCGAGAGCATCGGTACGAGAACCATCTTCATGGTCAGGACCGTAATAGCTGTCGAGAAGAGCAGTATGTTTTAGGGCAGCAGCATCGAGTTCGAATCCAAACTCACGGTTGAGTCGATCAAACAGAGGCTTTGGCGTTCGCCAAGTGTCATTCTCTGATGAGTGGATTGCTTTCCAAGCTGGAGACTTCTCCGCTTTCTTTGGAGCGGCTTTAGCCTTTGGCTTAGCAGGAGCCTTTGCTTTGGCCTTTGCGGGTGCTTTGGCTTTGGCTTTTGGCTTAGCGGCTGGTTTCTTGGCTGGTTTCTTAGCAGTTGGCATCGTATCTCCTTAGAACGGAACTTCTTCGTCCCAATCGTCATCTACATTAACAGATTCGGGTGTATACGAAGCTTGTGGCTTCTTGTAGGAGTTGCCTTGAGAATCGCCTTGCTTGGTGTTTTTAGCCAAGAACTGTACTGTAAACGCGACAATCATAGTGTTTGAGCGTTCCTGACCGTTCTTGTCAGTGTACTTTTGGGTCTCGATACGCCCTTCAACGAAGACCGTTTGCCCTTTAGTGCAGTATTTGGCGAGAGCTTCGCCGGTTTTACCGAAAGCAGTGCAGCGATGCCACTCTGTTTTCTTTTCCCCACGCGAAACAGACGTGGTTGCTACGGAAAAGCGACAGTAAGACGTACCGCTTTTGCCAGTTTGAAGTTCGGGATCGGCACCGAGGTTGCCGAGAAGAAATGCTTTGTTTACCATTTTGGTTTACCTCCACCGAAAAGCTATCACATGGTGCAAAGTATGCACCCAGCCCGTGACAAATCGTGACATTTCCGGTAGTTTGGAGACATGGAAGATGTAAAAGAGAAGCCTTTGGTTTTCGATGGCGAGCCGATGTCTGCATTGTTGAACGGACAGCTTGTGAAATCGGAGCCGAACGAGGTCATTAAGCGAGAGGCTGAGGAACTTGTAGGATTCACGCCTACAGAACGTATGGAAGTGATGCAAGCTATTGCTATTACATGTGAAGAACAGGGCCTTGGTTACTTGAGAGACTGGATAAAGTCGGCCCGGAGTCATGATTTCTTCCGAAAAGAGGCCTTTTCCATGAAGGAATGGAACGAATGGGTTGAAATTAAGGGGTTTAACGGGTGGTTTTACGGTGGATTTCCGCTTCCCAGAACGATGTCGAAAGAGGATATTGAGGGCTTAGATGCGCTATTTTGGGACCAAATGCGTACAATGATGCGTGATGGGGACACGAAGGTGATGGATTTGTACGCGAAGATCACGGGTAAGACCGACCGAGCGTCGGAAGAAGCGGAGACCAACACCGAGATTGTTGAGTGGCTGCAAGTGAATGCTGGTTCGGTGGGTTGGAAGTCTGTTCGGAAGTTGAAATGAAAGGCGTATCCACCGCGATGGTGAATCGCTTGATGGAGTTGGGCAACGACCCTGTCGAGTTTATCAGTCGACTGAAGATTATCGACAACAAGGGAATGGAGCGTTTCTTCAACGAGCCGTTCTTAGAGCAGCAGATTGCGTTGTCTGACTTCATGGCTGGTCATCAGACGATTGTTCACTGCAAGCCACGTCAGATTGGTGACACGACAGTGGGTTGTGCTTGGAACTTTACCTATGGGTATTGGTCAGCCGACCCTGTACGAACATTGATTGTAGCGAACGACCACGATGCGACCGATTCGATTTTCCGAAGGCTGAAGTATTTCCACGACAGTCTTCCGAGTGTGATGAAGAGACCGATGGCGAGGTCGAACCGAAAGGAGATGGAGTTCTCCGACACGGGTGTGATGTTCCGATGCCTGACCGCTGGTGGTCGAGGGCACGGTCGCTCATTTACCTTTCAGCGGCTGCACGCAGACGAGGTAGCCTTCTGGCCGAACGCCGACGACGTGTGGGCTTCAGTGACCTCTACGCTCCATGACGGGCCACACAAAAGTATTTTTGTCACGTCTACACCAAACGGACCCGGTAATCTATTTCACAGGAAGGTACTCGATGCACAGAATGATCCAAATGCTTGCTTTCGGTTCTTTCGTTGGGCTGATCATCATGCGTACAGCCTTGAGCCGCCAAGAGACTGGGAGCCCACACAAGAAGAGTGGGACCTCAAAGAGTTGCACGACCTTAGTATTAACCAACTCTACTGGCGTAATCAGAAGATCAGTGGCGCGGACGGTATTGGTGCGGACAGGTTTCGGAAGGAGTACCCCCTTACCGTTGAAGAGGGGTTCATGGAGGTCAGCGGTTCGTGGTTTAACGTCGCGTACCTGAACGAAGTCATTTGCACCTTACGTCCACCGGACCTTTCTAAGGAACTTCGGATACATAAACAGCCCCAAACAGGAGTTGCATACGCGATTGGAGCCGACCCGAGTTGGGGAACAGGTAACGATTACGCTGTTGCACAGGTTTTGAGTGAGGATGGAGAGCTTGTAGCGACGTTTACAACGAACAAAAGAACGCCAGAAGACTTCGCAATGCGAGTTGGAGAGCTTTCTTACTACTACAACAAGGCCAGGGTGCTGTGTGAATACAACACAGGTGGTGGTGGACCCGTTGTAATCCAGAAGATTCGAGAGATGGGCGTGCCATTGTGGTTCGATCCACAGACCGGAGACCACTTTAAGATGACTGGAGGGCGCTCATCAGTGGGTAAAAAGACCCAAGTTTATAGTCATTTAAGGTATTTAGTCGATGGTGACGGCCTGACCCTGACAGATTTGCCGACCGTTCAGCAGTTAATGCACATCCGAGAAGAAGACGGAAAGATTGAAGGTCGAGACGGATACCATGACGACTTGGCAGATGCGCTGGCGCTCGCAGCTTGGAATGCGAAGAATCTTCCGCGCCCCGTAAGCTTAGGGGCCTTTCCCTTTAAACGCAGGAGAAAAGCACTGCCTCATCCGTTCGGAGTGTGATAGCTTCTTTTACATAGGAGTTTCAAATGCCCAACAAACCGAAAACACTTCGCACTGGTCCCCCCGTTCTTTTTGATCCTGCCGCAGAAGCCGCGCAGAGTCTGCGTTTTGATCCTGTCCCACCCTCGGAAAGCAGAGACTACCAAGAGCGGATGGAAAGGGACCGCCGCAGTGCTGAGCGGGAACAGGGCCTACCTCAAACTGAGGCTGAAATAGAGGAGTACAACCGTAAGGTTCGCCTATGGAACCAACAAAACCCAGACGCAAAATACAAAAAGTTCGAAATCCGCATCCCGAGGAGATTGGGCACCGTTAATCCAGGCCAAACTCCTGAACAAATGTCACAGGCTCAGCGGGAAGCTTACGGGGAAATGGATGCTGAAAGAGCGGATGAAATTGAGAGGTTGCGGAATGCTATTGAAATTGGGAAACAAGGATTGCAGAGAAATCCCAACAATGCCGAACTCCTCCGAAGAGTAAAAGAAGGCGAGAAGCGGCTTGAAGAACTGCAAAGCCAGGGCATGAATCAGACGCTTCAGGAAGCTATGCCCATTAATCCAGGCCAAACTATTCGATAACCGTCTGAGGAACAGAGACCATGCCATTAACCAGCGGCCAAGACCTCTTAACGCAACGTGTACTGAACCTTTTTCGCTTGCATGACGAGCAGGCTGCTGAAGTTCGAAGAATAAAGCAAGAGATTGCGGAGGGTGGCCCGAATTGGCTTTGGGAAAGTCTTGAGGACGCAGAGGGTGCGCTTCGTGAGATCGAAACAGAGTTTAGCGGGGCAAAACGTCTTCTTGAGGAGCGCCGAAATCGCACCTGGAGCGCTCTTGAAGAGAGGTATGCGTCTGCTGTTGCGGAGCCATACATTGAAGGAGAAGTGTTTGAAAGTGAGATGGACTGGCAATCCAAAGAAGCTGGGGTCAGGCGAGGGGAGGCGGCTGCTGAAGGTAGAGCCGCAAGGTCTGGTCGACTGAGCTTAGACGATCTCCTTCAAAGCGAGGGTATTCCAAGAGAGGGCTTCTTAGACTTTATGGAAATTCCAGAGAATCGTCGCTCTGGAAAATCAATCCCACAGTTAATCGAGGATTACAAAATTGCAGGCGAGCTTCCTGGGTCCGCTGGTATGCCTGCCAGTCGTCCCACGTCCTCGATTGTTTCTCCAACCTCAGATCAAAAGGCGTTCAGTGCCTTAGATCCAGAAGGTGGACTTAACGTCTTCACCCCGACTGACGTTGAGGCAGAGTGGACAGGTAGTCCCCAAATGCTTGCTGACGAAATACTTGATGACGAAGATGTTCTCGCGCGAGCAATCGCACCGAAAAAAGATTTGCTAGAGGGTGCAACACTTGGAATGGACCCAGAAACTGGGGATTTCCGTCCTATTACACCTTCAGGTGAGCGCCAGATGATTGTTGGCGGCAGCAATATCCCAGAGCGCCAGATGGTTGTGCCAGGCGGCAATGTACCAGAGAGTTATTGGATTGAAAGCGCCGCAGACGCACTGAATCTTGAACCTGGGCAAGTTCGACAGGACATCAGGTCTCAGGCAGACTTTTACAAAGGGCTTCTCAGGGAGAACAAAACACCAGCAATCGCTTTTGATGACCCCATTATGAGAGCAGCATACGAGATTGCGGAAGCAGAAGTTGCTGCTGAACGAAGGACTGCCTCCCCCCGACCGGGGCGCAGCGCACGAGGCGCTGCAAGTGTCCCTGCTGACTCTGAGTTCGCTCGTATTAATAGGCCCTTTTTGGATGCTGCAAGGACTTCCGGTGGCAGAGCCGCAGCAGAAGCTGAAGCTAAGCGTCTTTTGGATTTGTTGAAAGACCCAAACATCGAGGCAAGAATTGGCCCAGAGGGATTCAGTCAACTTAAGACTAAGGCATCGGGGCTTAGTGCAGCCCTTGATGCGTTGGGCAGCTATGCGCTTGCAGGCGAGCTTGGGTATTTCATTGGCTACGAGGGAGATGTTGGTCGCGGCCTGATGGCCCAGGGGGCCGCAAACATCGAAGGGACGGGCGCACTATTACAGCTTCCTCAACAAGCCATGGAGCAAATCCCTGGCTACGGAGAAGTCGGTGTCCATCCTGGCGCTGAGGGTCTCGCTTGGGCGGGCCGAAAAATCAGTAGACTCGCGGAACCGTACCGTCGAATGAAAGACCGCGAGGCCTATTGGGCTTTTGAAGCTCGCAATGTTCCTGAAAGGATGCGAATGAATCCTGCCCTTACTGAAGCTGAAGCGAAAACTTTAGTTAGAAACGAGTGGAACACCCTTCAAGCCGCCCCTCCTGGGGGCTACCCACAGCAAATCCCAACGGGAACCCAGCAGCGAGCCTTGTTGGACGCAGGCTATGACCCTCTCACTCGGACTTGGGGAAATGTTCCCACGCCTGAGCCGGTTAGTCAGCGAGAGGCCGAGAAGCAGCGCTACATGAACTGGCTTGTCGACCAGGGATACATGAAGTGGGGAACTGGTAAGTATGAAGGCGCACTTTTGCAGGACACGAGGGCCCGAGAAGAAGGCAGCTACCCCACCATGAGTGACTGGGAAACAGAACGATCCTTAGCAGGTGGAATGTAATGGCTGGCTACGATCCACTAACAGGAAATGCACGATGGCCCCTCCCAGGCGAGAGCCTGATGGAGCGTCCTTCAGAGGCGAGCCCCGCTAAGCCGAAGGCTCCTAAACGCACAGAAGACTGGGGTCTTTTCCACCAGTTTGATGAAGAAGAAAGAGATGACCTTCTTCGACGGATTGGTCAATCTTGGTTGGGTCCTGAAGAAGAAGCGAGCGCGACAGGAGAGGCTCCTTTTGATTTTGACCAAACGAGCGAATACACTCGCCGCATAATGGAGTTGATTGGTAGCTCGCAGAGCGCCGCAAGAAGAGGCGCAGGAGCCCCTGTCGACCCCTCTGAAGCACATGGTGGCTCTCCGCCGCGAGGGATTGATCATCTTATGAATGAGATCGACAACGCCGCAGAACAACACGACTGGCCTGAAGAAGAAAAAAAGAACGCACGAAAAGCCATTGAAGCCTTCATGGACGACGATGAAGACCTTTATTACGAGGACCTCGCCCTGGCGTGGACTGGTGATTTACCGGGCGGTCATGGAATAGCGTATAAAACCAACGCATCTGGCGAGTTCGAAAACGATGAGGTTGCCGTTTACTACCCAGAAACAGGGCAAACCGAATACTTCACCAGTTCCGAATGGGCTGACATGATTAGGGGATAATGATGGCTGAAGATAAGTTTCATGACGCAATGCTAAAGCGTGGTTCAGTTATGAACCGTTTGAAAGATGGTGATTCTTATGCAGAGGCCCCGGACAAACCCGAGCAGAGTCTGGAGCAACACGCCAAAAAGGCAAACGAGAGTTTTCCAGCCTTCAACAAACAGTACGTTGCAGACCAGAAAGAAAAAATGAGGGCGCTGAAGGCCTCCGTGACACAGGTCCTTGTAGGGAGCGGTCTGGATGAATTACAATCCAACACTGTAATGGAGGATGTAATGACTAATTATCCAGAACTAGCTCCTCGCATTATGGAGGGTTTGGTAAGCGGTGATTTGCGTTATGTCTCAAAAGAAGACTATGAGGCAATCAAAGATCGTTTTCCTTTATTGAAAACGTAATAGGCAAATCATGGCTGAAAATGACATCCTTACTCCCAAAGTCATGCGTGCTCATCTTGATGCACACGACAAGACAACAAGAAACCAGGCGAAGGATTGGCGTCTCTACAAAGAGACCTATCTAACTCGGTTTTGGGAGACCTATCAGGCAGGAAATGTCCGCACAATGCAGGACCTTCCAAGCCAGATTCAGATTGAAGTTAACCGGCTATACGGAATCATTGAAGCGTATGTCGCAGCCTTATACCCAAAGGCTGCCCGCGTTGTTGTGGGGCCTGGTCCTACGTTAGGTGGCGATGCAACCAAAGTCGAGATGGTTGCCAACAAGTGGCTCACTCAAAACAGGACACACCTTCGGGTGCTTAAAGCTATCCGACAGGGTCTGTTGTACCCAGGTTCGGGCATTAAAGTGGGTGTTGATGACGGCCCTGGTGACGTTTTGGACCGGGTTTGGTTCCGGGTAATCCCATATTGGGAGATGATTCTGGACTCAGATGTCTATGACGAAGACGACTCTAGGTTTATTGGTCACGTTTACTACCGGCCACTGCGAGAAGTCGAGGATCAATACGGCGTCAGTGGTCTTGTTGGCCAGCCCAGAGAGGATTTTCTGGACGGAAACGCTGGCGCGGTGACCAGAAATAACCGTCGCGGCTCTAAAAAAGGCAACAAAGGTGGGGAATACGACCCAGATGATGACCTTTTTGTGCGGGTTATGGAGGTCTGTAATCTGGTTGACACCTATCAATCAGAAGAAGGAGCGATGCGCGGCAAGTTTGAAGTCTTTCTTCTTGATCAGGGAGAAGAATACGAGGAGCCTGTTTTTTCAGGGCCGATGCCGTACTCTACCCGTGCAGGCGATCCCCTTCCTCACATCGTTCCGTTGATTTTTAATCAAGAACCTGAGTTCCCTTTAAGGGGAATTAGCCACGCATCTCGATTGTTTCCGCAGATTCAAGAGATAAACGTGTTCCGTTCCTTCCGAGCTAACGCCGCGCGTCGAGATTCTCGACAGTATTTGGCGCTAGATGGTGTGCTGACAGCCGACCAAATGAGCCTTATCACCGCTGGTGTGGACGGACTTGTGATTCCTGTAGAGGATGCAAGGATGCAGGGTCGTGATTTGAACGGTGTGGTTGTTCCTATTCAGAACGCGCAAGTATCTCCAAACATCATGAACTATGAAATGCAGGCGGAGGCCGATCTTGAGCGTGCTGCTGGCACAAGCCCCAATGCATATGGCGGGGTTACCCAGGCAACTGCAACAGAAGTCATGAATCTTCGCGACTATACGGAGTCAGAGTACGGTCGACACGCGATGATCAAGGACAACTGGGTTGCACAGGTGGTTCAGGTATTCCTGCGAGCAATCGTAGCTTCTATGGAAGCGCCGCTTCGAGACTTCGGAATGGAGTACAAGCGCGAAATTGTTGGCGTTGATGACGTTGAGCAGAAGGAAGACCAGACCGAAGACGCCATCGAGGAAGCCGAAGACCAGATCGAAGAGGTCGAGGAAGAGGTTCAAGAGATTGCAGAAGAGGCTGCGGAAGAAGCCGAGGAAGGGGAGGCTGTAGTTGTTCAGGCTACCGCTGAGATTGATGTTGAAATGCCTCCCGAGCCTGACGTTATTCGCATTAAGTCTGGACCAGACATCATTGAGATTACGGTTGAAGACCTTGAGGGTGATTTCCAGATTGAAGTTGTCGACTCGCGTCGAACCCCGTTTTCGGACCAGGCTGTTCGTGACGCTGTGCTGCAACTAATGCAGCCACTTCAGCAGCTTTGGAGCCTCGTTCAAAAGGGCGGCCCTGAAGCCGTGCTCGCCAAGGCGCAAATGGAAGCCTTGGTTGAAAAGTTTGATTTGCCACAAGACATGCACCCTGATGCTTTGGAAGTTGCGCTAGAGGAAATGACAGCGGAACAAGCAAAGAAAGAAGCAGAGATGGGCGGTCAAGCTCCACCGCAAGGACAACCACCGGGACCGCCGCAAGGACAACCACCG
>CEUX01098441.1_pt1 | contig 14207 bp, 23 predicted proteins | sample 531361 | NCBI WGS metagenome assembly CEUX01 (sample SAMEA2622736, study PRJEB7988) | marine metagenome | isolation source: saline water (ENVO:00002010), including
TCTTTAGTCACTACAGCATGTGATGTTTCATCACATGGGTCAAGGGGGGTATGTGATTTTTTATCACATCCTCGGATTATAGGCTGAAGTCGAATTGCGTTACTAGTTTTCGACCCGTTTGGCCTCAACCTCGACTCCCGAGTAATGTATCCCATCTCGACCAGCTTCCCGGTCGCCCTGTTCACTGACTCCCTAGAACATCCCACTAACTTAGCCACGGTCCCCTGACTTGGCCATACCCAGCCGTCACCACCGTCGTGATTGGCGTAGCTGATCAAGACCAGCTTTTCGGTGGCAGTTAAGCCCTCTGCTTCGAGGGCGTTGACTAGGGAGCGGAGACTCATTTCAACACGCAGAAACTCCTGGTCTGGGATTGAGGCTTGGAAGTGAGGGTGAAGGGACCCCGCCCCAGCCCCAGACCAGGAGCTACTGTGTGTGAAATAATTCCCTTCATTGCAATCGGCCCTTCCAAAAGCCTAAGCACTCTCTACAAAACCGTGCTTTTCTGTCAACTATTTTCAGAATTTATGATCTGGAGCGGACTAGGACGCGACCCTTGGAGGACCCTTGGAGGACCCTTGGAGGACCCTTGGAGGGGCCTAAAAAGGAATGTCGTCGTCGTCGTCTGCACTTACCTCCATCACCATTCCTTGATTGACGCCTTTGTCGATCCATTGAACGGTGTCCTTGGGCTTGGATACCCATTCCCCGTTGCCGAGTATTGGACCCCTCTCTCCTGCCTCCCGTCGATCCTTTCCGATCCCTTGCACGGCCATCCCGTGGTTTCCGTATTCGTCGGCATCTGAGTGCATGAGCACGCTAATCTCTAAATAGGTGCCCTTTTTGCCCCGAAATAGGGCCGTTTTGTCTATCTTGGTAACATCAAGGTTTAACCTCAATATTCCCCCGGATTTTTTGTCTGTGTTCATCATATTGCTTGAGTGTTTTAGATTCGTTTTCTTCGTTGACGATTAGTTGGATATTAGGAAGGAGGTCTTTCAGACCCTCTAAGGCCAATCTCATCCCTTCTTTGCTGCAACTCTCCAAGGGCGGAATAGACGCCAAGCGGTTGCACAATTCGGTCAATACTTGTGTTTTCGCTGGGCTTAGTCCCACTTTGCGGATCCTTTCAAAAGTATTGCGTTCCCGTAAATTGGTTGTCCGGCAGCTTTAGAGGCATTTGGGTTTTCTGGGTAACCCAGAATCAGGCCCTCCTCGTTTACCAGGAGTTGTCCTTCCTTGATACGCACAATTTCAACGTATCCCCCAACGGCCTCTTGAGCTGCCTTAAGGGACGGCGGATCCTTTTCTTTGACCTCAAATGATGTAGTGTGCATGTCTTAATTAGGTTTGACCGGAGAAAGCCCCACAAAGGCGTCAAAAACGCCGTGAAGGCTATTGCCTCTCTGGATCAGCGCATTGGGCCGGAGGCGCTTGTGGACCTCTGTGGCGGCGTTAAACAGGCTCCAGGCATTTCTTGGCCTGAACTCTTGATGGCTTGGATTCCTCCACTCATTCAAAACGTGAGGAATATCTCGGGCAACAATGCCGCGAGCGTCAACGGCCCTGATAATCAGGTCGTGAGCATCACGGTTGCTCATGTCTCGGTCCTTGTAAGCATCTATCCGGCTATCCAGCTGCCACAGGTGGTTATTTAACTTCCCGACTGCCCGGGCGGTAAGTCCTACCAGGTCCCGCTCACAGAATCTTGTATGGGCTCGACCAATGCTAACTTCTCCGGAAAATGCCATGTTATCACACACAAACACCCTTGTTCCGGCCACAATGCCGGCAGAGCAGCTTCTATCGTGGGAATTCCGTAGCCCTACGACCCAGCCGTAGTCTTGCAATTCCCCGTGATTGGCGAGCTCAATGGTGCCAAAATACCGATTGCCTTCCTTTGCTAAGGCGTGGGCTTCATTGACAATTTTATACCCCCCGGAAAGCAGGGCTTCCTTCGTTCGATCTATGAATTTGCCGTGCGCAAGGGGATAGTGGGTCCTCGTATTAAGAGGAGTGTGGGTTGCCCGGACCTCGTCAATGGTCACAAGTTTGCCGCCGCGATGTATCATCATGTTGTTTTTCATTGTTATCTAGGGTCAATTATTCTGTATCTGGTTTCTCTCTGAAGTTTTTCGATGTTCTGAACATCCAGGCGAACGCACTCCCTAAATGCGTTCATGGACATCCCAAAGGCGATAGCTCCGCCGGGGTCCGTCTTGCGAACCGGGCTAACCTCGTCGTGACCGACAATGTTTGCGATTTTGAAGACCTCCGGGTTGTTTAGGTAAAGCCACACGCACACTGCCCGGGCTAACTCGCACTGAGCATCAGTGAAAACGTGATAATGCCCCTTTTTGATGTTTTCCCGATCCGAGCTCACGGTCGCCACTTCCCTCGGGTCAATCTCGGCTCCAAACCAGGAGTAGAAAGAAGATCCCTTTTGGGTAAGCATCCCAGCCGCCTGAAGCTCCAGCCCGATTAACTCGTTGCTAACGCTTCCCGGAATACGCAAAAGACTGGATTTTCCCGCGTGGTATCCCCACTTGTTCAAGGGGTCGCTTTGAGACAGGTTCCCGTCTTTGTCTCCCAGTAAGTAGAGCATCCCCGTGCTCCTCATAAGGTCATTCCCTCGCTTGAGCCCATTGCGCCTTCCGGCCGTCCAGTGAAGAACCAAGCCCTCCGGATGCTGATACCTGTATTCCCCTCTCTTGGCCCCAGACGGGGCGTCCTCGGCCCAAGGGATCCACATTAAGGGCTCATCGTCCCGTCGAGGGAATCTATGTGGGCTCCATATGCCATCTTCCCCGTCAGGGGAGACCGTCGCCAACCTTTCGCTTATCTCCTCATGGTTGTCGGCAGGAGGAAGATCGCGTTTGTAATCCAAAAGGTCCCTGTAAAGAATAAGCAGGCTATCCTTTGTTTCCTGCGAGGATCCCTTGTATCGGTCTGAGTCGTTTTCCAGGTGCCAAATCTCAGTCCACAAAGCCTCCACTTCGTGGGACTCGATCAGGTTCTGTGTTGCCATGTTGCGGAATTAGCACGGTTGCATTCCGGCAACAAGGATTATTCCTGGTAAAATTCATGGATTTTAATATCGACCCTGCGCCCTGACTGTATTCACTGCAATTATGTCCAGATGGTCAGAATTGCACCCCGGGGGTCCCGAGTTAAATGAAGAGGCGATCGTTCTAGAAGGAGAGGATTTAGACGACGCAATCTTAGGGACTAGCGAAGAAGGTATCTTGATTTACAACTACGACCTGCTGGTGGACGCCTTTAAGAAACAAGGCATGGACACTGACGAGGCTAGGGAATGGATAGACTTCAACGTCTTGCCGCTTACCAATCAAGGGGCAGGATTTATCATGTGCTACCCGAAGTCGGAGTAGCTTTCCCGTCGAAATTAAGCGGAAAAATCGACACGTTGCGGAAACGTGTCCAGAAAATCGACGCTTACTTGCGGAAATTCCTGATATGCTCGGCCGCAGCATCAGGGCCGGGATCGGCAAAGTCCCTTTTCTCTTTTTTCCTCTTCCGCGCCTTGCGGTCCCGCTTTCTTTCGCGACCTACCCATGCGGGCTCAAATTCCTTCTTGGGGGTCTCGAATGAGGTCTTATCCCGGGAATCCAAGCCGCCAGTGTCCATAGGGCCTTCTTTGCGAGTAACCTTTGCCTGGTCTTCAGGGGCCAATCCGGCGCTCTTTCTGGCTATGTCTTTTGCCGTTTGTGGAAACTTATTGGCGAATTCATCGCCGCCCCCCTTACTGCCTTTCGGGCCTTTGGCCATAGGGCGATCAGGCTTCTTGGCCGCAGGAGGCTCAGGGCGCTTGTAAGTTTCCATTTCCAGTCTGTCCCCGGGAACGTAATCAGCCTTCTCTTTCCGCCTTGATTGTCTTCTGCGGGCTGATTTAGCAGCTTTCATACCTGCATCGGTATAGTCGTATTTTTTTCCTCCAACTTTAGGCATTGTCTCGTCTGGTTAGTATTTTTCCACTACTTTGACCTCTTGGCGGCTTTCTTTTTTGTTGTCCAGCCGCCCTTCTTTTTAGCCGCTTTCTTTGCTGGTTCCTCAGGAGAAAGATCCACCACCGGGGCAGCGACTTTGTCAGCAATTTTTGCCACCTCCAACCATGCGTTCCGAACTCGGAGCTGGTTCTGGACTGCGGTTGCGGCTTTTGCTCCGTAGAGGTTTTCTGGCGCAGCCTTAAGCCCTTCCCAAGAAGGCATACTCGCGCCTGAATAACTCCTCCCAGTCAGCGCCTTGCGGTAAGCCTCGTAAAGGGACTCGCCTGTTTTCTCCAGATCACCAGTATTCATTGCCTATCTAGTGGCATATTACACCCCGTATTGTCAAGAAACCATGCAACCAAGGCTTATCCCAAGGAGAACATTTATTTAGCGAGGAGCATTACTACGGCTGCGGTAAGCCAAAACAGAATTACCGCCAACATGGCTTTTTTTTCGTTGTCGCTCATAAAAAGCAGCCCCGCCGGAGGAAGACCTTGGAACTCCGGACGGGGCTATGACTTTTTCGGGAAATCCTCTTAGGTAAGGTTGCCCAGGTAAGTCCAGTGAATCCAAATCTTCCCTACGATGTGTTGCGCGGCGTCCGCCCCAGTCCAGTTGCAAGCTGTGTTGAAGAAAACGTCGCGAGAAAAAGTGCTCTGCATGGCCATCCCGCCGTAGCCAACTGAGGATTGGAGGTGCTGGTTGATAAGGGTCCCGTTAGCGGTAACGCCCGATCCATACGCTAGGTGATCTTGGTCCGTGCCTGAAAGGGTCGCAGACGCCGCCGTTCCACCAGCAGATCCAATACTAATCTTGCAGGAATCACTTGCATTAGTTGAAGCGGACTTAACTCCAGCAACAAGGTGGATTGATGCGACCAAGATGGCTCCCGCAGGAAACGTGTAAATCTTTTGGTTCAACTCTTTGTTTCCCGCACCCGTAGGGGGGACAAGAGCGCCAGTCATGTCGATCTTGGTGACATGGTATGGGCCTGCGCCCTCTTCAACCACTGAGGCCATATTGGGGCCAATGGTCCCGTTCTCATATACGGTTCTCCCGGCCTTCACGGGTTCGCCCGTGTAAGGATCGGCCAATGAGGCAGCTACCCGTGACAAAGTCGAAATCGGGGGTTCTGCGCCAAAATTGCGAGGCTGGTAAGCCTTCACAAGCTCTCTTAAATCGCCGCTAGTGCCCTGACGTTCGTTGTAGCGTCCGGTAGGGATAGTAAAACGGCCGTAGCGTCTGTTTGATAATGCCATAACAGGGGACTTTTAACATTCACCTGGTAAGCGAGCAAGAAAAAGGGACAAGACCCTATTCGCCCGCTGTCCCCTTAAGGGTGTAAAGATCCTCAGTCAGCTTGCTGACCTGTTTCTGAAGCTCTGAGATATGAAGGTCCTGTCTTGTATCCGAGGGGAGTTCCCCACTGCCCCATTTTCCGGCAGGCCATTTTTCTACAAATTCCGAATTTTTCGAAACCTCTCGATTCATCATCTGTATCTGAAAGTCGTTGTGCTGCACCTGGGAGTTTAACGTGGATGCCCACCAGACAATCCCAGCCGCCTGCGCTGCTAACCCAATAAAAAGACCCAATTTCTCCGGTTTCTTCTGCTCTGGTTCGCTCATGTCTTATTCTGGGAATGCAATTTGCTTTTATTGCACAATAAACGGGGACCTTCTTCTTTTCGAGGAATGAATCCACTCAGACCTCACCCTGACTATCCCCCACCTCAAGCCGATAAGACCCGAAAAACTATGCAAAAGTATGGCGTGATCCTCCATAAACTGGCCTCTCGCCCCTATTTTTGAGGAGATTCTGAACCAATTAGACTCCAATACCTCTGTCACATAACGGACTTTATGGTTGTAAGCATTCCAAGATATACGGAATACAGGGGAGCCAAACTCATTGCGGCCTAGCGATGTGGACAGATTCGCTGGCGGTGGAGCAGGATCAAGATAGCCTTCGTTAGTGCTTTTAAGGTGAGCCAATAAGTTGATCGGAGGCTGAAGAACCAAAGCCCCACCACTTCCTCTGGTATAGACCAAAAATGCCGCCGGGATCAATTTGTCCCCAAAATCTCCCGACTCCCCTACCTTGCGCCAAAGCCCGTTAAAGCAGTAATACTGTCCATATTCCCCATCTTCGTAGAGATATACGATGTCAGCCGTGTTCTCGTCCCCCCACCTGAGACCAGGGGAATAATGAAGATTGGAGTCTTTAAGGCTAATCGGGATAGGAAACCCCCGGTTAAATACATTAAAGCCAGAATAAGCCCGGTAAATCATAGGATCCGTGCGCACGTGCCCGCTAAACACAAGTAGCCAGTAATTCTCAGAATTAGACTGAACAAAAAAACCGCTATTACGGCGCGGCCTGTAATAAGAATAATCCGTATCCCCCTGCCCCCAAGCCTTCCACCCATTATCGTAATACACTCCAACCCAAGAACCATCAGGCTCCATAAACCAGATTACGTCAGCCTCCCTCGCGTCCACATCCCCTTCCAAAAAACGTGCCTCATTCTCACGCCCAAATAACTCCGAAACACTATGCTCATACTCCTCACCTGGAGAACGAAGCACGTTCATGCTCACAGGAACTACCGAATTCGGAACAATTAACTCAGTGTGAAACCCCGCCAAACGAGAAAAACTCTCAGGACCGCCGCCAAAACATAGCAGGGCCGAAATCAAAAATCCCAGCAGGAATGCACACCTATTAACCACAAAAACATATTAAGGAACATTCCGCCCAAAAGCAAACTTTCACACAAAACGGAACCACTCACACCCCAACACAATCAAGGTCACCAATTTCGTCCAAATTAGGTGAACTCAAAAAAATACCCGCTCCCCCGGTTGAAACCCTTGCTGTTAGGCCCCTTCTCGGGGCGGAGCCAACCTCATGGGGGGCGGGCGGGCGGATTCTGCGCCATGGAATTAACCCATGCAAGCACTCAAAGGGGGCAAACCAATCGGGGATGCGCAGCCGCGCAAATTTCAGGGAAAAAATTCCAGAAAAATTTTCCCAACTATTTTTTGGCACATTCTGTTACGTATGGAGCCTCTCGTAACCCGCAACGCCAACCAATTCGGGTCGCCCCCCGTCCGGCTTACCCCTCTGTGGCGCTGTGTGTGTGCGCGTCCTGTGTGTCCTGTGTGTCCTGTGTGCGTGGGGAACCAGGTATAGACCCGCCCTCTGTGCCGCCGTGCTGGGCCTGCTGGAGGAGAAGGGGTGACCTGCCTTTCACCATCTGCGCCAGTTCCGCCACGTTGAGTGTCCCTGCCTCGTCCTTGTCGATACCGGCTACCTCCTTCAGGGCTTCGCAGGCCCGGATGAGCACGGCGCCGTAGGCAGCATTCTCGCCCATCCTGTCGTCTGCTACCTCGATGGCTCGCTCTAGGTGGTGCAGGAGGAATGCCCTTACCCCCCCGGCTACCTCTTCGCCTCCCTCGGCATCGAATGCCCTCCGCCTCATGTCTGCCCATGTCTTCACTGTGTGAGCGTAGGTGTAGCCCAGTGCCTCTGCTGTCTCGCTCAGGGAGAGCTTGTCCCGGCAGTGTAGCTGGTAGATGCCTTGCTCCAGATATGTCCGGCAGACGGCGAGCCGATTCGATCGGGCGCGTAGTGGACCAGGTATGTTCTCGGGTCCGGCCCATCTCCCATTATCGCGGATGTTGTCTGCCTTGGCGCGTGAGCCGTTGGGGTTAGGGGGTTGTGTTCTTTGCCAGTCCACTGCGGCCAGTAGCGCCTCCCTCTGGGCCTCGTCGAGGTTGCCCAGAAGTCCCGGGGGGGCCAGTGCCTCGACCTCCGGCGGGGGCGGCGTGGCTTTGCGGGTTTTGGCATAGGCGGAGGAGGTGGACCGGGCCGGGGATTTTGGCGAGGTCTCTGACTCGTTCCACACCTGTTTTGGGGGTGTATCGGGTGTTTCCGGGGGTGTGTTTTCTGATCCCATGGTGATAGGGGTAACAGAAGAGGCCCCGGATTACTAGTCCCGGGGCCTCTGTGTGGTTGTGGTGTGTGTGGTGTGTGTCTCTCTCTAGTGGGAGAAGGCTTGTGCCCCGTGGCGAATGAGCTGGCGGACGTATGCCTCGATGGATTCTCCTCGGAATACCTCGTTGAGAGGATCCTTGGCAAAGTCGATCTTAGCGTTCTCGGTAATCACCTTCTGGTTCATCATCTCGATCAGGGCCTCGACGTTGTTGGCGAGGTATCTCATCTGTCGCTCCTTCTCGTCGATCTGATCTCTCTGGATCTTCAGTATCTGTGGGAATGTGCTCTCTGTCTTCATGGTGTGTTATCGGTTGGTGGTGATCTCATTGGCCCGGATGACCGCATCCTCCTTGGCCTCGTCGTCCTGAAGCCTGATCAGAGCCTCAGTGATTGCCATGTCGCTGGCGGGCTTGACCCGGGCGTCAGTTCCCTTGGTGGCTTGCTCATGGGAGAGGAGGATGTCTGTAACCCTTCTGGCTCCGCCGGGGTCGGTGTGGTTGAGGCGAGCGCGGAGCAGATGGAGATCGTAGCGGAGTAGCTCGGTCTCTCTCCTCTCGTGCTGGAGGAGGGTCAGTGCTCTGTGGTGGCTCAGGTGTCTATTCAGTCTTGGTGTTGTTGTCATGTCCCCGGCAGGATGCCCCAGCCGTGCCGCAATGGCAACAACGGAGTTGGGGAAGATCGGGGCGGCGGGTGGATGGTCGCCAGATCCAAAAGAAGAACCCCCGGGCGGGAGTGCCGCGCCGGGGGTCCTGGTCGCTCGACGGTTGACATGACGACGAGCTGAAATCAACCAGGGCAATCACTCGATGAATTCCTCGACGCTCGGATCTTGGGTAATCGCTGCGATCGCTAACGCCCTCGCTGTGCGTCTGGGGACGGCATTGCCTATCTGCTTAGTGATCTCTGTTTTGTTCCCGGTGAACTGATACGAGGGCAAGAATCCCTGCGCGGCGGCGAGTTCTGAGGGTTGCAGCATCCTGAATTTGATATCGAGGACGTAGGTGGTGCCGTCCTGTTCGAAGGTCGTAGGCTCGACGAGGGAGATCGCCCCGGCAGTCGCTACGGTGGGGAGTGGCTTACTGACCGGGCGGGGTGCGCCTCCAGAGTGCTGGGGCAGGATGAACGGCTCGACCACGCCGAAGCGGGCCTTTGTCGTCACGGTCGGGAGTGGCTTGTCTATCTTCTGGGCGCGGCCTTGTCCGTAGAATTCGGTAATGAATGGCTCGATCAGTCCGTGGCGGGGGTTTGATGCGACCACGGTGGAAAGTGGCTCATTTATGTCCTCCGGGCGGGCTTTGCTGCTCGCATTGTCGATCGGGACGATGAACGGCTCGCACAGTGCCTTGTTGTTCTTTGCCGTGATCGCTTGCAGTGGCTCGGACAGGGCCTTGACCCGGGAGGAGTCTGATCCGCCAGTGTGTGAGACTGTGGCGATGAACTGCTCCCCGCCAAATTTCTTCAGGCCCTCTGCTATCCGCTTGAGCGTGTTCGCGGCGAGAGGCTTGGGACGACCACCGGGCATGGAGGGATAGATGCTCCGGGATTCGATCGACCAGTCGATGATCTCCTTGGCCGGAACCCATGCCCGGGGCGCATCTTCCCCGTGGGTAGCCTCGGGCCAAACGATCTCCCGGTCTCCGAGTTGGGCTTGCACGAATAGACGCTTGCGGGTCGTCGGGTCTCCGTAATCCGCGCAGCAGAGAACCCGGTGATCGACGGTGTATCCGATCGCCTCAAGGTTCGCGATCCATGCTTGAAATAGCTTCCCCTTCTTGGATGGGATCGGTTGTCCGTCTTGTGTCGGTCCCCAGTGGCGGAACTCTTTGACATTCTCCACGAGGATCGTTTTGGGGTGGAGGGCATCTGCCCAGCGGGCAACGCACCATGGGGTGGCGCGGGATTGGTCCTTAACCGGGCGACCTCCTCGGGCTACAGAGTGATGTGTGCATTCCGGGCTTGCCCACAGGACATCAAGCTGGCCGTCCTCGAAATGGTGCCGGGGATTGATGGAGTCCACCGAAGCGCAAAGGTGCTTTGCGGTGGCGTGGTTCAGGGAGTGGGTATCGACTGCTGTCTCCCAATGATTGATTGCGGTGAGTTCGATCCCTCCGTATTGGGGGATGAGTCCCGCCGCCTCACAGAGTCCTTGAGAGGTTCCGCCAGCACCACAGAACAGGTCTGCGGCGACCAAGTATTTCTGTTCTTTTGTTGTCGTCATGTCGGGGACACGATAGCAGATCGTGCCGGGATGTCAACAACGCAAAAGGCCCGCCGATATCATGGCGGGCCTCTCGGATCTGGTCGGCTGGGTCAGACGGATCTCCCGTCGTCATCCACCCGGCGACCAGTCACGGCAGCATGGCCGAGATTGCGTAACACGGTCTCGATGCTTCCGCCGTGTCCGTGATGGCGAAGGATCGCTTCATGCGTCACTGCTTCCGCGAATTCGTCAGGCGTTGCGGTCGTGGTCACTACCAGGTCGTCAGGGTAAACTTCAAACTCGTAACAGAAGAGATCCGACCAGGTATGGTCATTGATGTTGGGCGTTTCGTCTGTCATCGGGTCGATCGGGGACGGGTTGTATCCTTGCGGAAGGGTCTCACGGTCCTCGCTAGGTTCCTCGCTAGGTTCCTCGTCCTGTTTCGGCGGGGAGTGTCTCCCGGTCACGGGAACGGGATCGCCCACGGTTCCCTTTGCTGCTGCCATTTTCTTTACTGCTGCTTCTGTTCTCATTTCTTGGTGTTGTTCTTGTGGTTGTTGAGACGGTCCTCGATCACTATTATCCCGCCACTCAATAGTGACACGGTAGGTGGTTCGAGTACTCCCACTGCGTTGGGCTTCCCTTCTTGGATAAGCCGCTCATGGGTAGCAAGCAGGCTCTGGTAATTCTCCAGCAAGGCTTGCAATTCTTCTTGCGATTGGTTGTTCAGGTTCATTTCAGGTTTGGGGTTAGCATTGGCGCAGGTCAGCGGCATTGCCTCCGGGAAGTCCCGGTCATGTCGGGAGAACAACTAGCCCAGCCGTGCCAGGTGCGCAACATCAAAGAAAAGAAAAAGCCCCCGGGGTTGCTGACTGCTGGACAGTCCCCGGAGGCTTTGACACCTGGATTCAGGTTTCAGTGGTCAGGGTGTGAGCGGCAGCATTCAGCACTATCTCCCAAGGTGAGGAATTCCCCACCGCATTCGTTGCATTCATAAACTGGAGTGCCATGTGGATGGGTAAAAACCCGCGTGACAATCTCAACTGCCTCGTCACTGCTCGTAATTGATTGATGCCTTTTCGCCAGCACCATTGCACTAGCCCCACCATTCCAGCAATTTGAGGAAGCGAGTCGGGCTAAACGTAGTTGGTTCTCGTAGTTCATTGGCTCGCCAAATCTATTTTACTTCTCGCAGGTCAGGTAAATTATGTTGGGACTCTTCCGGATCTCGTCTGCCATTTTCTCGTCTGCCTTTTCCGCTTCTTCGTCCGGGAAGAAGTAGATCGGCCTTGCGGTTGCCTTCTTCCACCCTGCGGGCTTGCGGGCATCGAGACACTGGATCTGCACCTGCACACCGGGAGTCCCCTTGGTTGTCCCGTTCTCGGTAGCCTCTAAGGCCCGAGCCTGGGTATAAGCCTCCTTGTCCATCGCAAAAGCCAAAGCCTTCGCGTTGAGTTCGTCAAACGTCTTGAACTCGATTTCGCGGGATGGGCATTTGAGGATATCCATCATCATCAGAGATGATGACTTCCATTCCCCTTCGTCTCGGCTTGGTGCCAGTATCAATTTAGCGTGTTTTGTCTTCATGTCAGTGGAGGGGATAACATCACCGTGCCGGGTTGGCAACAACGGATTTCACATTTCCTCAAAATCGAGAACCGCCGGGGCGATCTCGTCATCTAGTTCCGGGTCATGCTCCCGGGTGTGATCGGCAAGCTGTTCGGTTAAGTCCTTCGCAAGATCCCGGCCCAGGTGTTCGGCCAGCTCGTCCTCATTCTTTGCGGTCGTCTCTATCGCCGCAACTCCCCCCCTGTCTGCGACAAGGAGGGATCCGTCCCAGCGTATGTAGGTGAATGATGCCATCCTATTCGTTGTCGTATGCGTCAAACCAAGGCCCCATTTTCCGGGTATAGGCTTTGCGGCGTGATTCGGTGCAGGTTTTGTAACTCGTCTCAGGATCTCGGCAATGGGCTTGGGCTTCTTCGAGAGTCAATCCCTTCTTGATCGTCCTCGATGGGATGTCACGGCAGAACATCCGCACAATTTTATATCGACCACTCATGCTCTCGCCTCCTCCTCGTCGTTAATCTCTTTCACCAGCGCAAGGGCATCTTTTATGGGCATCAAATTGAGAACGTGATGCACGCAAGGGCGCATAAGCAGTGCCTGGAGGTTTGGGGGGGTGGGTTTGCACTTGTAGACGAAAACAGCCCGGTGTCCGTCTGCCGTCTCAACCGTGTAACTCCTAATCTTGAGCCTCCTTCGCAAATCCCTTTCGCGCAAGTGATCGTTCACGAGGTCGCAGCAAATGCTTTCTAGAGTCGGCTGGAAACCATCCGCGAAGTATTTCGAAGGCTTCCGGTCGTAAGTCTCCTTTATTCTCTTCTCAAGGTCGCGCACATCGTCGTAATTTCCGGAGAGAGGATGGACCTCATCGCCCCCGCCGAAGCCCGAATTTCGCACGGTGGCGAATCGCTTGCCGTCAACGTAGATCGTGGCCTGATAGCAGTGCGTTTCTTCAGAAGCGAACGCACTGTGCTTTATCGCTTTAAGGGCGATAACTGGTTTTCTTTCTATTGTTGCTTTCATGTCAGGAAACCGAGTAGCACACATCGTGCCGGGTTGACAACATTAAATTAGGCGGCGTTGTAGCGCGGAAGAGATCGAACGAAGGAATCCTGATTGGATGCCTCTTCCGTGATCCTCTCCCCAAACCTGCCGATTGCCTTGAGGTAGGCCGGGGCATCGGAGTCCTCCTCCAAGTAGGCCAAGCCAATCTTCCTGTCGGCGTAAGAGTAGTCGGAGATTTTCACTCCTGACAACACCACAGATTCGATTGGGCATTCGAGCCACCCATGTCCCGGGTCACTCACGAACCTGAGCGGATCCAATGTCTCAAACCTAAACCCCAGGTAGTCGGGGATCGGTGACCCTGCTTTGCAGTGCTTCAGATTCAGCAGTGAGTAACCGGAAAGCACACGCTCGCCATCGAGGTCTGCGCGGGAATCATGCTTTCCTGCCACATGCTCATTATAAGCGTTCACGAATTCTTCAGCCCTCTGCTCGGTCTCGTGATATTGAAGCGATAGCTTCCCCTCCTGATCGTGCGAAATCGAGGTCGCATGTAATCTGATGTCAATGTCTAGCGGTAGTCTTGTGTTGTCCATGTCAGGGAGACCACTACCACACACCGTGCCAGGTGCGCAACATTTAATTCAGGTGTGTCTTGACTAGCAATCTCTCCATCGTCACGGCCTGGGGGTTACAATCCGGCGCGGTGCAGATTTCCCGCGCTACCTCGATCCTGTCTTCCCCGGTCAGAAGGGGACATGTCTTGATCACTGCTCCCAGAATCTCCGCCATGTCAGGAGAGGAAAGGTCACTGTCTGTCAGTGCCTCGATAAGCTCTACCATGAGGTCCTTTTGACTCTCACTGATAAAGAGTTCATTGTCGTCGTCGTCATTGTCTAAGCGATTATTCATCGACTCCCTCCCGTGTCTCGAAAGGATAGGCCATGTCGAACGCTTCTTCCCCGGCTGGGTCGATCCTTCCGCTCATCGTTGACCAGACGAGAAGATCAGCCTCGGCCAAGGAGAGCATTGGAAAATGACTCCTGTATAGCGAAATGGCGATCGCCTCATAGAAGCGATAATCATCCTTGTTCGCGTAAATCTTGCGCGGCACATCAACGCCCATTCTCGCGAGCCACTTGATCACATGAGTATCCAACACAACGTGCTCAACGTCTTTCCTGGTGTGCAAAAGAAAGAATCTTGCGGTTTTCGGCCCGACTCCGTGGATGCCCTCCAGTTCGTCTAGTGTGCAGGATTCAAGGTCGAGGGATAGTGACTCGACCAATGCCCGGGAAATTCTCGTGTATTGTCCGGCCTTGTGCGCCACCAGTTTGCTCCTGATTCCCTCCGGGCCTAGTTCGCGCATCCACTCGAAAGGAGTCTCATTGCGATTCATGGCTCGGCGCAGGAGGTCAGAAACCACCCG
>CEUX01103958.1_pt1 | contig 14177 bp, 17 predicted proteins | sample 531361 | NCBI WGS metagenome assembly CEUX01 (sample SAMEA2622736, study PRJEB7988) | marine metagenome | isolation source: saline water (ENVO:00002010), including
CGCCAAAGTTCCATTCGGAGGAGCCAAGGGAGGAGTTGCGGTTGACCCTAGCAAATTATCCCATAGAGAATTAGAAAGGTTAAGCAAGGCATATATAGCAACCTTCTGTGATTTTATCGGACCAGACACCGATGTTCCTGCTCCCGACATGGGAACTGACGAAATAGTGATGGGATGGATGTATTCTGAATACAAAAGAATCAAGAGAGGAAATCCTAAAGATATAATTACAGGAAAACCAGTTCCTCTGGGGGGCATAAAAGGAAGAACAACAGCAACTGGATATGGGGGATATTACGTTTTAAATTATATTTTGAACAGACTCCAATCTAATAAGCAGGCTTCTATAGCAATTCAAGGACTTGGAAATGTTGGCTATCATTTTGCCAGCAAATGCCAACAAGAAGGTCTTAAAATCGTTGCTGTTTCTGATGTCGCAGGGGGAGTGTATAACCCAGAAGGAATCGACCCTAACAATATCAAGGGTGAAAAAATAACAAACGAAGAGCTACTAGAACTTCCCGTAGAAATATTAGTACCAGCAGCCATAGAAAATGTTATAACTGAAAGCAATGCAGATAAAATAAAAGCCAAGATTGTTCTTGAGTTGGCAAATAGTCCAACAAGCCATGAAGCAGATTTAATCCTAGAAAATAAAAATGTATTTGTTGTTCCAGATATATTGGCAAATTCTGGCGGTGTTATAGTTTCATATTTTGAATGGCTCCAGAACAGACAGGCCCAAGAGTGGCAGGAAGATGAAGTTAATCTACAATTAAGAAATAAAATAAGACAAGCAACTCAAAAAGTTTTTGAGAGATGTATAGAACATGGTATTTCCATGCGTGCAGCAGCATACTCGCTTGCTCTTAAAAGAATTGGAGAAGCTAATGAATGTTTAGGAAATAAAGGATATTTTCAAAAATGACTGATATTAATTGCATGTTGTGTGGGTTGTGTGAGACAAGAACAAATGTAGTAGTCGGAAAGGGTCCAGTCCCCTCTAGTTTAATGATTATCGGAGAGGCTCCCGGCGCAGACGAAGACTTGTTGGCGGAACCGTTTATTGGCAGATGCGGAGACCTTCTAACAAAGATGCTTGACGAATGTGGAATCGACAGAGATAATATCTATATAACCAACGTTGTCAAATGTAGGCCAGTCGCAGGCAAAAAGAATCGTGCTCCTACCTCCGAAGAAATTGCGACATGTAAAAGATGGCTCTGGACTGAGATGAAAAGCATAAATCCAAAGGTAATTTTAACACTTGGCAAAACTCCCACTGGCTTATTATTGAGATTAAAAAAGACTTTCAAATTAGCCGACTATATAAATAAAGAACATCAGCTCGAATATCTGCCGTCGTTAGTCGTGCCGTGCTATCACCCCTCTTATCTAATGCAAACCGGCAGAAACAAAATGGACATAGCTTTAGAATGTATAAGGTTGGCAAAAAATGCAATTTAGTTATAAAGACCTAGAAGACGCCGTAGATGTTTGGCTAAAAGATTTTTGTGACCCTATGTTGTCGGGACCAGACTTAATTGCTGATGCTATTTATTCTGCAAGTCTTGCGATTCGACGCTTTAAAAAAGAAAACGAGGTTCTGAAATATAATCAATATAACAGTTTCGAAAAATACGCCCATCAAATTAATCAAGACCTACTCTGTAATGAAATAGATAAGTTAAAAGCTCAAAGAAATGCGCTACAGCAGTATATTATAAATCTACGTAGAAATTTTTCAGAACCAAGTGAAAATTAAATGCAAATACTACATGATACAAAGCTTGACTTCAAAGACGTTTTAATACGACCACAAAGGTCTGCCACGGCTAGCAGAAAAGAGGTTGACCTACGAAGGTTTTTTAAATTTAGGGGGTCAAGGCAAGGATGGGAAGGGATTCCAATTTTTGCAGCCAATATGGACACAACGGGAACCTTTGCGATGGCAAAGGCTCTCTATCAGCACAATATGCCTACATGCCTACATAAACATTATGAAATAGATTCTATTTGCGATTTCATAAAATCCAATTCTCTGATGTCAGACTTAACCTTCTATACATTGGGAACAGGCAAAAAAGACAGAGCGAAATTAAACGAAGTATCAAACAGAGTTCCTATTAACAGCATTTGTATTGATGTAGCTAATGGTTATACGGATTATTTTGTGGAAAGAGTTGCTGAGATTAGAAGTCAGTTTCCTAAATCAATTTTAATGGCTGGAAATGTATGCACTCCAGAAATGGTACAAGAGCTTGTCTTACAAGCCGGAGTAGATATAGTCAAAATAGGCATTGGGCCAGGCAGTGTTTGCACAACTAGGCTAGTCGCTGGAGTAGGGTATCCGCAGCTTTCTGCTGTAATAGAATGCTCTGACGCTGCACATGGACTAGGGGCGCACATATGCGCCGATGGAGGATGTCAGACTCCCTCTGATGTATCCAAGGCTTTTGGTGGCGGTGCAGATTTTGTAATGCTAGGCGGAATGTTTGCTGGGACAGACGAATGCGATGGAGAATGGGAGTACGGAGCAGACATAGAATGGGGGGTTAAGGAGAAAGACACATTTACATCTGGAAAAGTAAACGGACAAAAAAAGAAATCTCTTAAATTTTATGGTATGTCAAGTTCAACGGCAATGAAAAAACACAGCGGAGGAGTAGCAGAATACCGAGCGTCAGAGGGTGAGGTTAAAAAAATTGCATACAAAGGCCCTGTTGATGATGTAGTACATCAAATACTAGGTGGTATTAGGAGCGCCTGCGCCTATGTTGGAGCAAAGAGACTGAAAGATTTAAGTAAAAGAACTACTTTTGTGAGGGTTAGTAGAATAAAATGAATAAAAATAAAATTTGCGTATTCGATTTTGAAACAGATGGCAGAGATGTAAAGACCTTGAATCCAGTGCAGCTGGCTGCTGTCATTGTAGACCCTAGAAAGCTAGAGTTGGTTAATAAAGCAGAATTCAACTCCTTTATAAGGCCAGAAGGAATTGATAATAAAAACTATGTAGATAAAAATAGAGCAACCATAGAATGGCATGCAAATATTAGAGGATGCAGTGTAGATGAAATATTGGAATTATGGAAAAGCGCTCCTCCTCAAAAAATTGTCTGGGGAAATTTTATAGAGTTCTTGAGTAAATTTCATAAGGTGGGCCAAAGAAAAACAAAATTCTCCGCTCCCATAGCGTGTGGTTATAATATACATAATTTTGATTTGCCCATAGTAGAAAGAATGTGCGCAAAGCATTCTAAATCGAAAGAAATATTTCACCCAAGGGATAAGATAGATTTGATGCACTGGATGTTTCCTTGGTTTGAAAACTCAACAGAAGTCACTAGCTACAGCATGGATAATATGAGAGAATATTTTGGGATGAGTGCGGCCAATGCTCACGACGCCCTTCAAGATGTTAAGGACGCAGCCAATTTACTTTGTAGGTTTTTGCGGCTTCATCGTAGGACGGCAAAGACGGTAAAATTTAGGAACTCATTTGCAAACGCAGGGTAATCATGTCTCATTTGGAATTTTCTTGCGGGTGTAAATTCCCGCTAGTAGACAATAAAATTTGTTTCAACCCCAACATAGAATCCTTGCCTCTAGATTGTTCTAACACTTGGGACATCATAGGCAACGGAAATACCAAAGGCTGCTTTCAGCTAGAAAGTCGGTTGGGGCAAAGCTTGGCAAAAAGAGCTAAACCAAGAAACATAGATGAATTAGCCGCTCTCATTTCTATCATGAGACCGGGCTGTATGGAAGCTATGGTGGAAGGCAAAAGCCTCACCAATCATTATATAGACCGTAAGCATGGAAAAGAGCCTATAGATTATTTCCATCCGTCTCTGGAAGAAATCTTAAAAGAAACTTATGGTATTCTGGTATTTCAAGAACAGAGTATGCAAATAGCTCAAAAGATAGCAAATTTTAATCTCCAAAAAGCAGATATTCTCCGTAAAGCAATCGGCAAAAAAAAGACCGATGAAATGTCAAGAGTAAAGAAGATGTTCTTAGAAGGAACTAGCGAACTCAATATAGTAAATAAAGAGCAGGCAGAAGAAATTTTTAGCTGGGTGGAAAAATCTCAGAGATATTCATTTAATAAATCTCATGCTGTCAGCTATGCAATAAATGCTTATTTGTCAGCGTATTCAAAAGCTCACTTTAGCAAGGAATTTTTTACATCCTACTTGTACTTCTCTAAAGAGAAACAAAAACCACACGAAGAAATAAATGAGCTGGTAAATAATGCAAGGCTTATGAACATAGATATTTATCCTCCAGACCTTAGAAAGTTGAATTCTAATTTTAAACTTAGTGAAGATAACATTTATTTTGGGATTTCCGACATCAAGGGGGTTGGACTAGCCGTAATTAAAAAAATAAAAAAGGAAATAGAAGAAACGTCTGACGTTCTAGGAAGACCTTTGGAGAACTGGTCTTGGCTAGAATCTCTGTTGTTTTTCTGCACAAAAATAAATAGCACAGCAGTTAAAGCCATGGTATCCGTTGGGGCCTTGTCTTTTATAAATTCCAATAGAACAAAAATGTTATATGAGTATGATGTTGTATCAAACTTTACAAATAAGGAACTGGGGTGGATTCGTAAATTTGTTTTGGATAACAAAAATCAAAACCATATTGCTGTGATAGACGCTATGAACCTAATGATGGAACAGCCCGTTGGTAGGGCGGGTGCTATAGCAAACAAAAAAAGATTTGAATCATTTAAAAGCATAGCTCAGTCTCTTGAGAAGCCTCCTTACGCACTAGAAGATACTCCAGAGTGGGTTGCTAATAAAGAAGAATTTTTACTGGGAATACCAGTAACATGCACAAAAATAGATGCGTGTGATACAAGCTCAGCAAACGCCACCTGCCGAGATATAGCAAACAGAAACGCAGGAGAAACTCCCTTGGTTGCGGTTCAATTAGATTCTATTAGACAAATTCAAGTTAAGAATGGCCCAAGCAGAGGAGAAGAGATGGCTTTTCTTAATGTAAGCGATAGCACATGTGCTTTAGATTGCGTTATATTTCCAGAGAGTTGGAGGTCATATAAAGATTTGCTAACAGAGGGTAACACCTTAATGATAAGTGGTACTTTAGATAAAAAGAAAGAAAGTTTTATTGTACAAAAAGTCTGGCAAATATGACTTTTGCCTTGACAAAACTTTAGTTATGAGTATATTGTTAGTATGTAATTATTTTCTTATGGAGGACTAGTATGAATATTGTGCATCTCAGCGGAGCTTTTACAAGAGACCCTGAATTAAAAGAAATTACAGCCGGAGAAAGAAGCACTAAGGTTGTTAACTTTGTTTTGGCATCTTCTAGAAGGTTCAGAAAGAAAGATGGCACCTCGGACGAAGAAACAACTTTTGTTAATTGTGAAGCTTGGGACAGCGGAGCGGAAACAATAGCCAAGTGGTTTAGTAAAGGAGACCAAATAATTATTAATGGTTCTCTTAAAAATGAAAAATGGGAAGATAAAGAGGGAAATAAGCGCTCTCGTGATAAGGTTAGGGTAAGTAGTTTTGAGTTTCCTCCTCGTGGAAAGAAATCGTCTCAGGAAGCAAGCGACTCTTCTGAAGCCACGTCCACAGAAGGACAAGGTTCTTCGTCTACAAGCACCGAAGAATCTGTGCCGTTTTAAAAGGATTTTATGACAGCGGATTCCAAAATACGGGAGAAAGAGGAGCAACTAATCTCAGATAATATGGGGTTGGTTGTTTCTCTCGCCCGTTCTTTTAAACCTAAAACTGCTTTAGAGCTTGATGATTATATACAGTCAGGCCGTATTGGTCTATGGAAAGCCATACAAAAGCACAACCCAAAGAGAGGCGCTCTGTCTACTATAGCATGGTATTATATTCGATGGGAAATAATAAGGAACATGCCAAAGGCTAGGACTAAAGAACAAGAATTAAAGTTTGTAAACTTTAGTGACCTACCCTACTCGCTGCCAAAGATGACAGAAGACAAAAAGTATGAGACCGTTTTTAACGAATTAGAACCAAATAGCCTTACCTCTAAAGAAAGAAAGATTTTGAGACTGCGTGTCTGTGGTTACACCATGCAAGAAATAGGTCATCATTTTGGTCACTCAAGAGGCTGGGCCAACGAAGCGTTTAAATCAGCTATAAAGAAAGTTAGAGATGCCAACCAAGAAACATAAAATACTTCTCTGCAACGAGGCTTCGTTCTTGTTTAGTGGATATGGTAAGTATGGTAAAGAGGTTATGTCTAGGTTATATGATACTGGTAAGTATGAATTGGCTGAATTCGCCACCTATGGAAGAACAAACGACCCTAGAGACAGAGGAATCCCTTGGACTTATTATGCAAATGCACCGAGCGAAAAAGACCCTAGATTACAAGAATATAATAATAATCCATCAAATCAATTCGGAGAATGGAGATTTGAAAGGGTTTTGCTGGATTTTAAGCCAGATATAGTTTTCGATATCAGAGATTTCTGGATGTTGGGATATCAATCTTGGTCTCCGCTCAGAGATTATTATCACTGGGCAATTATGCCAACAGTAGATTCTGCTCCTCAACGACCAGATTGGATTGATGTATTTGCTAGTGCAGACGGCGTATTTACATATTCCGATTGGAGCGGGAATGTCTTGAAGAAAGAAAGCGGTGGCGCTATAAGCCCGGTGGGAACAGCCTCTCCGGGAGTAGACATAGAAGTGTTTAAACCGGTTGCAAATAAATCTGCCCACAAAGAACAATCTGGATTGTTGGGCGATATTAAAATTATAGGCACTGTAATGAGAAATCAAAAAAGAAAGCTTTTTCCAGACTTATTTCAAGCTTTCAGAAAGTTCCTAGACCAGTGTGAACAGCAAGGAAAAACAGAGTTAGCAAAAAAAACATTTTTGTATTTGCATACTAGCTATCCGGACGTAGGATGGGACATTCCAATTTTGTTGAAGGAGTTTGGACTAGGCAACAAAGTTCTTTTTACATATCTATGCAAACAAACAGGACAGTGTTTTCCGTCGTTTTTCCAAGGCGCAAGTATGGTTTCGCCTTTTACAAAACAGCATACAGCAGTATTCCCAAGCGTAGTCCAAGGAATTTCAGAGCAACAGCTTAGGAATATAATGTGCCTATTTGATGTGTATGTTCAATATAGTATTTGCGAGGGATTTGGTATGCCTCAGGTTGAAGCTGCAGCCTGTGGTGTTCCAGTAATGTCCGTAGATTACAGCGCAATGGAAGATGTTGTAAGAAACTTAAATGGGCAACCTATCAAAGTCAAGAGATTATTTAGAGAACTAGAAACTGGTGCTTACAGGGCGATGCCAGACAACGACGACTTAGCTCAAAGCTTGCTGGCCTTCTTTTCTTCTCCTGAACCAATAAGACAAAGGAAAGGTTTTAAAGCTAGGGAAGCAGCAGTTAATAACTACACTTGGGACCACACAGCTAAAGCATGGGAAAATTATTTTGATTCTGTAGAACTAAGGAAATTGCAAGGACAGTGGAATTCGTCTCCTAGGTTTGTAAATGAAAAAGCGGAAGTTCCTGAAAATATTATGAACCACAAGGATTTCGTAGAGATTGCTCTGCAACAAATACTTAATGGAAGAATGAAAACCCATCAAAAAAGTGAAATGATAAGAGATTTAAATTACGGAGCAAGATTTACTGGAAAATCATGGGTTCCTTTTAGCAGAGAAAACGTTCTCAAGACGATGAAAATATTAGCCAACAACATAAACGAATGTGAAAAGGTTAGATGTGGGCTAACAAGCTATGGCGCTCCAGATTTTATCCAATACGCACATGCAAGGAAATCAATGTGAACATATTATTTGTAGGTCCATATAGACAGGCAGACGGATGGGGAGATGCCGCAAAGCATTATATAAAAGCTCTCGCCCATGTTGGGGATTTAGCCATAAGGCCAATTTATTTAGGAAGTTCCTATTGTGAGCTTGACGAAGACTTATTGGAATATGAATTTAATGACTTGAGAAGTTATGATGTTATTGTTCAAAATTGCCTCCCCCACTTTGCCGATTACAATGGAAATTATAAAAACATTCTTTTGTGCCATTTAGAAACTAGTCACCTGCAACATACATCGTGGCCAAGCAGGGCCAATCTTATGGACGAGATATGGGTTCCCAGCGAAGCAAATAGAAATAGCCTTATTGTTAGCGGTGTAAAAGAAGAAAAAATAAAAGTAGTTCCGATACCCTCTGATATAACAAAATTTGAAAAAGAATACAAGCCCTTCAAGATACCTACTGTAGAAGAAGAAGATTTTGTATTTTACTTTATAGGAGAATATATACAAAGAAAAAATTTAGTTTCTTTGATAACTGCATTTCATTCTGAATTTGAATTTAATGAAAACACCAAATTAGTTATAAAAACAAATAAGACAGGAACCAACCCACAACAACTTTCTGATGAAGTGTCTCAAAAAATATCAAATGTAAAATCACGCCTTAGAATGTATCCAAATATGGCCGATTATAAATCAGATGTCTTGATAACAAGTTACTTGCCCGAAGAACAATTGATGTCACTACATGCAGCCTGCGATTGTTTTGTGATACCGTCTCACGGTGAGTCTTGGTGTATCCCAGCGTTTGATGCAATGGCCATGGGAAACCCTGTTATAACCACAGGAGGTATCGGAGCCGCAGATTTTGCAGAAGAAAATGGGTGGGTTGTAGGAAGCTATGAACAGCCCACCGCTACAAAGGAGGCTCCTCTGAGCGATATATATACAGCAAGAGAAACTTGGAGGCAGGTAGACATTATGAAGCTAAGGAAAAGTATGAGGGAGGCGTATGAAAACAAAGAGCTTTATTCTAATAAATCTGAAAAAGGCATAAAAAGTTCAAAACAATATTCATACAAAAAAATAGCAGAAAAAATTAGCGAGGTTCTTTCATGACCGCAATGAGAACTATTATAAGGGCCGCAACAAAAAAAGAGAATGAGCCATATAATATTATTACGTTACTAGATGAAAACATCTTCCCTTATATGGCTAAGCTATCTGAGACCGGAAATAAATTTTATTTCTGGGAATCTGTTAACGATACAAAATGGGACGATACTGTAATAATGAAGCCCGATAATTTTACCAGCATAAAAGGACAGTCAATGCCAGAGCATTTAGACTTTGATGTTGTTTTGTGTACGAACAGAGGCTTCTTTCAGCTGTGCAAAAACATCTCAGACTTTTGGCATATTCCCATTGTATTGTTGGAGTCTCAAATACCAACAGATGAATATAAGCAATTTAATCAACAAGAATGGTTGGTGACAAAACAATACGAAGGAGACATAAATGTATTTGTCTCAAATGAAGCACGAGACGAATGGGAGCAGTTGGGTTATGTAATTCCAAAAGACGGAGATAACTTCTGTGACTCTTGGAACAATGTGCTTCAAGAGTCCTGTAGCTTAGTATACACGAGGATGTAAAATGAAAATTGCAATCTATTTGCCTGGCGTATTTGAAACAAAAACGGATGGGTATGAACACGTAGACCTTTCAGAGATAGGAAGCCTAGACGATGCAGCTTATGAAGAAATATTCGTGGACAGTTGTCTAGATTTTATTGAGCAAAGAGATGATTTTATTAAAGAGTTGGTAAAAAAAATAAGATACGCAGGACAAATAATTATATCAGGCTCAGATGTATACGAGATTTCTAGGGCCATGATGAGTAAAAACCTCAGCTTAGAAGAAACAAACTCCATTCTTTATAATGGCAGATATTCGATTAGTAGTGTATTGGACGTGGTAACTAGGCTTCAGCAGCTGGGCTTAAATATTCTACATAAAAGGGTTAATGATTTTAAATATACAATAATAGCTGAGAGGCCAGCGCCAAATGAAAACCCTGTGTAAAAACTGTATATTTGCAATTCATGAAAATGATACAGACATTCCCTTTCCTAGGGTCACATATCAAACTGGATGTAGTCTAGGCAGATTAGAAAAATATAAACTATTAGATTGTGTTGTAGAGGCGGAGGACCTAGACACAGGGAACAAATCCTTTATAATAGATAATCGGTATTGCCTGGCCTGTAGAAACCATGATTGGGGAGAGAAGATAGATAAAGAAAAATGGCAAGAGGTTGTTCGAGAAGAAATGGCTCTTCAATTTCAGGCCTTGATTTTTCATGACAAGCAAGAATCTGATTTAAAACAAACCATTGAATCGTTAACAAGTCAATCACACCCACCTAAAAAAATTATTATTATTAGAAAACCCGACTGTGTGCAGCCACCAGAAAAACTTGTGGAATACATGGACTCCTTGGGGGTGGAATGGAAAATACAAAATATAATTCGCCCAAAGATGAAAGATGGGGATTGCGTAGACATAGTTCAAGAGATAAATCCTAAACAATTTTACTCAGTATTTCATGCTGGTTGCGTGCTTCCATTTGATTTTTTTGAGAAAATTAATTATGTCGTTAATGAATTACTGCTTCAGTTTGCCATGGTTTCTCCAAATTCTTCTGGGGATGGTATGGTAGTCTCAAGTGCAGTTCATAAATATTATGGTGGGAATTCTGACAAAAAACTAGAAAAGAAAATAGAAGAGGACGGATGCTTAGAGAACATAATACCGATAGCAAAGATTTGCCCGAACTTCCCAGAGTAGCTATTATTTTAACGGGCAAAAATTTAAAAGCCATAGAAAAAACACAAAAAAGTGTTGAAGAACAATCATATAAAAAAGTGGTAGTTATCCAAAATGCGGAGCAGCCTGCTCCTCACTTTTTCAATAATCTATCTGAGGAATATGAAATTTATGGCCTTATGAATCCTGGGGACATATTTGCTTCTGAAAACTCTTTGCAAATCATAGTTAACAAACTGTCCGAAAAATTTATAGGTGGCGTATATGCAGACGCCTGCGTAAGACATGGAGAAATCAATCAAGAATTTTATTTTCCTTCTCACAACCACCAAACTTTTTCAAAATTAATTGGCGTATTTCCTGTATTTTTTAAATCAGAAACGATGCAAGACAAGTCTCTAGATGAAAACTTACAGCACCTTTATGGACATGACATTTTGGTTAAAATTTCAAACAGCTTTATTATTTCGCACATCCCCCAATTGTTATTTTATTTGGTCTCAAGGCAAATTGACATACAAGAAGATATTAATTATTTAAAAAATGTCACGCAGTCGCAACACGCTTAATATACATGGCAAAAAAACCGACAAGTACAGCATAATAATACCAGCTGCTGGTATGGGTTATCGCATGCGGTCATATGGGCCAAAGCCCCTTATAAGGCTAGACGCAAATCAAAATATAATACAAAGACAAATTAAAATAATACAAAACAATTTCATTAATTATGAAATAGTATTAGTCACTGGTTTTGAGTCAGATAAGCTGATGAAGAACACGCCAGACTTTTTAATAAAAATAGAAAATGAAAACTATGAAAAAAATAACGTCGTTAGAAGTATAGGAATGGCCTTAAGAGCAGCAACCACAGATAAGATAGTAATAATGTATGGAGATTTAGTTTTTAATGAAGAGGCTATATCAAATTTTAAATTTGAACAGTCTTGCATTATGATAGACGAATCGCAAACGATGGGAGAAGAGGAGGTTGGCTGTAATATCTGCAACGGGTCGATTGAACAAATGCTTCCAGACATGCCTAACAAATGGGGTCAAATATCTTTCTTCATAGATAAAGAACTTAGTTTATTAAAAAAAATATCGTGGGATAAAAACAAAAGTCATTATTTTGGCTTTGAGGCTATCAACGAAATTATAGACAGAGGAGGGGTTTTTAAAGCCGTGTCTCCTGAAGGGGGCAAGATTACCGACGTAGATTCTTCTAAGGATTTGATTGCTGCGAGAAAAATTATATAATGAAAACAAAAATGGTGATTAAAGTAGATTCCTCTATGGGATATATTCCAACCTTAGAGGGTGTGTGTTCTGCGTTTTCTTCAATAAATGACGGCATTTACATCTGGGACGCAAAAAAACCTACATACGATGTATTTTATGAATGCCAACCAGAAATATTAATCTGCATGGACAAAGCCATAGACACCTCTCTATCTAATGTTCTAAAAGAATACAAAGATACGAAGGTAATAGTAATTGGCTCTGAAGTACCAGATTATTTTGAGCCAGACTTAACATGTTACCCAGAAGCGTCGGGAGAGAAATCATATGACTTACAACCCGCAGCAAATCTAATTGATTATGCTCCGGCTCCGGCCAAGGATAAATATAAATCAGAGGTATCTACTATATCAGATAATGAAAACCCAATTATTAATAGTTTATCAAGCTTCTCTTTAAAATCTTTCAGCTATACTAGGAAGCTAAAATATCCGAACTACATAGGAAAAATATTGCCGAACGAAATACCAAGCATATTATCGTCTTGTATCTTATACCTAGATACAGACGGACATAATGACCTGCTATTTTCAGCGATGGCAAACAATTGCGCGTGCCTATCTGCCAACGAAACAGTTTTAAGCACAGAGTACATGCCAAAGGTTCTAAATTTAGAAGAATTAATAACTTGCATGAAAGCCATAATGCTTAAAAAATCCTTTAGAGAAGAGCACATTGAAAAATGCCACAGGTTTGTAATGGAAAGCCATACATATTTCCATAGGGCATCCGATATGTTTTCACTATTGGGATACAAAGAATATTCAAAAAGTTGCCTAAATAAATTAGAGGAGTATGTATGAAAGCCGGAATTTTAGTAAACAGAATAGACGGCTCTCAGCTGGGTTTCAATATAACCAAATGCATAAATCATATTTCAGAAAATATGGTAAATGTGGATATCATAGTTTTTACGAGAGAGCCATCTACCCCTCCTATTACACCCCTGTTTTCTGTTATGTCAGAAGTTGAAGTATGGGGATTTAATGCACCAATAATTTCAACCAGCTTAGAAACGGCGTCTACTTTAATAGATATGGTAGGACCCACAAAAAAATATTTTTACATTTGGGATTTAGAATGGATGAGACTAGAAGGCTTTATGCATAAAGACCTTTCAAAGGTATACAATCACGAAGATATAGAATTAATATCAAGAAGTGAAAGACATCGACGAATAACAGGTGAATGCTGGAGATATCCTTCTCATATCATGGATGATTTCAACCATAAAGATTTAATTAGGATAATAAATAATGAGTAATTTATCAAAAGAATTTATTGTTGAAGAGTACGTAAAAAATAAGAGAAGTTTTTCCAGTATAGCAAAACAGCTGGGAACATATCCTAATAAAATTAGAAGAGCTGCTATAGCGATGGGAATACAACCCAGAGATAAGGCAAAGGCCCAAAAGAATGCTTTAGCATCTGGAAGACACAAACACCCAACAAAAGGAAAGGGACATAGCGCAAAGACAAAGGAAAAAATTAGTAATACCACACATGACTATTGGCAAAAAATGGATGAGAACGAAAGAGATAGAAGGTCGGAGCTAGGCAAAAAGCATTGGGAGTCTCTAACAGAGGAGCAGAAAAAAAATATCCATCAACTATCTGGAGAAGCTATAAGAAAAGCAAGCAAAGAAGGTTCTAAGCTTGAAAAATATTTGTTCGAGTCCTTGACAAACAGTGGGTTCAGAGTCGATTTTCATAAGGAGCACATGCTCTTAAATGAGCGACTGCACATTGATTTATTTTTACCCGATATGGCTACGGCAATAGAAGTAGATGGACCCTCTCATTTTGAACCGGTGTGGGGAGAAGAGGCATTGCTAAGAACCCAAAAAGCAGACCAGCAAAAAACAGGGTTGTTACTTTCAAATGGGTTTGTTTTGATACGGGTCAAACAGCAAAAAGGACTGTCGGAAAAATATAAAAGAGAAATTTTATCTAGCCTTACAAAAACTCTTGATGGGATAAAGAAAAAATATCCTTCTCGTGAAAATCGTTATATTGAAATAGGAGACTAAAAATGAAAGTAGCAGAAATGCGTGAGGAACTTGTAAAAGTTCATGGATACAAGACAGAACAAATTAAAACAGCAAAAAAAACAGAGCTTGCAAGCCTTCTAGAAGAGGAAAGAGGTCTGCAACAAATTGAAAACCTAGACTTTGAAGATGGAACCAAAGACTTTACCGCCGAAACAGAAGAAGAGACTCATATGAA
>CEUX01104676.1_pt1 | contig 14177 bp, 17 predicted proteins | sample 531361 | NCBI WGS metagenome assembly CEUX01 (sample SAMEA2622736, study PRJEB7988) | marine metagenome | isolation source: saline water (ENVO:00002010), including
GGTCTTTTTTATTGGAGAAATTATGGATTTGTTCAAGGGTTCAGACAATAATAAAAATTTTGAAATTACTATAATTGTCCGAGACAAAAATGGCAATCCGACAGGACAGAGGAAAACCATCTCTTCTGATAACTCCTCGGACTTATACAACTTTGTAGAAAGCAATAAGCCACGTAAAAAAAGACGAAGAAAGAAAAACCAAAAGAAAAATGAAGGGAATTCATAAGTGTCTGCATTAAGCGAACTACAGTCTTACACTTTCGTTTCTAGATACGCAAGATGGGATAAGGATAAAAAAAGAAGAGAAACATGGAAGGAAGCCAACGACAGGGTTCGTAGCATGATGCTAAGAAAATACCCAGAAGCTGAAGAAGAAATAAACTTTGCTTACGACATGATGTACCAAAAGAAGGTGCTTGGCTCACAAAGAGCCTTGCAATTCGGGGGAGTTCCGGCGGAAAAAATTAACGCTCGTATCTACAACTGCGTATCCTCTTATTGTGATAGGTTGAGATTTTTCCAAGAATGTCTCTGGTTGCTTCTGTGCGGTTGTGGTGCAGGTTTTTCTGTGCAAAAGCACCATGTGGCTAAGCTTCCTAAGTTTTCTCCGTCTAGAAGAAGAGGGGGGCTAGAGCGAAAAAGATTTGTCATTCCAGATAGTATTGAGGGTTGGTCTGATGCTCTTGGAGTACTATTAAGCTCATACTTTGACCACCCTGTCTTTAATGAGTACTATGGTTACAACGTAACGTTTGACTATTCTAAAATTAGACCAAAAGGTGCTATATTAAGTTCTGGAGCAGGAAAAGCACCTGGACCTGAAGGCCTAAAGAATGCCTTGTCTAAAATCAGAGCTTTGCTAGATAAATGTATTAAAAATAATCAGGAGCAGCTAAGGCCAATTGATGCATATGATATAGTTATGCATAGTGCTGATGCCGTTCTCTCTGGAGGAGTTCGTCGTTCGGCTACTATTTCTATATTTAGCGCTGACGATGAAGAGATGGCAAGGGCTAAAACCGGAGATTGGTTTACTGAAAACCCACAGAGAGCAAGGTCTAATAACTCAGCTCTTCTTGTCAGAGATGAAACGTCCAAAGAGGATTTTGACAATTTGATGGAATGTGTTAAAGAATTTGGTGAGCCAGGATTTATTTGGTCTGACTCTACTGAAATGACAGTAAACCCATGTGTTGAAATTGGCATGTATCCAGTGGACATAAAAACAGGCGAAAGCGGATGGCAAGGCTGCAATCTCACCACAATTAACTGCGCCACAATAGTAGACGAACAAGACTTTTATGACAGATGTCGTGCAGCATCAATCCTTGGAACGCTGCAGGCTGGTTTTACCGACTTTGAATACCTAGGAAAAACAAGCGAAAGTATCTTCAGAAGAGAATCTCTTTTGGGCGTTTCTATGACTGGGACCATGGAAAAGTTTGAGATAGTTTTAAACCCTTCCACGCAAAAAAGGGGTGCTAAGATTGTCAATAAAACGAATGAACAACTGTCCAAGAAAATAAAGATAAAACCTGCGGCAAGAACAACATGCCTCAAGCCAGAGGGCTCGTCTAGCTGTATGCTGGGAACTTCTTCGGGCATTCATCCTCATCATGCCAAAAGATATTTAAGAAGAGTTCAAGCAAATACAGACGAGGCTCCTTATAAATATTTTAAATCAATAAACCCAGAAGCCTGTGAAGCATCTGTTTGGTCGGCAAATAATACCGACGACGTAATAACCTTTCCAATTGAAGTTCCTGATGGCGCAAAAACAAAAAATCAACTACCTGCCCTTGAACTACTTAAAATTGTAAAAAGCACTCAACAAAACTGGGTCATGGCTGGAAAGAATAACGATAGATGCACTAAGTCTTGGCTAAACCACAATGTATCTAATACAATCAATGTTAGGCCGGATGAATGGGTAGACGTTTCAAACTTTATCTATAAAAATAGAAAATACTTTTGTGGGATTTCGCTTATTCCACAAAGCGGAGATAAGGACTATCAGCAGGCACCAATGGTGACTATTCATACAAGCAGAGAAATAGTTAGGGAGTATGGCGATGCTGCTATATGGTGCTCAGGACTGATAACCGTTGGTCTCCAAAACTATAAAGACAATCTTTGGGACGCTTGTGACGCAATTTTAAACGACCCTGAGTTAGAAGAAAACAAAAGAAAGAAATCTTTTATAGCAAGATGCAGAAGGTTTGCAGAAAAATACTTTGAGGGAGACTATAAAAAATTGTCTCATTGCCTAAAGGATGTGTATAATTGGAAAATATATTCGGATTTAATCAGAACGTTTAGGAAAGTAGACTACACCGATGTAACCGAGGCTGAAGACAACACATCTGCTGAACAGGAATGGGCATGCAGCGGCGGTGCTTGCGAAGTCGATTTTAGCGTACCGAAAAATGGCAAGAAGAAAACCTAAATATCAAACAAAAGAGAAGCAAGAAGAAGGTGTTTATCTCAAGAAAAAGCTATCGGCAAGAAGTCCTAATCAAAAAAAATATATTAAATCTATAAAGAATAATATTCTAACATTTTGTGATGGTCCTGCTGGAAGCGGCAAAACGCACATAGCTGTTGGTTGTGCTATTGAAGCGTTGGTTTCTGGGCAGGTAGATAGAATAATAATCACTAGGCCTGTCGTAGAGGCAGGTGAAAAAATTGGCTATCTACCCGGAGACGCAGACAAAAAACTTCATCCTTATCTTCTTCCGGTTTTTGATGAGTTAAACTATTTCGTTTCTCACGAACAAATAAATAACTGGAAGAACCAAGGTAAGCTGGTTGTGGCTCCTATTGGTCTTATGAGAGGCCGTAATTTTCACAACTGTTTTATAATAGCCGACGAATGTCAAAACCTTTCCATGAAACAACTCAAAATGCTCTTGACAAGAATGGGCATGGAGTCTAAATTAGTAATAACAGGAGACGATACCCAGTCCGACCTTCCCTACAGACAAAGAGGGGCGTTCTCCAAGTGTTTGACGAGATTGGATGGGGTGGACAACCTCGGCGTAATGTATCTAAAAAAGGAAGATATTGTCCGAAATCCATTGATTCCAATAATTTTAGATAAACTTAACGATGATAACGAAGGAGGTTTGTGATGGCTGATATTAATGTTGTGACTGTTTCTGGAAGGCTTGTCCGAGACCCTGAGCTTAAGACTACTTCCAATGGCAAGAGTGTAGCTTCGTTTAGAATTGCTAATAATACATTGAAGAAAACTAATTTTTTTGATGTTAGCCTATGGGGAAAGCCTGCAGAAACTCTTGTAGAATATGCTGAAAAGGGTAGGTGGATTTCTCTTAGTGGCAGAATGGAACAGGACGAGTGGCAAGACAAAGAGGGAAATAAACGGACTAGCTATTCAATAGTAGCAGACAATTTTAATTTCCTTGGCGGCGGTAAAAAAGACGAAGAAACCGGAGCTGCAAAAACCACAGAAAAAGAAAAGGTTCCTTTTTAACAATGCCTGAATATTCATATAGCTGCGACCCCCAGAACGGGGGTTGCGGTTATTTTTTTACAGTATTCCAGAGAGTGTCTGAATACAAAGAATTAAAAAGGTGCCCTGAGTGCAAAAAGCACAAGCTAATCAGGGACCTCAGTTCAGATAATATTTCTTGTTCTGTCAAGGTTTCTGATGGGGCCAAAACACTTGGTCATTTAGCAGAATTAAATTCTAGTCGTTTAAGTGGAGACCAAAAAGATAGGCTTAAAAAACACCATAATGCTTATAGAGAAAACAAAGACGAACTTCCAGTAAAGGGAGAAAGAATTAAAAAATCTAAGACAAAACCTTGGTATAAAACCAATAATGATGTACAGGGCATGACTCCCACCCAACAAAAAAACTATATAAGAACAGGAAAGAAAAATGGCTAGAATATCTAATGAAGAATTAGATGGCGCGGTTTATAAGCCCTCATCTCTTGACAGCAACGAAATCCAAAACGAAGATGAGAGAGATGTTGTTGCATACACAACCCTCTTGGAAGAGATAGAAGAAGATGCTGCTGCGGCCTATGCGAAAGTCATCCGAGTAAATGGCAAAGCAACCTATTACGTAAAGCAAAATAAATATGGTCGTTTGTACAATCCTAGCGGAATGTATTCTGAAGGAAATGAATCGAAGCAGCTTCGACACGCTGGCAGGCCGAACTGGGTTTTTAGAGATGTTAATAAAAAAGTTTTTGATTATTATCTTAAGTTTTTAGAAACCAAAAATGAAGCATGGCTGAACAATGCAGAAAGAGAGTTGGTATAATGGCCAGAGGAAAATTAACACAAAACGAAAAATATATTATAGAGGGTATGCTTAAAGATAAACATACCCCAGAAGAAATTGCCAAGGAGCTTGGTAGAACCAAGAAAACAGTTGAAAACTACCGAAGCGAAATTAAAAGAAAAGCGACTAAGCAAAAAACAAAGAAGGCACAAAAAGCAAAAGAAGCTAAGTCACAGCCTTTAAGGGCTAAGGATTTAATGGTCAATAAAACACTGGCCAAAAAGGAAAGGGGAGTATCTGTAATGACAGAAGCAGCTTCTGCTAGAGGAGATGGAAATCAGGAGCTAACACCCTCCAGAATGTCCCAAGGCGCTATTTACAAGATAGATGGTTCTGATGAATGAGCAGCAGCAAATATCCTTCTAGATATACACATGGCGATAAAAAAGTAACTGCCGCCCAGTATCTGGCTGAAGTGGTCTGTGAGAGACAGGCCCAAAAGGACAAAAAAGAATTACCGAAGCAGTTCTGGAACCTTCCTCATTGGAAGAAAAGGTTTACATCTCAGCTGTTTGCCGCCCGTGGTTTATTGAAGCTATATGATGAGGTGGTTGTCATAAAAGCAATAAAATCTAAAAAAGCGCAATACATATATTCTTTACGCGCTCCTACATTAGATGATATTATAAAAGAATGCAAGCACAACTTGGAGCTAGATAAAGCAAAAAGTAAAGAAGCGGACATAATTCGAAAAGACACTACGACCAAACCCAGACAACACCGAGTCAAAGACAATATACTTGGAAGGCTTAGCGAGTTAGATATATGATTAGTATAGAAAAAGATATTTTGAAGGAATTTGGAGAGGGTGTCATACGGTCAGGTTCTTCTGTTGTTGACTCAGAGTTACTCACAATTCCAATATCTCCTTCTTTAGATGTTGTTCTAGGAGGAGGAATACCAGAAGGAAGTTTTGTCGTGTTAACGGGTCAACCAAAATGCGGCAAGACAACCCTGTCTCTTCACTTTGCCGCAAGGTGCCAAGAAGCCAAATATAACGGCGAGCTTTGTAAGGATGGTCGTGAAGTATATTTTTTCAACATAGAAGGCAGGTTAAAAAAAAGAGACCTAGAAGGAATACCGGGATTAGATTTAGATAGATTTCATGTCATAGGTTCCGAGCCAGGAAAGATTTTGTCGGCAGAAGACTACCTTTCTATAGCAGAAAAGACTATCAACAATGTTCCCGGCTCAGTGGTCATACTAGATTCTTATTCGGCTTTATGTACAGAAGCAGAAATTACATCTGGTATGGATAAAATGCAAAGAGCAGATGGGGCTAAGTTATTGGCAAAGTTTTGTAGAAAAGTTGCTAATGTAGTTCCTGTTAACAAAAACGTAGTTATTGGCATCACCCATTTGATGGGGAATCCTACTGGATATGGGGCAGAATTCAAAGAAAAGTCTGGTCAAGCTGTTGCGTATCAAGTCGATGTGAAACTGCGGGCTAGAAGGTTTTCTCCATGGGAAATTTCTGGAACTCAAATAGGACAGACCATAGAATGGCAAGTCATTACATCTGCGCTAGGCCCTCCCGGAGGTAGGATTGAAAGCTATTTAAGATATGGAGAAGGAATAGATGAGCTTACAGAGCTTATCGTACTTGGTACAGACCTAGGCATAATTCAAAAAGCGGGTGCCTGGATGACACTTTCTTTCGTAGAAGAGGAAGAAAAGCCAAAGTTTCAAGGCATCGAAAAATGTAGAATCGCCTTATTAGAGAACCCTCAGTTTAGAGAATCATTACAAAATAGTATTAAAGGCTTTTTGGGGATATGAGGATAGTAGACTTAGATAATGAATATCATACTTGGAAGATTACTGGCCACATTCCCAAGAACAATGCTGGACGAGGTCGTTCTGAATATCATTTAAGAGCTAGAGCCTTACTTAAAGAGATATTCCCCACTTGTCAGGTGCTCGAAGAAGTATCTATTCCGTTAAGAAAGGGGCAGGTACTATACCTTGACTTTTTTCTCCCGTTGCATAATTTATGTATAGAAGTTCACGGAGAACAGCATTACAAATTTATTCCTTTTTATCATGGTTCGACCTTTGGGTTTGCAAAGTCTAAAAAAAGAGATGAAGAAAAAGTCGAGTGGTGCGAAAAAAACGGAATAGAAGTTGTTCAGCTTCCATATAATGAGGATGACAATGAGTGGAAACGAAGAATCGAAAACAAATAAGGTCTCCAATCCAGCCAAGGAAGAGCTTGAAAAGTGGGATAAAATTCTAGACGAATACGAATCCTCAACAGGCCTCCCTCCTTTTCTTGTGGCGTATAAAAACCCTGAGGCCTCTGAATACATGCATATAAATAGAGGGCACATAGAAAAGCTCAGTCCCCAAGATTGTGCTTCCGCAGCCCTCATACTAAATGAACTATCATTTCATGTCCAAAGGGCGTATAATAGAGAAATGGCCCGTGTGAACTGGGCCGAAGATACCATTAAAACTCTTGTCGCTCATGAGGTTCATAATTATAAAGGCTACTCTTATGCTGAAAGGCTCGAACAAGCTATAAAAAATAATACATATGCTATGAAGCTAAAAAAAATTAAAGTGTATGCCAAACAACGCTCAGATAGATTGAATTTCCTTTCTTCAAATATAAACAATCGCGCAGATATTTTCTTAGCAGTACAGAGGTCTAAGAGGGTAAATAATGTTTGACAAAAAAACTGAAAAAGCACTGTCCAAATTAAATCAAGAAGACTTGTTTAAGGTTAGTAAGATGATACAAAAACTAGCCAACAAAAAGACTTCTCGAAAAACCGCTAAGAAAACCCAGCAAAAAAAAGAAGAGAACGCCGATTTCAAGTTTCTGCATAAGATAGAGTCCAAGACTGAGGAAGGAAGAGGAGAGCCTGTTCCTACAGAAGGAAAAAGGGCTAATCTCTTTGATAAAATGCCAGAAAAAAACCATCATAAAGAAGATGTTGAGATTGATAAAAAGCTGGCTATACACCCACCTTCTGATAGAAGTAGAAAGTCAAACTTAATAGATGTGAGATGTCGCGCTTGTAATAAAAGCGAAGCAATCTCAGCTTCTCTAGTGCCTCAAGAAATTGAAAGATATATTTGTAATCGTTGTCAAGTCAGGGGGTTTAAAAAATAGTGTCAGAGATGCTTTTAACAGACCCTGCCGCAGAAAGAGCTGTGTTGTCTGGAATATTTAACCACGGCAATAGTGCATATTTTGATGTCGCAGACATAGTGAATGAAAACACCTTTACGGTAGATTCTAATGCTGTAATTTTCAAATGTTTAAAACATGTTTTAGAGAATAATAAAAATGAATCAGTAGACATTCCAAGTATTTTTTCAGCTTCTTCAGAGCTTGGCTTAAGCCATGTATTCGATAAAAGAGAAGAAGTAAAACATTTAGATGCTGTAACAAAATTTCCCGTTAATTCCGGAAACGTTAGAAAATTTGCAGCAAAAATACGAAAGCTAGAAATAGCACGTCTTCTAAATGGTCAGCTTGGCGAAGCGCAAGACAAAATTAAAACGCTCAACGGAGATGAAAACCTATCCCATATACTGGGTATAGCGGAAGATGCTATTTTTGATTTTAGCTCTCTTCTTAATGACAAAGGAGATGCTCCTGTAATAGTCGGAGACGGAATTCAAGAATACATAAAATTCCTTGAAGAAAACCCGTGCGAACAAATGGGTATATCAACAGGCTATCCAGTCTATGATAGTGCTATTGGAGGAGGCCTAAGAAGAGGTACTGTAAATGTTATAGGCGCTAGGCCAAAAACCGGTAAAACATTACTAGCAGATAATATTGGTTTACACATATCCTCTGAAATTAATATTCCCGTCTTGAATTTAGATACCGAAATGGTACTTGATGACCACAGACATCGCAGTCTAGCTATGATGAGCGAGGTTTCTATTGACGATATAGAAACGGGGCAGTTTGCAAAAACACCAGACAAAAGAGATAAAATATACAGAGCCGCTGAAAAGCTTGACAAAGTTCCGTATTTTCATTATTCTATTGGAGGGATGCCTTTTGAAGAACAGCTTTCTGTTATGAGAAGATGGCTGGCTAAAGAAGTAGGGTTAAATGCGGACGGTACGGCCAAAGAGTGTGTTTTAATTTATGATTATGTTAAACTGATGTCTTCCGATTCAATTTCAAATCAGATGGCTGAGTTCCAAGTTCTAGGTTTTATGATGACGGGGCTTCATAATTTTGCGTTAAGATATAAGGTTCCCATCCTTGCTTTTATTCAATTAAATAGAGACGGTATTACAAGAGAATCTACCGATACAGCCAGTGGCTCAGATAGAATCATCTGGCTTTGTAGTAATTTTAGTATATTCAAACGCAAGTCCGATGAAGAAATTGCAGAAGATGGAATATCTAATGGCAACAGAAAGCTTGTTCCCCTCGTAGCTAGACACGGAGGAGGCATTGACGACGGTGATTATATTAATATGGAAATGAAGGGCTGGTGCGGTAAAATAAATGAAGGAAAAACAGCCTCAGAAATTCGTGCAAACAACACTCAGATTGAGGAGGGTTTTGTAGTTGATAATGACGAAGAAGAAATCCCGTTCAGTTGAGAAATTCGACCCTTGGAAACTGGCAGAGATAGAAGCTTCCGTATTGGAAAATATAGAAGAGCTGCTAGAATTGCTTGGGGTAGAATATGACGTAGGCCACAGAAGAATAGATGGGCCATGCCCAGTACATGGTGGGGATAATGCAACGGCACTAAACCTATATCTAACCGGACACACTAGAGCGGGGCATTGGGTGTGCAATACGCATCACTGCGAAAAGTTTTTTAAACCAACTCTTATCGGTTTTGTTAGAGGTGTTTTATCACACAACACATACGGATGGTCGGAGATTGGCGACAAATACACAACCTTTCCCGACACAATAAAGTATTTACTTTCATTTATAAAAAAAGATTACGAAGATATAAATACTGATTATCAATCCATAGAAAAAAGAAGGTTTGAATCAAAGATAAATAGTGTTTTTTCTAACGGCAGAAAAAATAACGATTCTTTAATCAGTAGAGAAAAAGTTGTAGGCTCACTAGAAATACCAGCGAAATATTATATAGATAGAGGATATACCCGCTCTATTCTAGAGGAATATGATGTTGGTCTTTGTACCAGAGCAGGAGCCCCTATGTACAATAGAATAGTGGTTCCAATATACGATGAAAATCATAAGTACATGGTTGGCTGCACGGCAAGGGCGACAGTAGAAGGACAGACTCCCAAGTGGTTGCACAGCAAGGGCTTTGATGCGGATAGCTATCTATATAATTATTGGAAAGCAAAGGATTATATAAAGGAAAGTGGTACGGTTATACTAGTAGAAGGACCAGGAGATGTCTGGAAACTAGAAGAGAATGGAATACATAATTCTGTCGCAATATTTGGGACCTATTTAAGCGAATCACAAAAAGATTTATTGGATATTCTGGGCGCAATGTCATTGGTTGTATTAACTGATAATGATGACGCCGGAAGAACTGGGGCAGACGCTATCTTTCAACAGTGCAATAAAACTTATAGAATATATTTTCCCAAGCATTCTAATTTTAACGATATTGGGGATATGGATAAAGACGCAATAACGTCTGACATTAAACCAATCATAGAACAAATAAGGAATATGTGATGAATATACTAGGGTTTTCCGGAAGGAAGCAAAGCGGTAAAAACACCTGCGCAAACCTCATTATAGGATGGGAGATGCTAAGCCTAGGGATAACATCGAATTTTAAGATTAATAACAAAGGTCAGCTTTGGGTTGCCGATATATTTGGAGATTCTGAAAACAACCAAGGAATCTTTGATGTGATGAACAAGGGAGAGTCGATGAAAAGATTTTTGGAGGAACATCTAAATCCATTTGTTAAGCTATACTCTTTTGCCGACCTTCTCAAAAAGGGCGTATGCATGGATGTTCTTGGGCTGTCCTACGAACAATGCTATGGGACAGACGAAAATAAAAACACTATGACCGATATTGTTTCTCCAGAAACAGGAAAGAGGGCCACTGCGAGAGAAGTTATGCAATTCGTCGGTACAGATTTTTTCCGTAGTATATACCCAAATGTATGGGTCGATGCTACGATAAGAAAGATTAAAGAAGAGAGTTCTGAGCTAGCTATAATTTGTGATTGCAGATTTCCAAATGAAGTAGATGGTATAAAAAAGGCTGGTGGCAAGACTATTAGATTAACAAGAAACGACGAAAGTCCCGATGTGCATGAGAGCGAAACGGCGCTAGATAAAGACAATTTTGATTGGGATAAATTTGACTTGATTTTAGACAACAAAAATATAGATATACAAGACCAGAACAAACTGTTGTACAAAACACTAAAGGGCTGGGATTGGTTAGCTCTTAATATATCAGAAGGAACCTAATCATTATAATCACATATTTTCGTTCTTCAAGTTTCAATTGTCACTCGATGTGTCCTCAGCAATATTTTATGGAATATGTGCTTGGGTGGAGAGGAAAGGGTGGGCTAAAGGCAGACAAGGGGACCATAGTTCACAAGGCACTTGAGGTCATGGCTCTTGCGAAAAAGGCCAAGCAAGATGGCCTTAGTTTTTACACGGACGACATACTCGGAGAGGTGTCATCCAGTCGTTACGACCTGAATGAAATTACGGAACGAATATACACATATTATTCTACAGCTTTTAGCTATCATGACTGGAAGCCCAGAGACTTAAAAGACTGTATAAACTGGACTTGGAAAGCTGTAAAATTTAACGATGGAATGTTTGACCCCAGAAAAAGACATGTAGTAGAAGCTGAGCCTCACTTTGATTTTGAGATTGACGAACCTTGGGCCAAGTATGAATATGACTTGAACGGTGAAAAAATCCGTGGTACATTATCCATGAAAGGGACCATAGACCTTATAACCAAAGTAGACGATGGGTTTTACGAAATAGTAGACTGGAAAACCGGACGCAGGCTTGACTGGGCGACAGGTGAAGAAAAAACTTTTGCCAAGCTTACCAAGGACCCTCAGTTGAGAATTTATCATTATGCCGCATCTCAGCTTTACCCAGAAGCAGAGCAAATAATGGTTACTATTTATTTTATAAATGATGGAGGTCCTTTTTCCATCTGCTTTACCAAAAAAGATATGCCAGAAACTAAGGCAATGATAAGAAAAAAATTCGAAGATATTAAGAGCACTAGAATTCCTAGGCTTAAAAGGTCTTGGAAATGTTCAAAAATTTGCCACCAAGGTATGACTACCTTTGAGGACACAGACGTACACCCAATGTTAGAAACAAGACATGGGAAAGTAACCCCGTATGGCCAAACGATGAGCAAATGTGAGCAGGTTAGATACGAAATAGAAAGCAAGGGCATGCAGAAGGTTGTGGAAGATTATACAGCGCCTAATCATGACGTTGCAAAATATAAAGCACCTGGCAGTATAGAATGAAATCTGAAATAAAACAAAGAGTAAAGCAGCTAATAGCAGCAAAGGCCAAGGTATTAAATGACCCAAACGAATATATAGACAAGTTTTCATATATAAAAATATTAAATATGTATATAGAGTCTCTTCAGGACATTATCTATATAGTAGAGGCTGTAAAGTCCGAAAATCAAAAGGCAGTTTCAAATTGGTTCGCTAGATTTAGGGAAGATTAATATGTATTTTCCATTGCATTGTCATAGTCATTATAGTTTGCTGGATGGGCTAAGTAGTCCGTCTCAAATTGCTGGTCGTATTAAAAGCCTAGGGTTGGCTGGCTGCGCTCTTACAGACCATGGCAATATCTCTGGAAGTGTTGCTTTCACCAAAGAAATGAAAAAGAATAATCTTAAGCCAATACTAGGGTGTGAATTATACATATGCAAAGAACATGCGAGCGAAAGAAATAAAGAGAATGCTAAATTAAATCATCTTGTTATCTTAGCCAAGAATTTAGCTGGATGGAAACAGTTAATCAGGATAACTTCAGAATCTAACAAACCAGACTTCTTCTATAGAAAACCAAGGCTTAGCTTAGAACAGCTATCAGAATTTTGTGATGGAAATCTCGTTTCGTTCAGTGGTCATCTAGGCTCTGATTTAGCCGAAGCACTATTCATAGACGGAGCCATAAAGGAAATGGATGGCCTATCTTATGAAGAAGTTAAAACACTAATTAGACCAGATTGGGTCGAGCACACTAGCCAACTGGCCCTTAAACATCAAGAAGTATTTGGAAAAGGAAATTTCTATATCGAGATTCAGTTAATAGATAAAGAGATTTTACCAATTCAACAAATACTAGCAGAGGGACTGAGATATATTTCTAAGAAGACAGGTATTCCCTGTGTGGCTACTCCTGATGCTCATTACCCAGCCCCAGAAAATGCGGATGACCAACGGATATTAATCTGCAATATGCTGGAGACTACGGTTCCAGCTATTAAACAGAAGATGACAAAAAACGAAAAGGTTCCTCTGTCTGGATTCTTTCGCTCTGATAAATACCACATACCTTCTTATGAAGAGATGGTCGAAATTCATACAGAAGAAGAGCTAACCAACACTCTTGAAATAGCAAATATGTGCGAAGAATATAATATCTTGCACGCACCAATCTTGCCTCCGTTCTTTTGTGACAAAGGGCCAGACGAACACCTGAGAGACCTATGCAGACAAGGATGGCAAGACAAAATAGCAGGAAAGGTTGAAAAAGAAAAAACCGAGGCTTATTCAGAAAGAGTAAAGCATGAATTAGAAGTTCTTCAGGGTGCCGGTTTGTCTAGTTATTTTTTAATAGTTGCAGATATAATTGACTATGTTAGAAAAAATGGCTGGCTGCCTGGTCCTGGCAGAGGCTCAGCCGCAGGCTGTCTTGTGTCATATCTTATAGGTATCACTTCAATAGACCCTATCAAATACGGTCTTATTTTTGAAAGATTTTATAATGCCGGAAGAAACACTGACGGTAGGGTTTCTATGCCGGATATAGATATGGACGTTCCAGTTTCAAAAAGAGATGAAATAATTGACTACATCAAAGAAAAATATGGTCATGATAAAGTAGGACAAATGATTACGTTCCAAACCATGATGGGTCGTGGGGCGATTAAAGATGTCTTAAGGGCTTATGGTGGCATATCTTTTGATGAAATGAATTTGATAACCCAACACATTCCAGATAAAGCAGCAGTTGCTGATGAATTACAAGAAATGCTAGAAGAAACAGGGGAGTCTTCTGTTATAAAATGGGCTCTAGAAAATAAACCCGAACAACTTAGAGAATGGTGTTATATTGATGAGCAAGGAAATTTGCAAGGAAGACTGGCTAAAAGATTTGAGCAGGCAATACGGCTAGAGGGCACCAAGAGAGCACAAAGCAAGCACGCTGCAGGGGTTGTAATATCTCCTCATCCACTACACGAAATCTGCCCAATGGTCTTAGACACTAAAGCAAAGCAGCTTGTAGGCGGTTTAGAGATGCAGGACATGGAGGACATCGGTATGATTAAATTTGATGTCTTGGGAGTGGCCATGTTGGATAAGATTATGGGAGTAAAAAGTATACTGAAAGAAGGTGATGTAGAATGCTTTTAAGTTCAGTAAAGAAGTATTTAAATCTTGCGCTACCATATGCCGACATAGACCCAGAAAGTTGGGAAAAATTACAGTATCCCCACAAAACAATGGAAGCCACCCTGCCTATGAGACACGACGACGGCACTCTTAAAACATATAGGGCATATCGTTGTCAGTACGATGATACTTTAGGACCAACAAAAGGAGGTATAAGATATCACCCTTCCGTAGACAGGGAGCACGCAGAAACCTTAGCTTTTCTTATGACATTCAAATGCGCAGTCGCC
>CEUX01100955.1_pt1 | contig 14173 bp, 4 predicted proteins | sample 531361 | NCBI WGS metagenome assembly CEUX01 (sample SAMEA2622736, study PRJEB7988) | marine metagenome | isolation source: saline water (ENVO:00002010), including
TATCCAAATAAGGTTAGAAGGGCCCTAAAATCGCATGGAATAAAACTTAGAGATAAGGGCGCAGCACAGTCCGTAGCTTTAAAAAAGGGTCGCAGCAGCCATCCTACGAAAGATAAGGGGCACTCTGAGGAGTCTAAGTTAAAAATTTCAGAATCAGTTGCTCAAAATTGGGAAAACTTGTCAGATGAGGAGCTGGAGGCAAGGCGCGAAACGGCACGAAAGCAATGGGCAAATATGTCAGAAGAGGACAAAATAAAGCTAAGGGAGTCTGCTGTGCCAGGGATAAAAAGGGCTTCAACAGAAGGCTCGAAACTGGAAAAATACATTAGAAGTAGGTTGACAGACGGCGGATATGTGATAGAATATCATAAGAAAGGAATAGTGCCTAACTCTAATCTTGAAGTAGATATATACCTGCCAGAGATAAGCGTAGCCATAGAAATAGACGGGCCATCGCACTTTCTTCCTATCTGGGGAGAAGAAGCGTTGACAAAAACAATAAAATCAGATAATGAAAAGAATGGACTTTTAAGGTATCACGGAATAATGGTTTTAAGGGTGGCTCAAAAAAGAAAAACCCTTTCTCAGAAGGCTATGAGGGATACTTGGGCGGCAATAGAAAAGGAATTAAAAAAGCTTTCTGTAAAGTTGCCAGCAAAAAATAACAGATTCAAAGAAATAGAGGTTTAATTTATGATGACTAAGCACGGATACGAAGACGTAAGTGTTAAGGATATTAGAGCAGAGCTGTTCTCTTTGGGTATAAATGACGAAAACGTTCTCTCGCAAAGCAAAAAACCCCTGGTAAAGCTTTTGCTAGAAATGAAAGACAAAAAGAATCAAGATGTAGATGATGACGTACTTTTTGAAGATGAAGAAGATGATATTCTCTCTGCTGTAGATACAGAAGTTCTGTCGGAAGAGTCGTCTTTAGTTCAGCCAGCATTTAATAGTGAGAAATGGTCTGAATGGGTTATTTCCCAATTTGCTGACGACGAACTTGAAAATGGAGCCCCAACATGTGATGGACTAAGAAGGGTCGCTGAATATGTGCTTGGTCCGATAGAAAAGGTCGAGATAATAAAAAATGACACCCCAAGTGTAAGTAACAAGGGCAACGCGACTGTTGTTGTTGGTGTGACAATAAGCCCAGTTCATTTAGAGGGTCACCCAAGATATGGGCATCCTATATACGTCGAGGATTTAGCTGATGCAAATAGGTTAAATACTCCAGAAGAAATCTTTAAACATCCGTCGGCAACCGCCGGTACTAGGGCTGAGTCTAGGGTTTATAGAAAAATGCTGCGGCTTCGCAAAGTTCTCACTGCCGAAGAGCTTGCTTCAAATAATGAAAATATAGATGAAAGCTGGTCTCCGTCTACTCCGATTACAGACCAGCAAATAACTGTTATTGACATGCTTTGCAAAAGAACAGACATGAATGTTTTGGATTTTATTAATTGTGGAGACTCTAAATATGTTTGCGTAGAGCAAGTCTCCGAACAGTCTGCGCAAAAGATGCTTCAATATTTAAACAGAATACAACGAAAAGATGCTCCCAGAGCGGATGGTGTGGGAGATTACGATGAAAACTGGAAGGTAAAAAACGATGACTCAAGAGAAGAGAATTTTAGCAAAAGAGTATAGAATATACAAACCAAATTCTAAAGGTTCTGGCGCAGCCTCTAAGTTTCAGTGTCGAACCAAATGGAAGACGGTGGATGAAGTTGACTACGCAGAGCTTATATTGTTTTTAGAAACAGCCCAGCAAACAGGGTTTGATTCTAATAACAACGCATCATTTGCTTGGTCGTCTGGAGACAAGAACAAGGATAAGTCTGTAACGATGAAGCTTGGACTTCCAGACATAGGGGAAATTTTATTGGTGTTAAAAGGAAGAAAGCAGTTTGTTGGACCAGAGCCAAAGCAGGGAAGAAAAATAGAGCCTGGACTTTACCATCAAAAGAAAAATGGAAATACCAGCCTTCGTTTAAAGTGGAGTGAGGGCAGGCTATACTTAAATCTTTCTTCACAAGACCAAAATAAAAACGTAACAAAAGTATCTCATAGCATAACTACCGCAGAGGCGGCCATACTAGAGTCTCTTTTAGATGCTTTTGTTGTCGAATACCACAGATGGTCTTATCAAAAATAAATGCTATATATATTCTAAGGCAAAGAATAATCCAAACTGAGTTTTATTTCCAATAGAATCAGGGCTTGCAGATACGGCGGCATACCAGTCATGTCTGGTTGACTGCTTTTGGGACACAACTGTTACTCCATCTCCGGCATAAAGACCGCTAACTCCAGGAGAGTTTGCAAAGTTTACTACAACTCCAGAGCCCCTTGGGGTTATCCATTGACTGTCACCGGAACCGGTTGCAAATTGAGTTATTCTTGGGTGTATAATTTCGGCCACCTTGCACGTTACGCCAGACGGAGCGTTGTTTATGCTACTTCTATCATATATTCTTAATTCACAGTTTTGAGCTTTAACTTGAGATGAGTGTGTGAATCTTACGTTAAGAGTTGATTGGTAATTTGGTATTGCCTGCAAACCTATTCCACTTGCAGCAGAACCCAAAACACCACTTCCAGCATTATGGTATTTTATATTCTGAGCCTGAGCGCCCTTTACGGTGCCGTTACCGTCAGAGACAAAAGTTGTCCCCTGATATTTTCCAACCTCAACGCTTGAACCGAAGCCCGCGCCTCCGAAAAAGGCTAGGCCAGAGCCGCCAAGTTTTAGGTCGTAATCAAAGCCTGTTTGATTAATAAGAAAGTCAATTTTAGCCATTTTTTAGGTTTCTCCTGTTATATCTTATACACCATTTATTGTTGTTTGGCCCATTTGCCAATGGGGCAATTTTCGCTTCTCCACCAAGCTTTTCTGGCTAATATGCAGCCGCAATCTTCGTGATTACAAATTCCTTTATCTTGAAAATCACAGCCATTACAAATTTCAAGTCTTTTTGTGTAGTCATCTACCGAAACATCTTTAAAGTTATCCTTTGCATGCTTGGATATTGCCTTGGCAAAATTTGCCGCTCTTTTTACGGCACCTGGTTTATTCTTTTTTTCTTTATCTTTAGACATGATTATTCCTCCTTATATTTATTATATAATAAAAAAGTTAAAAAATCAACCTTCTTCTTAATTCTTCCCATTAATCTAATCCCATAAATCCATGGTCTAGAGTCCATCTTGTCGGACCATAAAGACTTGCTGGTATGTAATTACTTGCCTGTCCTATTCCTTCTAATGAATATATATTCCCTGAAAGCTGACCAGGCCCGCAGGGATGTGGCCAGCAAGGTGTGGGCGCAACGACGTCTCCGTGAGAAACGGATGGGTCGTGTCGGAAAATATTGAAACTCGGCCTATGTCCGTAATTCCACATTTTTATTTCAGCAATATGATGGTCGTAAGTCTTTTCATGCTTCATGAATGTCGAGTCTTCCAAAACAAAGCATTCCGTCCTGTTAATCTCCTGGTAATAATCTCCCGCGCTTAGTTTATATTGGTTTGAGTCTGTGGCTAATGCAGTAAACATTGGAATTCCCGCAAAAGGTTTATTAAAATCTAAATTGAAAGGATACATGTCTTTTCCAATATTAGTGTTTATGCATTCGCTAAAGTTGGCTAAAACTGGATAATAGCTAAATAGGTTACCAAATCGTCTTGGGTCGCTATAAACAGGGAATGCCTGTCTGTTTCCAACAAAATCTTGAAATAAGTAAAATTGTTTTTCTACAACATTTCCATCATCGTCTTCTAAATAAAGTCTCTTGTCCGGAGAGAATACCACAGCTTCTTCCTTTTCTTTATTCCATTTCGTCCGAGGGCCATAAATATTGGGGTCTAATCCATAATCTAGGTGGCCTCGGTAGTCCGTCCAGGCGCCGGGAAAAGCATCATTCTGAAAACTAGAAGGACTAGAGCCACCTGTTGTTCCAAACCAGCATGGGTCATAGCAGCAAGTTGCGCTTCCAAGTATATGCCGATGAACTCCGCCTGAATAGACCTGTCTTCTAAGTTCAAACTCCTCGTCCCAGCGGTCGGATTCTTCTAAATACTCTACCGTAACCTGATTGTCTTCATACCATCTTATAGGAGCGTTCCTATACCAATCAATGTCTGCATCAATTATTGATTTTACAAGAGCTTCAGAAGAAATATCGGTAACAGGGTCTGATAACCGTATCCGTGCTCCTGTGTTATAGTCTCTAAATCCATCATCGTCTGAATCTACATAATGATATCCAGAACCCCACATCCATGGATGCCACGGAGCAATATTTTTCCCCTTGCTAGTAACCTCTTCATAGATAACCCCCACAATAGGATTAGTCTCTGCCTCAACAAGCTCCTCTTCAAAAAGGTCGTCGGGGTGCATGCACATGCCTGTTTCATATTTCTCGGGCTCAAACAAATCTTCGTGCTCTATAAAGTCGTAACCATCAGGACACCCTTCTTGGGATGGAGCCCTCTCTCCTCTAATCCAATCTATAAAACTCCTAGTCGCCCCGCTATCATCAAAAAGAAAATCGGTCAAGTATTGTTGCATTTCAGCATCCGTGCCAGCAGGAGCCCGTCTTTCTTTTTCCACTTTTACTCTTTGAATAAGTATCGAACCCCAATAATGTTCGTGTGAATTTGAAAACCCAAGATTAATTTTGCTAGATGTGAACGCGGCTTCCGATGTTTTGACATCCTCATCCTTAGCGATGCTGGGAATCTCCACACTAGAATAATTATACAGATATTGAGTGGTTCTCCACGCCTCTCGCGCATTAGCGTTTGCGTTAGGATTTGCGTCAAGCATAAGATACCCATGATAATCACCCATTCTTTCATAAGTCTCATGTAGGTTCGTCTGGCTGCTTGTTGGTTTAGAATAGTCCCCTCCGTTACCGTGCTTACCCTTGTCCTTACCAACAGGACCCCATGGGGCGCTAGACCCTGGAGAGTCCAGTTGTCTCCTTAGGCTCTTGTTTCCAAACCTATTGGAACTGCTAGTTCTATCTCTGAATAACTGACCCTCGTCTGTTGATGTGTTGGTCGGCTTCCACCAATAATCGCATGCCCCCCTACAAAAAGACAGCTCAATTTTTCCACCGCAAGCAACGCGTTTTGTTGGTATTTGCATGGTTGTATCGCCGTCTTGTTTTTCTTGAGTGGTAAGAGCGTTGTCGTCCCTTTCGTAACAGTGAATCCCGCATCCTCCCGCCAAACAGTTTAGAAAATCGCAACCCATATCTGGGCGCCCGCAGTCACCATTCGGAGTTGATGATGTATCGGTCTCTCCACCACAATTACACCCACCAATGTCACCATTGTCTAGTTTCGGACACCTACCACAATTAAATGACTTAGAAGCAATACTCATTAAATTACAACCCAAGCTGCCTATTGCATTTAGTTGTACTGTATTGTCCCACGTTTCGTTTTCGACAATAAAAGTATTTCCGCAACCATCAGACCCACTCAAGCCTGCCGTGTCCTCATAATCCTGAGTTATTAGATGGCCATTAAACATCGCCGCTTCAAAATAAACATGCCTTTCTGCAATAAGCTCCATGCACTCTAATTTGTGACCATCCTCATCTATGGGATTACACCTTGTACCATCTTGTATTCTTTTTCCATAAGACGTAACCAAATCACCTCTTTGAACCGCCTCAGCAAACGCTTCATCGCTATAAAGCTCTTCCCATAACCAGCTTCTGTACACAGTAACATACCAAATAGGGCCTAAATGTTCATCCTTAACTCCACCAAAAATAACTTGCGCCTCGAAATGTTCTGGCCCATACGGACCCAGACCATTTCCATCACTATCTTTGCACTTATCAGAAGACTTCTCGCAGACACCCCCAAGTTCACTCAGGGTATCATTTTCGGCGCATGTCATTGATGCCGGATAACACTCTGCAGCAGCTTGCTGCATCGCCTCCTGGTCTTCATCAAGAGCCTTGGTACGGTCTTCACAGCACGAAACACAGCACTCAACATCTGGAACACATTTGAATGACCCTGCAGGAGCAACCGCCATGTTATCTGGGTCAATGCATTTTTCTGCCCCAGCCTTTATTGCGCTGCCTGGCAAAGTAAGGCAAGTAGATGTAATTAAAAAATCTTTTAGTATATCTGCGGTGCTATTAAATCCTTCCAGAGGACGTAACGCGCTATTGAATACGTCTATTGGAAACTGACCCGCTTCATCTATATAATCCCACCACTCTTCAATACTTGTGTTGTTTATGTCATCCGCAGCGTTGTCCGGGTCATCTCCATCATCCAGCTTTTTTGTAAGAGAATCGTTATTCTCAATTATGCGTTCAAGCTTTTTCAGCGTAGCTTCTGGGAACTGCCTCCCTACCCATCTCAAGAAGTCTTGCATTGTCTCTAACCCAATATATTCTCCTGGGTTATCATCATCATGTTTTACCCATCCTCCATTTACGGCGTCCTCTTGTTCTCCGTGACTTAAACCGGCAAAAGTTTCCCACGCCTCATCATCTGTCATAGCCAGAACTTCCCCGTCAGGAATTCTATATCTATACAGCTTATCCGATTGCTCAGAGGTAGATGGCTGGCATTCTTGCCTATTGCTGGAAGCGGCTGGTTTTAAACATTCAAGAGACCTGGCAAACTCCCACCTGCAATGAACTCCAAGACTCTTTCCGCAGCCAACTCTTCCCGATTCTTTCTCTGTATCTCTTTGCCTTAGATAGAGGGTGTCTCCGCATCTAGGTAATACTGGAATATAACATGGGTTAACGGGTAATTCAAAATTTGGCTCATAAGTTTCTGGGTCGTAATTACCGGTTAAATCTGAGACAGCCTCTTCATCGCAAGGGTCATGGTCTAACTCATATGCGCCTGGTTCAGTCCCGACTCTTTTCTCAAAAGCTTCAGCGTCTAAAGATTGAGACTCCAGCCCTCCTGTTCCGGTTTCGCAGATTTCTTTTGAAATTCTAACGTCATCCAAAAACACGACATTTGAGTTATATCCAAGAGCGTTCGGTAGAGCAGAAGGTCCTCCCTCATAGGACACATTGCTTCCGCATACATCAACTCCCTCGCACGGAGAAAACGTTTCGCCTGAAGGTGGTTCGGTTATATCTTTGCCATCATCGTCTTGCCCCCATAATTCATTTCCATCCCAATCTTCCCCCCAATTATAGCCTATTAAAAATGGTTGGTCTTCGTCTCTTTTTATGTGGTGGGGAAGCTTAGAGTGATAATTAGGCTTGGGATTAGGGGCATCGAAATCAAACTGGTCATCAAGACGCATTTTTCCTTGACTATCCACCGTGTTGTGGAAAATTTTAATTTCTCCCTCTTTAAATCCACCTGCCTTTACGTCTTCCGGGCCCCTTATCTGCATGGTCACTCTTCGCCAATCGTTTGTGTTAGTATCACCATTTCTGCTTGAGCAAATTGTATATCTATATATAGGTTTGTCGTAACCTCCTACGCAAAACAAAAGCTCTCCGCATTTACAGTCTCCGAATCCTCCTGGATTTTCTCCCCCGCCATCATCCTCCTCATCCTTACAACACCCATCGTCACACTCTTGTCCCTCGGGGCATTTTGGGTCGTCCGGTCCGTCTCCACAGTGGGCCGAACCATCGGGACAATCCGTTCCATCGTCACCGTCACAAAAACACTCTATGCTTAAATATGGAACCAATTGCGCGTTGCCGATGGACCACGTTTCATATGCCTGTTGAATTTCAGCCGAAAACCACATCCATGCTCCACCCCAATATTGCCTATTTTCAAAGCATTTTTGCATGAGTGTTCTCGGGTCGCCTTCGTTCTCAGGCACGCCGCTCCCACTGCCATGACAATTATCATCGGTTATGCCATCATCCCGATGGATGTGGTGGGTTGCGCAGGCGGTGCCAGCCTCATATGGCTTTCCGGTTTCTGGGTTTATGCAAGGGTTGCAAACATCATCCCAGTTTGGACAAAGCCCACCAGCGTCCGAGGCGAGTCGGGCCTGTGCAACAATGGTCCATTCGCCTTCGGCGGGCGCATTTTCGAGAGCGATATACCAGCACTCACAAGGTTGCATGCCACACGCTCCAGGGTCAAACGTGTCTCCGTCGTCGCCCTCCCTGTATCCTTGAGCACATACAGCAGAAAACAGCCAGGCTCGTATTGTTTTGCCTTCCTCTAGCATATCCTCATTAACCAAATCACGATACCAAGCACATCTGCTTTTATTTATTCGGCAACCGGAACCAACTTTTAGCGGTGTGGGCGTTTTAGGGGGTCCGCCATTATTTATCCACTCTCCGTTGAAGCCTTTGTCCATAAGAGAGAAAGTTCGCAAAGGTGGAATATCTTCATCGCCCTCGCCCATCAATTTGATGGCTTCGTCGTCCCAACCCTTCATAATTAATCTGTTTGCGGTTCCATTAGGAATGCCCTCATCTTCCTCACTAGACCCAGCATAACTGCTACAATTGCACTCTGCAAAATTATGCTCGTCATCTATAGGCATTTCACCTTGGCAGCCGGTATCTGCATCACATTCAGTAACAGGTACAAATGAAATAGCCCCCTCTCCTTCAGATTCTTTTCCGTGCTTAACAAAAGGAATCGAGGTTATTTTAGTGTCGCGGACAATTCCAAAAATTTTCCGCTTGGTACTCGTCGTTGGTTCCCAATTCTCATCCTCGCCTTCCGGTCGCCTGTGGTATCGAAGCTGAAAAACGCCCGCGCCGGCCCCATTCATATAGTACCTAATGTGCGGCATATCGAACACGTTTCTATCGCCCGCTTTTCTCACTTTCCGCCAAAAAATCGCATGCCCGCCTGAAGTTCTTTCCTCGCAATACCCGTCTATGCAGTGGTACAAGTGGTCCACCAGGTCGTTGCCGGTGATGGAATCACACTCCCCGTCGATGCACTTAACACGCTCATAACACCCAAGAATTTCATCTTTGACTTCTTCTATTCCAATTGGAGCAATTTCGTTTACACAAAAATATTCAATTTTTTTCAACGCCTCGGCATGCTCATGGTCGATGCTGCCGGCTCCGAATCCCTCGTTGCCAAAACCCGAAGACTCGAGCCCGTAGGGTTCTTCGTCTTCATCTTCATCTCTAGCAAACTCGGCAGAGCTGTAAGCCCATTTATATCCGTCTGGATTATTTCGACATCTAACATAATCAATATATGGGTCTGGTCCATCGCTCATCCATATAACCGGAGCCAAATAACCGCAGTACGAGTCAAGGTAAGACGTCCAATCCTTAGAGTATCTTCCACTCCTTTTCACCCTTATATTACCTTGGTCTGAAAAACTATATTTTGAAACCAAATCCGTTGCACCCGATAGAAAATCTACTGGTTTTACAGCCCCGTCTTCGTCCTGCTCCCTAAGACCAGACTTAAAGACAGTCTTTCCATAATTTTGTGGGTTATAAATTGATGTGGAAGAATTTTTATCCGGTGTCGGAGACTCAGCTAAATTCCATTTAATAATTGAAAAACTAAGACCGGCGTCAACAATTTTTTCGGGAGTTCCGGCATGCTCGCTGCTCAAAGAGCCCATTTGCGAACCCACTCCGGTTATTGTAAAAATAAGTCTTTTTTCTCTATTATAAAATACAGGAACAAACGAAAGTTTGTTTGATGAAAAAGAAGAGGTCGACTCATTCAACAAAGACCCTATTTTATTGTATCTGTCTTTTTCAAAAACAAAAGTTTCATCTTTATTGTTTCCATAAAACAAATCTTTAATTGAACCAATAAATCTATACGAGCCATCAGGATTATCAGACCCTTTTACGCATGAACATCTTATGTTTACATTTGTGCGCTCATTTAAATTTGAATTTGCCATTTTACCAGTTAATTTGGAGCCTCCGGCGCTTTCAAAAGAAATTCCTTGAGACATATAAATGTTTGAAACTCCAGCATATTCGTTCGATTGGTCGTAAAAAGCCAAATTTCCACCGCTTGTATCCGAAAAGATAAAAGCCCCATCAGAATCTGAGCGGTCAAATTTTGTAAAATTATATTCTAAATTGGGCTCGATGAATCTTTTCAAGGGTACGGTAGAAGGCTCTACGCTGATTGAGTTATTTCCAACCCCGCCTACATCAAAGCTAAGGCTTTCGTCAGTTTCTCCAAATCCGCCATAAGATGTGTCACAGCTTTCAAAAACATTAACGTCTGCAATTAAATACTTTTCTCCATCAAGAAAACCTGTTCCAATTTTAAATTGATGATTCTCGTTTTCTGGAAATTCAAAATCAGATTCAAAAACCGCCTTCCTTTCACTAACAAAATTGTTATCAAGCGTTTCCTTGTCTCCATGTTTATATCTGATGTATTTAGTTGTTACCGTTACCCTTCCTGTTTCAGGGTCTTTAGGTGAAACATTAAGCATTATATCATGCCAATGTCCAAAAATTATTTCTCCGTCAGAGCCTATGGGTATGTTTTTAATACCTTTACTAGAGTTAACAGCAAAAAACAACGACTGAGAATCACTATCGCATGTTGTTCTTGCAAATAATGAATATTCGCCGTCAATTGTAACTTTTGAGCTAGTTCCAACCTGAGAAACAGACCCTTTTGATATTAAATTTACAGGAATACTATCTATTCCAGCGGCTGTTGTACACGGAGGGTCAAAAAGCCTTTTTATTTTGGCTGTTATACAAACCCCATTTTTATAGGTGGCGTTGAAGTCCTTATCCGCAGGATAAAACATATCCTCGTCTTTTATTGTGCTTGACATAGAAAAAGATTCAACGTCACATAGACACTTAGGGCTTTTTGAAAAAGAGATATTTCTTACTGACCAATCGGCAAATTTATTAGACCAAAATGTTGAGCTTCCTAAATCTGGAATAATTTGCATAGGCTCGTTTGTAGGCTTGAGCTCTCCTATGTATGAGGCAGCGTCCTCAAAGTTTTGCATTGTTGACTTTGGCGGGTATATGGAAACCGAGCATCTTTTTGAGCCAGAGCTAGATTCCTCGCAAGAAGAAGCTGGCAGTAGTCTTAATCCAAAGGTTTTGGTTGAAGGATTTACGCCAAAGCAGCAAGAGTATAGTGAATCGCAATCTAGTTGAGCTCTTTCGTAATAAAGCCCCTCGTCTGTTTTTACGGCAAAGAATATGTTAAGTTTTTTGCCTGCTCCTCCCCAGCTAGAGAACGGCTGGTAGCTATCAAAAAACACCCCCCATTCAATATCAAAATCATTATATATGTCATCGTCTTTTGTAATGAAGTTTTTTGTAAAGTCCAGGTGGGAGCCGCTATTTGGTGTGTATGACCCTTTGCTTACTATTGTTTCATAAAAATTAATCTCTTGTTTAATATTTTCATAATTCTCAAAAGCCGCTGTTTGAGCCAAAAGTTCAAAACATGCTGATATTCCGGTTCCTGTAGAGGATGCGGGAGAGAATGAATCGTCAAAAAGGCTAAGGTCCTCTTTTTCGTGTATATTGTCTAATATCTCTTTGTGAAAAGACTCTTGTTCTGTCAATGAGGTTTTGTTGGATAAAGACTCTCTTTTAGACCTGTTAAGTGAGCGGTCTTTTATTTTTCTACCGCCTGAAACGTTTGTTTCATAAATTTCAGAATCTTTTGGTCCGCTGTGTATTGTTAAAGAAGATACATTAAAAACTTCTCCGGAAGAACCCAAAATAGAATTGTCGGTTGAAGGGTTAAGACCCATAAAAAGTTTGTTTTGGCTTTGCTCTATGTTTCCTATATAAGTAAAATCTTTGGTTGTCTTTTCAACATATCTTGAGGGACTAAAATAGTTATTTCGTTGCGCTCTAGAAATGTTCGTTCTTAATTCTGACAAAGAAATGGAGCAAGTTCCCCCATCGTACGCAGAGCCGTCGGCAGAGAAGTTGGGTGATATTGAAAATTGAACTGTATAATATTTATCAGCATCTATGTTTATGAATTCTGTAAAAACTCCGTATGTTGTATTAACAGCAAACAAAATCTTAGATTCACTGGTTTTTGTTTGAGCTATATTGAATATTCCCCATTCTCCATCAAAAGAAGAAATTTGACCAGATGAATATATTGCGCTTCCTTTAGTAATAATGCCTTCAGCAATGGGGTTATCAATAAATCCGTTTTCAATTTTAGATTTGATTATGTCGAAAGATATGCAAGCGCCGTTAGATATATTGGGAATTTTTGATGCGTAATCAACGGTTGCTTTTGACGACGAAGACTTATCAAATTGTTGAAGGACTAATTCACCGTTAAACATATTTTGTTTTGCACCAAAACTAAAGCCTTGTTTTTTGTCTAACGGAGAGCCAAATCCATCAGATTCAAGACCATCGTCGTTATTATCGCACCCTTCAGCCGTTGCATCTGTGCATGGTTTCCAAAAAATACCCCACTCCCCATGGAACTTTTCATCGCAATCATCACAGGGTAAATAACCCTTTGTGACAACTCCTTGTATAGGAAATTCGCAATTGTCGCCAAAATATGCAGTCATTGGGGCGGTCGCCTCCTGGTAGACAGGGTCGTATACTTGTTCGTCTGGGTCTTGGTCAACCAAAAGAACTCCGTCCGCAATATTCATCAAAAAACTTATATGAATTCCCTCTATGAAACCTGCTCCAGGAACAGCGTCGCAATCTCCGTATGAAACATAATCGGGCCCATCCGCATCGACGAATACAGATTTCCATTTCGATTCCCTAATACTCTGAGAAACAGGAGACTGAGGGTGGGCAGTTGTGCCGTTCTTTTCTATTAGGGGGTCTTCCATGTAAGACATTAGGGCCCCAGGGAACCCGCCATTAACCTGTGAAATAACCCATGTTTTGAAACCTTTACCGATTCCGTTTGCACTCATAAAAATATAATACTCTTCACCGTGCGCCTCGGCATTGTTCAAAATTTGGTCTAAGCTTTTTGTTTGCCTCCATACTTTGCTATCCTTCAATTTAGTTCCTTCGCCGTCTTCATTATGAAAGAGGGTTTGTAATTTAAAATCACCCTCGGCGGAACCAAGAAGTTGGTAAACACCATGATAGTCTTTAATTTTATTTTCATCGACAACTTGCATGGTCGCGGGGTCTATTGGAGGTCTAACGCATATAGTATTTTCAAACTCGTCCTCTCCTCCAGTAGTAAAATCTCCTTCAACACTAAAACATTTTCCCGAATGCGTAGTCGGGCCATATGCAGTTTCCTCCGAGTCTTTACCAGAATGGCAGAACCATTGCTCCCCCCTATGCACGGACATCTTGTTTCCGCCTTCGCCAGTGCTGATGCTCAGAGCTCTAGTTATCATACCCGTTGGAGTAAAGCCACCAGAATTATATTGATATTGGTTTGTAATTATTGTTCTATTGATTGTTGGTGCGGGTGGTTGTATTCCGTCTTCTTCTGGAGGTTCGCACAAAACAAAAGTAGCTTCAGACAAATCGCCTGGATGTTCAAGCATGCTAGCGCCTTGAACTGCTGAATTTTTTAGATAATTTGAGCCATTAAACCTATAAAACGCACACGCATCATAACATCGTTTTCCCGGACCTCTAACACCATAACCGCCATTAGCCCCAGGACCATAGGTATACGTTCCGCCCGTTCCGTACTCTCCTAACGACCCTCCACAATTACCTCTACAAGTATAGTCACCACACCAACACAATTCTCCGGGAGGATTTACTCTTCTCTTTTTGTAATAAGAATCAACCGATTCTGAGTCTACGCAATCTTGCGTTCCTACCGCTACTTGGCCACCGCCGCCACTACTAATGCTGTCTATTGGTGGGTCATCGTCTCCAGAAGAGCCGAAACCCCCTCCTTCGAATGGTTCAGGGGAGGGGGGAGGACCTTCTTCAGCTTCACCCACGCAAAACCCAAAAACGCATCGTTGGCCCCGAGGGCAATCTCCATGACCCTCGCAATCATTACCAAAGTCCTCATCGTCAAAAGGCAAAGGCTCCTCATCGGGCAGCACTCCTCCATCTTCATCCACGCAAAACCCAAAAAGGCATTTGAATCCCGGTGGGCAATCTCCAGGACCGTCGCAATCAGTACCAAAGTCCTCATCGTCAAAAGGGTCAGGGTTACCCTCGTCGTCATCAGTAAAATCAGCGTTTTCAATATCCAAATCAGCCGGGTCAGTAATGCATCTACCTCTCCAGCA
>CEUX01002047.1_pt1 | contig 14157 bp, 24 predicted proteins | sample 531361 | NCBI WGS metagenome assembly CEUX01 (sample SAMEA2622736, study PRJEB7988) | marine metagenome | isolation source: saline water (ENVO:00002010), including
CGAACCAGAGATAAAGAGGAGAAAGAACGAGGGTTGGCTGCGAAACAGTGGCTTATTGATAGATTAGATGATGAATCAGTTGAGTTACATTCTCAAGGAAAAGGTAAGTATGGTAGAGTACTTGGAGAACTTTATATAGATGAAACAAATATTAATCAAGAGATGATAGAAGTAGGACATGCAGTATCTTACGATGGGGGTAAGAGATAATGTCAGAATATATCCTAACTGCTTACTGCGAGAGATGTCTTACACCATATTGGCAAGACTACGATAAAAGTTTTTTGTGTCCGACTTGTATTGTAGGTGAATAGTAGTGGAAATTTTAGCTATAGCTCTATTCGGTGTGGTAGGATTAATATTTGGTAAGATAATAAAATATATATTGGAGGAATAATGGAATTAGAAGTATTAAGAATAAGTAGCCAACATGATTCAACATCAGGAATACTATTTGATGTTACTAATGGACAGCGTAAATTTCTTTGTTATACACTTGAAGATGAACAGAGAGATGTAAAAGTATATGGAGAAACTAGAATACCCCCAGGAACTTATACATTGTCGTTAAGAACTTCTGGTGGATTTCATAATAAATATACAGCTAAATATGGAAATATGCACAAAGGTATGATATGGGTTATGGATGTACCAGGATTTGAGTATATACTATGGCATACAGGCAATACCGATGAATCGACGGCAGGTTGTTTGCTGCTAGGAGACTCTCAAACAAGTAATCTTGTACAAAAGGATGGTTTTGTAGGCTCATCTGTTAATGCATATAAAGCTGTTTATCCTTATGTAGCTGCTGCCATAGAGAATGGACATGTAGAAGTGACATATATAGATTACGATGGAGATATTAATACTAGTGACAATAGCAGTATAAATACTAATGACATATTAGAAAAGTTAAGCGATATTAGTGGAAAAATTATTGCAATAGATGGTAAACTATCTGGTAGGAGATTTTTTTAATATGCCAAAATATGTACAATTTACAAAAAGTAGAAAGTTTGGGTTTGATGACGAAGACTTTTCACCAGAATCAGATGAACATAAATATACTCAATCTAAAGAGGAAAAACTAAGAGCTCTGGAAGAAAAAGTTGCTGAAGGTGGTGATGTGCTTCCAGATTATGATAGAGAGGGTATGCCTAGTAAACAATTTACTGGAGATGACAGACCTGCGAGTCCAGAATATTCAAAATATGTAAAAGTTAGTAAGAGTGACCTTAAGAAAGTACATAACTTAGTAAGTCCTGGCGATACCACTTATAAAGAAATTAATTTATCTCAACTTGATGAAGCTATAGAACTTCGTGAGTCAATTGTAGGTGGAGGGAAATCTTTTAGAGAAGGTTTTTATGAAGCTGGAGGTGTAGGTATGGAGGAATACAAATCTGGTATAAGAGAAACTTATAAAGGCAAAAAGATTCCTGAAGGTACAAGTGATTTTAAGGGTTCAAGTAAAGGTACAAGAGTTGATGCTGGTACTGCAAAAGCAATACAAAAAGAATTAAAAATATTAAAAGAAGTTAAACATTCAACTATTGAAGAAATAAATAAACTAAGTGGAATATCTCCAACAGATAAAAATGTCGTTATTGATTTGACTACTGAAAGAGAAATAAGAAGTTTTGCTTTACGACAAGGAATTATAAAAGATTACAACTCTGAAGATTTAAATAAATTAAGCGGTGTTGCTGATTATATTACAATCAAAAAGAAAGAAGGGAAAGCAATGGCTGAAATTATACAAGATTATAAATATGATTATTCTGTATATGAACAAGGTTCAAAAGATTTTCCAAAAGGTGCTAATCCAGGAAGAGATTTGAATATATATAGAGCTATAGGTCACATGCATGGGACTAGGTTATCTATTGAAGAAAGAACTAGTGCAGAGAGAGTACATACTAATTTAGGAAGGACTGGAGGACAAGCAGATATTCAATATGGAGAACCTAAAGAATTAGGTAAAGGTTATATATATGGAGCAGGTGCTAAAGATGCTCAATTATTGGGAAGAGTATTTCGTCCTGAAGTAGTAACTCAAATTAGTGGTGATACAGAAATAGAAAAGATTCCTTATAATTTAGATGATTATACTAAACAAGCAAAAAGTTTATTAGGACCAGGAGCTGATGAACATATAAAACTTTTAGAAGATATGTCACATGCTGAAAAAAGAGGTTATAAATTTATTGTAGATGAAAGTGGTTTAAAACGTCCTGATATGAGTGATGTTAAATGGCAGACTACTTTTGCTAGATTTAAAGATATTGAAAGAGAAGCTATAGCAAGAGCTAAATTTGAAAACACTTTTGAAGGTGTCAAAGTAGGAGAACTTAAAACAGAAACTGGGTCACCTATATTTCAAACATATGCAGAAAGAAAAAAAGCAGGTACTCATTATGGTGGAGAAAATTATAAAGCAGCAAATATAGAACTTCCTAAACCAAAAGACTTTGAAATTAATATTAAAGGTGCCATTGCAGGTATGGCTGGTTTATCAAGAATTGTTTCTGGTGGTGGAAGTGGACTTAAAAAGTAGTATACTATGTTAGAGAAGTTTAAAAGAACAAGAAACTCTGATGGGACATTCAAGAAGGATGTGGTGTGGACCCCTTGGAATGAAGCATGGAGTTATAAAATGAGTGATGAACTTAAAGACATGTTAGAACGTGTCATATGGACTTTCTTGGAGGCATTTATTGCTTCCTTGACTATCGCACCATTAGTCGGTGTTGATGCAGAAGTCGTTCAGCTTGCATTACTTTCTGGTGGAGCAGCCGCTCTTGCAGTAGTAAAAGCATACGCTAAGAAACAAATTAGTAAGTAGGAATAATGGCCAGTAAAAAATATCAATATGGTGGAAGATACAAACCTGAAGGTGGCGTAACTCCTATTGATGAAAGAAAAGACATACAAGCTGCTGAAGATATGAGGCAAACTTCTGTTGCAAATATGCATAAGCATGTTACTTCAGGAGGTAGAAGACCGTCAGGTGTTTCTGCTAGAGATACTTCAGGTGTATTAGGTGCATATACAGGTGCAGGTGCAGGCTCAGCAGTTGCTAAAGGTTTACAAAATATAGGTGATGATATTACAAGAGGAGTTGTTGGTGCAGCAAGGCATTTTCCAGGATACCATAGTGCAGTAGGAGATATTGCAAGTAATTTTGCTACGAAATTAAATATTGTAGGTAGAGACTATAACTATATGGTTAGACAATATGATTTAACAACACAACCAGGTGGAGGTATGCAAGGTATAGGTTTTGAAAAAGCTCGTAAAGGATTAAAAAAAGCTTCAAGAGAGTTAACTGATTTGCTTCGACAAGGAGGAGTGACTGGTCGTAATTGGGACTCCCCACTTGAAGGATTCCGTCAGGGTAGACGTGGTAGGATTATCCTTGACGAAGAATTAAGAGACAAAGCTCGGCATAAACTAGTGAGTGAAGCTTCAGAAAAAGTTGGAAAAGAAGTAGTTGAGGCTGGTATTAAAAGAGGAGTAGGTAGAGCTATTGGTTATGCAACTGGAATAGGTGCAGCAGTAGACATTGGTCTTGCTGCTAAATGGGCATGGGATTACAATAGAGATAATCCTGGAGCTCTAGCAGGACATAAAGAAGCATTACATAGAAAGAACTTAAAAGCAGGTAGCCCTGGTAAATGGGGTGTTGATATTTAATGGCTAAAGCTGACCCACCTAAGAAGAAAAAGAATAAGAAAAAACAAGCTGGTTTAATAGCTAGTGGTACAGCTGCGTCACGTACTTCTAGTTATTTTGATGTAGTTGATAAAATTACAAAACGTCCAAAACCGTATTCTAGAATGCCGCATGGAGGTTCTTATGCATTTAAGACTGGTTCTAAAACTTTTGGAAAAACATGGGTTAGAAGTGTTGATATGATTAAAGAAGCAGGTAATCCTAAAGGATTAAGGGCAACTACTTTTAACTTTAAACAGGGGACTCTTGGGCATAAACTTGTTGGTGGTAAGTCTTTAATATTTAAGGAACAAGGTTCTGCAACTATTAAGCAAATTGATGATTACTGGAAAAGACTTGATGCTTATGAGGATATAATGGGTGGTTATAAAATACCAGCAAAACCAAGAATAAAATCTAAATATAAATTTACTAATGTTGTGATTGGTGGGGGTAAAAAATATCCTGAATTAAAACCTGGTAGACCAATAGGTGGTCATTTAGGTTCGCTTAAAAGACCTGTAGTATCTGTGCATAAAGATTGGGCATTTGTAGCTACAAATGAACTGCCGTATCCAGACACTAAATGGAGAAAAAAATGGATAGGTACACAACATGTACCTCAAGGTAGTAGGTTAGGACAAGCTATTACAAGTAGAGGTACACCTGAGGTAGCTAAAATGGTTAGAAAAGCTAAACCTGTATTAAAAGCAGTAGGTAAAGTTGGTACTGGATTGTCTGGAGTAGGTACTGCATGGGCTGCATATGATGCTATAAAATGGGCTCAACAATGGCATGAAGAAAATCCAGGAGCTGTTCTTAAACTAAAAGAGGAAGCAAAGTTTCAACCAGGTAGTGCTGGTAAATATGGCGTTGATTACTAATGCCTAGGAGAAAAAAACCTATACCACCTAGCCCTCCACGAGAAAGATGGAAAAACCAAAGGAACCCATTTGATGCTACTACTCAAGGATTAGGTCGTAATGAAATGGTACGTAGAACTTATCAACATGAGATTCTAGCTACTAAGAAGCATGAACAATCTTTACAATATGATTTAAAGGGAAGAAAAATGTATGATTGGGTATCTACACATCAATCAAATCCTTGGATTGTTCGTGACCAATTAAGAAGTGAAGCAAAAAAAATGTGGGATACAGCTGGTTCTTTTGAACAGGGGTCGCCAGTAGTTAGAGGAACTAAGGAAAGAAAAAAACTCGGACCAATAGTTGGAGGGTATAAAAAACCTACTAAACCTACTGATTTTTTTAATAGACAGTTAGCTAAAACTATTAGAAAAATTGAAAACCCTATAGGATACGTTTATAATACTGGAACAGAATGGTATTCAAAATCTAAAAAGAAACATGGATTTACTGGTGGTGGTTACTTAGACTTAAGTGTTAATAAAACAGGAAAATATGGAGTTGATTACTAATGCCAATTACTAAAAAAGGTAAGAAGAAAGCATATAAAGTAAAAAAGAAACGTAGATACTAAACAGAATACCATTCATAGGTAACTGTAAGTTCGTCTCCAGTTTTAATATCTTTTGTTGTAGATAAATAGAAACCCATATCTGTTTCGTATAGTTTGCAATTAGGTTTATCGCTATGATTAATAAAACCACCTAATGGTGTTCTAATTACACCATTCTCAAAGGCTTTACTTTTATTTTTGACATGAGTAATACCCAATACTTTAGATTTTTTTATGTCTTTTTCAGTAAAGAGTCCTTGTCCATTTATTTTTGATGATTTTATTTTAAGATAAGTTGGTAATGGTTTATAACTCATCAGGATATGACCAAGCTTCTTCAGGATTAAAGTATGGTCCATTCTTAGGCCATTTCCATACTTCAGCTATACTTGACAAGTCTGGTTTAGTATTTCCTTCTCCAAATCCATGATGTATCATACTTCCTACACTTCTTACAAAGTTGTATGTAACTTTATTTTTGTTGAATGCTTTGAAGTATTTTACTTCAGTTAACAATTGAAGTCTTTTTATCCATCTTAAAGTTTGTATTGTCACTTCTTGTGGTCTTGACTTCTTTAATTTACGTACCATAAACAAGCCAGTCTTATTCATTTGTTCATGTAGTCCCCAACTATAGTGGTCATTAGCTAACAATGACCCTTCCTTGAGAAGGATAGATGGTGAATGTGTAAATAGTACTGTCATACTTAAGTCATCTCTATTTACAACATATTTGGCAAAGACTTCTTTACCCTTTGGTGTCAAGCCTAGAAAACGCTTGCCCCCAAATTCACTAAGTTTGTCTGTATTATCGTATAATAAAGATTGCTCCATCTCTTTTCTTCTATCTTCATTAGTTGTATCGTAAGTTGCTACAGTCGCATTTCTTACACTTCTAGGTACAAATCGTGTATTAACACCACTTGTATGTATTGTTGATTGCATTATTACTCCTCTTCACTTTTTTGATGCACTTCTTCCCATTGTGTGTTGTAATCATGTACAAATTGAGTTATTAACTCATCAACTTTCTCTACATTAGGTACTTGTTGTAATGCAGGATTACCTAATACACCTATAAGATTTACTGCCCAGTTTCTTAATAACATAGGCTGGTTAAATATATTTTCTGGTGTATTTTCTTTCTCTTTATCTTTCATGATGTCCTTTCCAGCAGTGCTTGCTGCTATTCCAATGGTACCAACCATCATTATAGACTAGCCACGCAGCTACTGCAGTCGATTCTTCAGGATTATATCTATTAGTTTTTATTTTTAGTTTCGGAGTTAACCATAACCATGTATCGTCATTAAATTGCCAAAGACCGACATCACGTGTACCGTTTCTATTCTTACCAACAGCCCATGACTTACCTCGGCTTTCGCAATAAATTATTTTCAAGGCTTTGATTGTATCTTCTTCCTTAAAATATTTACTAACTAAAGGCTCCCATTCTTTTACTTGCTCTACTTTATATCGTGTATCTAAACACTGGATATAGTTAGCTATGTCATTAGTAGTAGGCGGCACTATTAAAACACAGCTAACTAGTATCCCAAACATTAGTTCTTAGCTAACTTTTCTCTTTTGTTGTGTCTATTATTACCACGTCTTTTAGTCATCTTATTATCATCAGGTTTACTAATTAAGTAGTACAAGAAATGACCTTTTTGTTTTGCAGGTAATGTACATATATCCCAACCTTCTGCTCTTAAGTCGTGAAGTACTCCACCAAATCTCGTACATAATAAATCAAATACAAACTCTCCATTACTAATAGGTTCTTCTTCTCTTTCAGTAATTAGTACATATTTAATTAGTTGTGTCTTGTTTTTAACATGACTAGGAATTTTCTTTCCTCTAAATGTATTAACTATCATTTTTTGTTACTCTCTTTCTTTTAATAATGATTGCATATTTTGGACAACCCATGTTCAAACATGCAATACCTTTCTTTTTGTCTGTTGATGTCCATTTACTTAATGGACTTTTACACTGTTTACAGCGTCTATCTATCAAATCCCCCACTCTTCTGGAATATCAGAAGAATTAAGCCACCACGATTTACGCCACTTTCCAGTATGTCCGCCACAAACAGCAGGGTCATTAGTTGAACATACAAAGTCAGGACTTCTTTCGGACTTTTTATTGTTCCGATTGTCGTATACCTTTGATTTACACCAAGGACATGTTAAATCCTCACGATACTTATTCTGTTGTTCCACTTTCTCTACCACCTTATCTACAATACTGCCAGCATTTTCTACGCCAGGAGTAATATCATTTACTTCTCCCATTATAGCAGAGACCTTTGTGAATAAGTCTTGTTGTTCATGTTCTACTCCTATTTCTAAAGTTCTTTCTATACAATTTAAGAAAGAATCTACTTGTTTATCATTCCAACTATCTTTATCCGTTGGATAGTTTTTGAATGTTGCGTACTTATTAGCTGTTCCAATTACTTTATCTATATGTTCTTTAGATAAGCCTTCCACCATCTTAAGAACAAGATTAGTTAATGTTTCTTTATTACTCATTAGAATGGTGCTTCATCGTCTGAATAATCATCGATTGTTTTACCGTTACCATCTAATGCTGCAGCAACTGTAGCCTCTTCTTCTGATTGTTTACTACCAGACCAGAGTTCTACTCCTAATCCGAATCTCATGCATGCTCTTTTGAATGCGTCTGATTCAGCGTCTTTTAGATTAGTACCATCATTAAACTTTTTATTGTTTAACTTAAAGGTATCTATATCTCCAAATCCTTGGTATGTTCCCATACCTTCTATGGTTATAGTACCTTTGGCACCAACTATTCTTGATTCGCCTTCATGTCTACCAACAATAGGTTCACATTCCCAGCTATATACAACCCCACTATCACGTAGTCTTTCTACATAATGTGCGTGAGGTACATAGTCTCCAAACTTTCCAGCTGGAGCTTTTCGAACTAACTCCTTTGGAAATGGAGCTAGCAATTTCTTGAATTTTTCATTCATAATATCTCCTCTTCATATTCTAATCTATTAGTAGGACAGATTATCCAATCCCGAAGGGGGAAAAAATCTGTCCGTTATCTTCTTGACAATGTCTCTATGCGATGAGTTCCTCTAACTAGTACTTTCTTAAAGGTTTCGCCTTTATATTCGTACACTAGATAAACTTTATCTCCATAGTATTCTATTGCAATAAGATTCTTGTCATAGTTAATTGACATATCCTATCCAATTGTTCTATACATCATCTAATTTTACCAGATATTCTGCTGTTACACCAGTACCTGGCTTACAAAATAACAACCATTGGCATGGTCTTCCCATACTAGCTAGCTGTTCTAATGCATATGTATTATAACTTTCAGTACTTCCATTAGCCCAAAGCCTTATATCATTGATATACATAGTAGTTGGAGTATGAAAATGACCACAAACTGCGTAGTCAAAGTCAGGCATTAGCTTATTAGCTGCTAATGTCTTCCAACCTTGTAGCTTTTTACCGAATCCATACCAAGGAAATCCTTGAAATCCTCTTACATTGTCTCCGTGCCATATAAGAAACCTACATTTCTTACCTAAATTAGCTATATCAAACCAATGATTATCGCCAGTACTGTCTGGTATTGTCCATTTTATTCTTTCTTCCTTGTCATATATCAATGACATAATGCTTCCTAACATTCTGTCAGCATTAGAATCTGGGTGATAGTCTTTTCTACTACGTCCACCTAAGTGTCCGTGGTTACCAATTACCCAATGAACATCTACTTCATTAAAGTTAGCAAGTAATATGTCAAAGAATTGTGTCATTATTCTTGGACCATCTAATGTTACTTGCTTATACAAAGAACTATCGATTAAGTGTGATTGACCAGGGAATATAAGTTCGCCCTCTATTATGTCCCCAGCCCCGAATACAGCTATTTTAGAGATAGGATGAGCTTGTCGCTGTATATTGGTCAGCTCTACTATCTTATTAGCGTATGCTATTACACGTTTCTCTGCTACTTCTGAGTTATAATCTGGTGTTACCTTTGCTAATTGTATATCAGATAGTACAGCTATAGCTATTTCTTCGTTCTTTGTCTTCTTTACCCTGTTTGGTTTAGGGATTTTAGGCTTATCCCAAAGCTTTAAGTTAACAGATACAGCTTCATAAACAGCGTCAATCATATCTTCTTTACGATTCTTTGCTTTGTCAAGTTGCTTAAGTAGCTTTATATTGTCAGCTTTAAGGTCTTGTATTTGTTTACTTTCTGCCTCTGCCAAGATATCGTCTATGTTTTTACTCATCATCTAACCTATTTAAGTAACGTCTCATAGCACTTTCTGATACCTTTATACCAAAGTTTTCTTCTAACAATCTGCATACAACAAATGGTTTCATACTTACTTTGTCTTTAATTACCCTGTCTTTAAGAGCAATCCAGAAAGGTTGTGCTTCTGGAGTTATTTGCATCTCCACATAGTTTCCTTTCTTTCCATGCTCTGCTTCTTTTAGCATATCATCTATATCCATATAAAAGATATTAGCAGAATATAAATGAGTGTAAACGTTTTAGAAAGAATATAGATTAGAAGAAAGAACGTCGCTTAAGGTGAGAAAGGAGAACCACCCATACTGTTGCCAGTACTTACGACGCTCTTCCTTACTCCTATTGTAGTCGATTTAATTCTAATGCAAACCTTTTAACTTCATCTATATCAGCTAATCTAGTTATTCCGTTTTGCCTCATAATCTGTTGACATTCTTGTAATAAGTTAATTTCATTATTATTTCCTAATCCAAATACATACATATCTGATACCCATATTCTTTTAGGAGGCATATTAGCTAACCATCGAAGTGCTGGTCCATCTACTAAGTTTCCACCACCAGAATGTTCTTCTAGATATTCTTGTGTAACTCTTTTACCATTCTTACCTATTATTCTTAAAGTACCAGAATTTCTACGAAAACCTTTATGGTTATACATAGCTATAGTTACAGCTGGTAATTGTTGCATAATTTCAAGAATATCTTCTCCAGAAAAATTCATTGAACCTGATGCGTCAATTAATATTGTTCCACCATATACTCTTTGGTTCTGTTTAAATACCTTCTTATCTACACACCACCTATTCATATACTTAGGATTAGTTCCATAATCTTGAGGTCTATATTTTCTACCTTGTTTAATTTGTCCTTGTAAATTAACCTCTCGTGGTCCTTCAATAATATCCATATTGCCCCACCTACCTTTATAACCATCTGCGTTTGAATAGTTTATTTTTCCCCTAGAACCTGCTCGCTCTATTCTATCAGCGAGTTCTTGTTTAGTTCTTTGTAATGAAGCTTCTAATGTATCTTGTTTATGTGAATTATAATCATCTCCATCACACTCTGGGTCTTCACAACTTTTATCTGAACATCTAGATTTACTTTTAGATATATTAGCAAAAGAGTTACTCTTAGCTTGTTGAGCTAGTTTCTTTTGTCTTTCTTCTTCAAGTACCTCTTCAGGTTTAGGACGTTCACTAAAATCATCTCTAAGAAAATTTAATTCTTTAGCTACAATTCTAGTTTTTCTATAACTAGGTTTGTAATTATAAGATGCAGTACTACTCTTACCTTTTCTAACTAGCCTATTATAGAATTTTTTGTATTTAGATATACACCAATCTATTTGGTCTATTCTTAACCTTGTTAAAATTGGTTTTAATTCATCGTACAAATCTAGGAATTGCAAATACTCAGGATTATCAGGTTCATCTCTTTTGTACCATGTTTGTGAGAATTGCTCTACTTTCCATGTTGAAGCTAATAAATAACATATTATTTCAAATTGACTAGCTGTATAGATTATTTGTAAAGCTAAGGCATTAGCTTTATCTGGACACATAACCCAGTCTTCTATACCCATACCTTTTTGAGCAAGTAAGAAACCTATCCTTGCCTCTTCAACAACTTCGACAGCTACTTCTGATTCATCTTCTCCTAATTTACCCATAGTTTTTGGACTCCATTTAACGTGTCCAAGTTCATGTCTTCTTATTTGTTTATCATGATAACAGCCACATAACATACATTTATTTCCAACAGGAATATACATTTCTTTTGATAAGTTAGAAGTTCGTGGTCGGTCAGTATCTTCAAATACTTTCCAACCACCTTCTCCTGATACTATTTCTGGAAATGGATATCTTTTATTCATCTTCTTCAGTAATTAAATCTGATTCATCTATATCATCAGATAACATTATTGCGTCTAATAAATCATCGGACCTTTCTCCAAATATTAATAAGCCAGCTTCCTCTTTATCTACACCTTTAGCTATTAGTTCAAAGAATTCTCTCCAAGCTCTTACAGATAATCTTTCCTCTGTATCTTGTGATAAGGAAGTATCTTCAACTATCTTTTTCCAACTATCTGGAAATATTTCTAAGGCTTTTGGATGTACAGTATCTACATTAATCTTAACAGGGAACCTATCTTTAAGTGCCATTGGTAAGCTCTCAGGTAGAGAGTTTGTAGTAGCTATAACAGTAAATCCTTCTGCTGGTTTTACAGTTTCTTTATTGTCATTGTTCAATGTTAATTGTGCAATGTCTTTGTCATCTAATATAGCATGTAAGAATGTCATTGCGTCTGGAGATGCGTGGTCAATCTCGTTAATAACTAACCTTCCACCATTACGCCATGCCTGAATAGCAATACCATCATGCCATTCAAAACCACCATCTGAACTTGGTTTATAGAAACCTTCCAAGTTAGCTGAAGCTGTATCTTCAGTCATGGTTATTTGATATACATTAGGGTCTCCGTCCATGTTATATCCTATATTATTTGTGGCTGCTGCATATGTTTTTCCAGTTCCTGGAGGACCATATAGCAATATCCTATCTGCATTTCCAATAGCTGCAGCTACTAATTTCCAACAATCCATTAAATGCTCCTTTCGTTGGGTATATAACGACAATAGATATCTATCTCTCCATCATCGTTCTTTCTTTGTTTAATTTCGAATCTACCTTTATCAGCTAGATGTCGAATGTTTGTTTGTGTCATATTTTCTATATTGGATTTGACACCTGATATCCAATTGTCTGTTGTAGCTATTATGTACCATTCTGTTGGTGTAGATAATAAAGTTTTTACTTTATTATCAGTTAATATTGTTGGTTGTTTACCACTTCTATTAACACCAGCTAATGGTGGTATAGCTCTAACTATCTTTGTCTTCTTTATTGTCATGATTGTTTAACCAATTTTCTACATTATCTCCTATACTATCTGCGTCTTCCATAACGTTATTAATAACTTTATCTCTAACAGTAACTTCATTATCTTTTAGATATGCAGAGATTGAAGTTGGGTCATTAAAGAAGAAGTCTGTAAATGCACCTTGGTCTATTAGATACTCCCTGAAACTCTCAACTGTTTCATAATCGTATCTATCTAGTTTATCTTCTTTTGATGCCATATTAATTACCTGATGAAAACCAGTTAATAATTCCATCTTTCTAGCTGAATCTATTAATTTAGCTTGGCTTATTGCGTCCATAATAGTCATAGCCTCTACTTCGTATTTTGTAGATACTAATTCAGTATCATCTGGAAAATCTACTACTTGACCTTTAAATAGATTATTCATTGTATCTTCAGTAAACCATACAAGTGTAACGTAGTATGTTCTTAAGTTCCTCGGACTAACATGAATCAATTCATGTAGTTCGTTTCCTTCATCTTCCTTATTCATATTTCTCCTTTCTATAAGAAATTGTGGAGGTGGGGGGAATCGAACCCCCGTATATAGATTTGAAAAGGGATTAACAAATCTATGCATACCTGGACACCCCCATACTATTAATTAAATAAATAGCACGCAACATATAAATTTTATAAGGGAAGTTCCATTAACCCACTTGTATTTTTTTCATCAATATACAAGAACCTATATGCTGCGTGCTACCTATTTTCAGTGACTAGTTCACAGGGCAGTTAACTAGTTCTTACTTATAGATAGCACTATTATAACAGCTATAGATGGTTGTTAAAATCATCTTCATTAAATGATTTATTACATTCATCACAAAAGTAAAAAGAATTTATACTATCCCATCTTAAATCTTTTTTCTTTTCACAATTACATTTAAGTTGAAACTCTTTATAAAATGTCATTATTCTTCCTCTAACTTTCCTCTACGCTTTTCAAATAGTTCTAAATTAGCCCAGTCTTCATTTGTATAGTAATAAATAGTTTCCATTATTTCTCACAATCGCATTCTATTGGTAATGTGTATGGTGGATAATCTACACCTATTGTGCAACAAATATCTTCTTTACTAATCTCATAGATATTAAATGTTTTCATTATTCTTCTTCTTCTTTTTCTAGCCATGAATTATGTATAATTGAACCATCAGATGTATAAGATACTCCGTCATTCATGACAATCACAACCTTGTCCTATGAGTTCAGGAGTATAATCTTCTTTGAGTGTAAAAGCTCCTACATGTTCGCCGTGTCTTACACAACCTAATAACATTTGATTGTCTAAATTTATAGCTATTTCTATATTTATATAATCACGAGGCGAAGTTTCCTTTGGTAGTTCTTCAACACATAATTTACAATGTAAATAACTAACAATATGTTCTGATAAAACTTCTTCCATTATTGTTCCTCGCTTCTATTATGTCTAGCTACAGCTTTACTTATTTGATATTCTATAGCTTCGTATAGCATTGATGCAAATCCTGCAACTTGCTCAGTTGCTTTTTGTGCATTGCTCCAACTATCTAAGTCGTTTAGTGTCCATTTAATAACTCCTATTAAATCTTCTCTATTAAGCATTTCTAGATTTTCATCTAAATCGAATTTAAGTTCAGATTTCATTTTTTCCTTTCTTTTCTAACTATTTTTATAAATAGCTTGTAACACACAAGGGAAATTGATATCGGCATAAGGAGCCAGTCTATG
>CEUX01064124.1_pt1 | contig 14126 bp, 14 predicted proteins | sample 531361 | NCBI WGS metagenome assembly CEUX01 (sample SAMEA2622736, study PRJEB7988) | marine metagenome | isolation source: saline water (ENVO:00002010), including
AGAACGTGTGCATGTTTATTGATATATCTTTTCTGCCCTACAACCGACAAGAACGTGGCCGCAGAAGCGGCACAGCCATCAATTACAGTGTAGACAGGAACTTTGCATTTCCTTATTTGATCCATTCCTGCGACGCCGGCGAAGACAGAACCGCCATAACTATTGATGTGAAGATAAATCCCCGGTGGCTCCCACTCCAAAGAGTCCGCATAAGTCAGAAGTTTTGTCTCTAATTCTTTTAGCTTTTTGTTGAGCTTTAAAATACTGTTACTCTTAATTCCAGAATAAAAATAAATGTGATTATTCACAACTTCTATATTTGAATCTGATGTGTTGTCTCCGAAGTTCGGGTCCGGCTTACGTTCGGCGGGACCAGCTTCAGCTTCATCGCTATCTATCCAATACATTTTCTTATCTCCTGTGGGTATAAATTGTTGGTGTTCCGTGCATCGTTGCTGGCTCTCTTCCATTGAATATCACAAGCATAGAAGGGAAGGGTGCGCCAGCGGTAGCATCCCCAAACTTTAGTCTTCCTTTTATAAATCTTATTGACTGCGCCTTCATACAATAGTCGTGAAACCATTTTGTATCTGTTCTCGACGGAACAAGGCAGACAACTGTTGTGTCCTTTTTCAACCCCTCTCTATAGGCCTTCTCTAGCCAAACGTGCATTCCTCGACCATAAGGTGGGTTCATAAATACTCTGTGTCCTTGCCAATCTTGCGAAAGGCCATCGTCTTCTTCGGTAAAATATTCTTCACACTTTGCTGTTTCTTTCGTACAGCAGGGATCAAGTGTAAAGTTCCATGTCTGATCCAATCTGTCAAATAACCCTTGAGGCGTTTCCCACTCAGGGGTCTTGCTACTAAACATTACTTCTTGTGTTGCCTTGTCCATCCTTAACCTCTTCAATAAATTTTCTTGCCATAGCCCAGCAGTCGGGGCAATAAAGTCTGACTATTCCTTCTTTTTCCCGGACAACCACGTTCCACGATTGTACCATACTTTTATCTCTCTTGTCAAATGTTTCTTTGCAAGCGTCGCAAGCATCTGGGAGCTTGTCAAACATATTCATTTTTTGTTGCAGTTCTTTTTCTTCGCGCCTTTCTTTGCGCCTTTTACGTTGCCTGCTCATTGTCTACCTCCTAGAATAAATCTCTTGCCTACTTTCGTAACCAAGCTTGTCCATCTTGTCTGTGCTTCCAAAGCCACCCTCTCCTCTCTGAGTTTGATGGAGACTTCCGGATTCAACGAATTCGCAAGTCAATACTTGTCTCAACACTAGTTGGCCAATCTTCTTTGGTAGTTCCAGTTCTGGTGAATCTTTGTCCACCTTGAGAAGGGGAACGAAAAGCTCTCCTCTGTATCCCGAATCGACAACTCCGATGCTGTTCGCTTGAATGTATCCCGACTTGATGATGGAAGAGCGAGGAACAATTTCAAAATAAAAGCCAGAAGGTGGCTCGACTTGCAACCCAGTGGAATACATTACAACACCATTGTCAAGCTCTTTGTGCTTGTCCAGTACCCAAAGATCATATCCCGTGTCTGTTCTGTGTGCTTTCTTTGGAATTATTGCATCTTCTCTAGTCCTCTTAACTTTACACTCCATTGTTTTCCCCCTTTTTCTCTAGCTAAGTTTTTTAAAGTTCTTTCTAATTGAGCGAGTGCTGAAGCCCCACTGCTCATCATAATCTAATTTGGCCATGTAAGGCTTGTTAATTTGTATTCTTTTTTCATCCCTGTCCGGATCGACTCCCCAGCATTTTATTGAATTGGTTCCGCCGGCATTGTCAATACAGCCAACGATCCAATATTCTTTGCCGTGCTTTGTTTTCTTCACAATCTTTTCTCTGATTATAAACCATGCCACTCCCAAAGCCGGATCAAATTCTGAAAGCGGGGGGCAACGAACTTCCGACAGTCTATTGATTTTGCCATCATCTATGACCAAATGAAATGGATACAAACCAGTTAGACCAACCAAGTTTGCTATCCTCTCTTCCGTTGTATAGCCTCCTTCGTCTCTATATTTTTCAATATTCTCATGAAACTTTTCTTCTTTTCTGGCTCGATCATCTGCGACAGCTTTCCAAAAATGTTTCAAACCTTCAAACCTATGATCTATCAAGGCGGTCAACGCCTCGCTTCGAACTAGAACATCTAGAGCCTTCTTGTTCAATTTACTATAAACAACCTCTTCGTGGAAGAGAAACTCCTCAATTGTATTGAAAGGGCGATGTTGAACAATTTGCTCAATCGCTTTCTCTCCCAACCCCTTTATGCTGGACAAAGGTTGTACTATCTTTTTCTCTCCTAAGATCTCCCAAGTAAAGCCGGAGCGATTAATATCGACCGGTACAATCTCAAACCCCATTCCCTTGGCAATTGTAATCGCCTTCTCTTTTCTACTTTCCGGCTCCTTATCCAGAAAAGCCGCAATCCACTCAACAGGGTGATAATGAAAGAGGTATGCACACTGATACGATAGAAGCGAATATGAAACGGCATGAGATTTGTTAAATCCATATCCTGAAAAATATTCAAAGGTTTTCCAAAGCTTTTCGGCTTCACCTTGAGGAATTCTTTTCTCTGCGCATCCACGAACAAACTTTTTATAAATCTTATCCTTTTCTTCGTGACCCTTTCCAGTTCCCTTTTTTGTCAAAAGCTTGCGTAGTTTGTTACCCTCATCGAGCGAAACATCTCTGCCAAGCTTGTGAGCCAACAATGCAATCTGCTCCTGAAAGATAAGAAAGCCATGTGTCTCTTCGGTCACCTCTTTTACAATTGGGTGAATGTACTCAACATACTTATAACCTTCTTTAGCATCGATGTACTGCTGGTCGACTCCGGCACTCAAAGGTCCGGGCCGAAAAATACTGGTGATAGCCGAAATGTCGATAATACTTCTCGGCTTTGCCCTTTTGCAAAAATTCTGGGCTCCCTTCTCGGTAAACTGAAAAATGCCAGCCCACTTTCCTTTGTGAAATATATTTTTATATACATTCTGATCATCTAAATTCAGAACATCTGGATGTAAGTTCTTATCATAGTATTCTCTTATTTCGTCAAAGGAAGGGCTATCAACACCGCTCCGAATCAAAATATGTCGAATGGCATCCTCCATCATTCGGAGCGATGCAAGACCAAGAATATCAAACTTAATAAAGCCAAGCGGCTCCAAATGGCGAACGTTCTGTCCTTCTGCCCATGGAGTTTGTCGAACACCTCCACTGTTTATCAAAGGCATATAACGATCCAGATCCTCGCCCACAACGACGCCGCCGGCATGCCGCGAGCAGGAGCGCACTTGTCCATACAATTCTAAAATATGAGTCTTGATGTCCGGATACTTTTCCAAAAAGGCTCGAAGAGTTTCGCTGAACTGCATCACCTCTTCAAACGTTGGAGTATAAACCCCTGCCTTAATGCCGTGCTTTTTCTTGGCCAAGGGGGTTGCTTCTTTCAGCATTTTTCCCGTGACAATATTGACCTCAGTAAATGGAACATTATAAAACTTTGAAATATCCTTGATGAGAGAGCGCAATTGTAGTGTGTTCCAGTTTGAAATAGGCACAACAACATTGTCTCCCCACTCCTCGATCAACTTCTCTTTCAGAGACATCGGGTCGGAAACATCGTAATCAATATCAGGATAGTCTGTTGCATCCTCTCGCAAAAAACGAGAAAATAGAAGACCCCATTTGATTGGATCAACTTGTGTAATGCCCAGAACAAAGGCGGTCAAAGAGCCAGCCGCGGAGCCGCGGCCTGCGCCTGTAAGCTGAGTTTCGCTGGCCTTGTCCGCAATTGCCTTCATTGTAAGAAAATATTTTGAAAAACCTCTATTCTTGATGACTTTCAATTCCAGCTTCAAACGTTCCCTGTATTCTTTTGTCTCAAGACCTAGGTTTTTCAAGCCTTCGAAACAAAACTTTTCCAAAGCCTCGTCGTCGGTCATTTCCTCTGGGACAACAAACTCCGGAAGCCGCACTGTCGCATCGGGAAGAAATCCCTCGATCATCTCATGGGCAATCATGTAAGTGTTTTCAATACTTTCTTTTATAACCTCTGGATCGTATTGATGGCCACACTCTTCAGAGTATTTCAAATAAGATTCAAAAACCTGATCGCCGTTCTTGGGATAAAGCTCAAAGCCAATCTTATCTACATCGGCAGGGATGTCATCAGACAACCAATCCGGCTTACGAGACATTCCAAGCCACCCAAGGCGCTTGTATAACTCTCGGTCTTTCCAAAGCTCTGGGCGAGCGTAATGTGAATCAACAGTTGAAATTAGCTTGAAACCATATTCTTTTGAAAGCGCAATGATACACTGGTTCAGCGTGTGTTGTTCCGGAATGTTATTCCACTGAAGTTCTCCAAAATAATTCTCTCCGAAAACCTGCATAAAGTTTTCAATCTTAGGGCGCATGATCGCCAAGAGTTCCTCTTGTGTTGCTTCGGGATTGTCCCAGACAATCTGAGCAAATGGGCCGCTAATACAAGTTGTCGTACAAATCAAACCTTCAGAATACTTCCTCAATAAGGGGAGATCAACTCTTGGCTTACGATAAAAGTACTTCTCCTCGTGCGAAGTCGAAACAAGTTTAAAAAGATTGTTCAAGCCGGTTTGGTTTTTTACGAGAAGTAAAAAGTGGTTGTTTGTGCGAAGTCGTGTTCTTTTGCCACGATCTGCTTCTTCTATGTTCACACCCTTGGATGCTTTCTTCTCCAGCTCTTTGGCTCTCTTTTTATCTTCTCTGGCCTTGTCGTATTCCTTTTGCCACTCCTCAACATCTTCAACATAGTATGCTTCACACCCAAAGATAGGTTTAAAATTCTTTCCCTCTTTCTTCATCTTTATTGCGTGGAGAACCTGCCAAGACAAACCATTCATGTTCCCATGATCAGTTAAGGCTAACGCATCCATTCCGTTTTCCCATGCAAAATCCATATGATCTTGTGGATACCCCAGAGCATCGAAGGGTGACCCGGCGACACTATGGGCATGAAGTCCAACAAACTTTAATTTAGGGGCTGCTCTCATTCCATCTCCTAGCATAATTTGTCTAACTGGTGTGTGATAAATTGTAAATCGGTTTGCAATACTTCGACATGCTCCTTTACAAACCTAGCCTTTTCCTTGAATTCTTCGCTCTCATAAACCAATTCAATCAAAATTTTCTGTTCTTCGGTGAGGGCAGAAAAAAAGAGAGGCATACCTGCTTCTCTCTTGAACCTGTGCATTATGTTATCGTATCTCTTTTCCGGTGTCATTCTTCCTCCTCTTCATGCCCCATGGGGTTCCATTCTTTATATTTGTAATAACTTGGCTTGCGAACTTGTTCGCTGTGATCTGACGCTAAATATTTACGATAACCCTCCCAGTCACCTATATCGTAAAACCAATCGATTTCTTTGACCTGATCATCTTCTCCTATTATAGCAGATTTGAACACTTTGTCAAGAGAAAAATATCGAGCACTGTATCTTTCTGATACGGGTATCTTTTCTTTTGTTCCTTTGATATAGATTGTCATCGCATCGTCTCTTAGTTCTTTTCTAAATCTTCTAAAATCTTCTCCCGAAAAAGTAAAACTTAGATGTAGCCCATCCTTCACTGTCTTCCCTTGATAGGATAAATAAAAGTTATTCTTATTGGAGATCTTTTTTCTAATCTTGCGAACATGTTCCAGATCAAAAATGCCGTATGGAAAAGAGATGTAGTATCGATCCGGTATTACCCATTTGCTAATTTTCTTGGAAATAGAATAAGAAGACAGCGCACCATACAAAGCAGACCAACCTAAGCAGTCACGCTTATCCCTATCCTTCGGATGGATTGGGACATAAAAGATCGGGATTTGTTTTCTAGCCTCTGAGGGATACTTATTCATTCTTCCGATAAAAACAGGATCTTCAATCCAATCGCCTACCCTGTGACGGATGAGAGACTGCATATCCATGTGGCACACAATCCAAATAGTTTCACAACCAGCAGTTGCACAATTGATCACCGCATTTTCAACAGCTAAAAAATTTGGAGCAATTGGCATCATGCTATCGTGCCATGGCATACAAAAATCTCTTGGCTGATCAGCGACCGGAACAATACCTGCAAGGTGAAAGCTAGCTAAATTTTGCTTTCCAGACTCCATCATCACTTTTATAAAAACAGGAAATGGTTGAGTTTGTGTGCGTAGTTCTCAATCAAATCATACTGTTTTATAATCTCCTCTTCTGTTTGATAATTAAAGAATAGATTATCCTGATCTTTATATTTGTTTTTACTTGTTTGCACAATTTCTCTTTCTGCTGTCTCAATCTTTATTGCTCTATATATTATCCTGTCGGGATTATTTACATCTCTCCCGTTTCTTCTTCCCTTGATGCCGGCCTCCTTCATCATATCCAGAGCCTTGAACCGAACATATACATCTGAATAATCTATGTCTTCGAGTTGTTGCTCGTTCATGATAGAGACGGCAACGGCATCCTTCTTATCGTGATTACCGTCGATTCTCGCAGAAGGGTAAAAGAACAGCTCTCTAACAAAATCTTCATCAGTTTGCAACAAGTCATATCTATGAACGGTTCCGCTTCGAACGTTGATCCAGTCGTATACTTTATAAATTTTTTGGGCTGGTGTTGGCACCGGCAAGCCATTTATATTTTCATCATCAAATATTATAATATTATCTGCACATACCCTAACCATTCTGTTGCCGTGAGTTATAATGTTCAGAAGCTCATTCTCTATATTTATAAGATTGGCCTTGCCAGACAGAGGAACTTGGCCAGCCAGAGAGAGGACAAATAATATTCTTTCAAAAAGATGTTTCTTTCTTGCTCCTATACATTTGTCGACCCCTAGTCCAATTAATTTTTTAGTCTCGTTTTCTATTCCGAAAGCAGAGAGATCCAACTCAGGAACAAAAAAATCAAACTCAAAAGGCGGCTTAAGCTTTGAATAGAACAAAGGAAGGTTATTTAGAAAAGAATATAAGACAGCCTCGAAAGTACCGCCAACAACAACAGTATCATATTCATATACATGCTCTTTAAGTTTCACTTTTCTTCCTTGATCTTTTCATATGCTAGCATAGTCAACGGAAATAAATGGCCAGCAATTTCTTTACAAGCTTCTGCAACCTGTTGTATTTCCGGCTGTGCGCCCTCATGTGTGCGAAGATCAATAAATTTTATAAGGTTATTCAAGTTAGTTGTGCCATAATATTCTGTGTACATATTTTGCGGGAGAACGCCCCTTGCTTGTTCTCGGCAAACTCCCGACTTTATAAGTTCATTATATATTTGCAAAGACCTTTTGTGATGGTGTTGCATAAGCACACTGGCAAACACAGGAAGTTGATGTTCTTGAGAATATACTTTTGGATTGCTTTTGCTGTCACCTTTGCTGGCCTGTCTGTTACTCTCGTGCTGTTGTCTAAACATCGGCGGCTCATAAAATTGAATGTTGTAATCTGTGTATCTTCTGCTGATCTCGTTATAGGACCATGTACGGTGCCGATGATGCTGCGAGCGCACAAACAAGGGAACTTTGAACCTGAAGGTTACGACACAATGTTCCAAAGTAGAAGTGTGCCTGTGCTTGATCAGATAGTCAATTAGTTTTTTATCTCTTGTGTCTAGCTGTTCTTTTTGCTTGCCGAAAGAAACTCTAGCGGAATTAACAACGGTGAGGTCACTTCCCATGTGACTTACATAATCAACAGCGCCAATACCATCGCCATACAATTCAATCTTTTTCTGCATTAAACTTCCGTTTCTCTGCTCTCAATCCATAGCAGTCCTGACTTAGCGGCCTTGCAATAATGTTGTTTTTTAATTGCTCCCATCATGCTTCCGGCTTTTACTTTGCCCCACTTTTTCTGAAGCTCTACCAACTTGGCTCTCTTGCCTCCGACAACACTCCAGTAAAAATCATCATCTGCGGCTTGACTTATGCTATACCACGGGCCGGCCCACGGCTCCTTGATTAGGCCGCCATCCTTGTCATAAACGCGCACGGTCATAACTGCTTCGTCGCCAGCCTCTTCTGGCTTGCCAAAGATAAAGCTGTCTTGATTATATTTCTTAGCAAGTTGCTGAGCTGTCTCGAACAAAGATACGCCAACACGGGGCTGATCGGCTCTTTCCTCATCATAAATCAGAATGGAGTTTTCTTTTACTTCTAAAGGTTCGCCACCCTCTTCTTCGGGCTCCTCTACATAGCCGCTGCCCGGCATCTTAGAAAATGGAAAACCTGCGGCAGACACAGCATTTTCAAGCTCTTTCTGTCTTTTCATATTTTCTTTTCTGGAGAGTCCTCCGCGGAAAGCCGACATCATCACAAAAGGAACTTTCTGTTTTTCAATCTTGTCTTTGACTCTGCCAAAAGAACCTTCGCTAATAAGCGCTGTGTCTTCCGTTGTTGAAGTCTCTTTGCAAGCGTTTTCGACCTCCTCGTCGATAATTTGTTTCAGTTTGTTTTTGGTAATCTTCATATAAAAAATCCTCCTTTACAATAATTAGATTCTTATTTGACAAGTCCCAGAACATAATTTTCTAAAATAGCATGAAAGATTTTGTTATCTATTTTAATTTCCCTTATCATCCTTTGTTCAACAACAATATTTCCACCTCTCGGCCACTTGCTATTGCAATCAGATGACGAATCTTTTATCTTTACAATGGTAAACTCAGACTCTACAGGTTTATAATCATCCGGCAAAAGGACAGTTGATTCTTTCTCTTCTGGTTTTTCTTCTGAGGTTTCAATCCAGATATGTCGATTGTATGGTTCAAAGTATTTCATTTTACCTCCGATAATTCCTTTATTCTTTCTAAAGATTTTTCATAATAATCTTTGTCCAATTCACATCCAATAAACTTTCTGCCTGTATTGTTACAGGCAATTGCAGTAGAGCCGCTTCCGCTGAAACAGTCCAGAACCACGCCGCCTTCGTCTGTATTGGCTTTGACAATTCTTTGCAACAGGGCTAAAGGCTTTTGTGTCGGGTGCCATCCGGCATATTCTTTTGAAGTGGTATGATTATTCTTTGGCCAGACATCCGTGGGTATTTTCCCTTTGGGATTGTTCTGCGCCCCTTTGCGCACATTTGCTTTCATCACATAAGGAATCCGTATATCGTCTGCATTGAAGAGATGCTCCTTCCCTTTTGAATACATCAAAAGATCTTCGTGCTTTCTGGGGAAAGTTTTCTTGGTTCTCCCGCCCCAATCATAAGACCAGATAATCCAATTCTTATAATATAGGCCGTCTATCTTGTTAAGAACATCCAGCTTATATCTTAGAAAAGTGTCAGTCTTTGTTGTTCCCCAGCAATAAAAGCAACCACTAGGTTTCAAAACTCGAATACACTCTCTGGTCCACTTGTCACACCAATCAAGATACTCCTGCTCACTCTCCCATTGATTGTCCCATTTATTCTTTACAATCTCAAAATAAGGAGGATCCACCACAACTAAATCAACGGATTCGTCCTCTACGTTTTTTAGAAACTCTAAACAATCTTGATTTTTTAAAATCATATCATCTCCTAAAATAAATCATTATTACTAAGCGCCATAACAATATATCAAATCTAACTAAAAATGTCAAGAACTTTTTTATAAACAAGATAAATATCTTTCACCGCGATCACAAAGGATAGTGACCACGATGCCATCTGGATTGTTTTTCTCAATCCATTTTTCCGAAGCAAGAACATTGGCTCCGGCCGAGATCCCAACCAACAAGCCGTGCTCCCTCGCCAGTCGCTTTGCCCTTTCTTTTGCTTCCTCGGTTTTGATATTTATTATACCATCTAATTTTTTCTTATTGACCAAGAAATCCTCACCATCATTAACACCCTGAATTCCATGGTCCTTGGCTGGTTCTGTCGGCTGCATCATTATAATCTTTGTGCCTTTTGAACTCTTTTTGAAGGCCCTTTGGATTCCCATTATTGTTCCTCCAGTGCCAGCACCAGAAACAAAAGCATCAATATCATAAAACCAAGTATCTCTGAGTATCTCTTGCGCTGTTGTTTTTTCATGGCATTCAATATTATACTTATTGCTGAACTGTCTTGGGGCAAAATGATTTTCACTTTCAACACAAATTCGATCTCTCAAAGCAATAGCCGCGGCGAAGTCGCTTGCACCAACTTCAATAATCTCTGCCCCATACACTCTCATCATCTGCTTTCGCTCTTCACTCATGTTACAGGGCATAATTATTTTTACTTTATAACCTTTGATGGCTCCAAGCATCGCAAAGGCAATCCCCGTATTTCCCGATGATGCTTCCACGATTGTATCGCCGAGCTTTAGCTTGCTCTGCTCTTCGGCTTTGCTGAGTATATAATAGGCCATTCGATCTTTGATTGAACCGGTGGGATTGTAAGTTTCGAGCTTTGCAAATAACTTATCCGAAAGGCGCACCAACGGTGTATTTCCGATTATGCATTCCGAATTTATGTCATATAACTTCACAGGCTCCGCCTCCGCAAGCTATCTCTCCTTTGAGATCTGTGTTGTCTTCTTCCTCTCTGATCTTCGAAAGATCAACTTCGGTCAAAGATTTCATCATCTCTTTATAAACTTCTTCATCACAATTTTCAAACGGAGCTTGAACATAATTTCCACCATCATAAGGAAGCACGGACAGGCCATTATAATGTCTTCTGTTTTTCCACATCCACTCTCCGACTCTTTCCCATTCCCTATCTTTGATAGAGATAGTCGCCGACACATTGTGCCTATTTTGACCCGTAGTGTGCCCTCCTTTGACCCATTCTGTGCTAAACCGCTTTACCCTTCGGAGCATTTGAAAAACGCTCTCAGAGCGCAGTATAGAGCCTTCTGGAGCCTTCTGGGGTACACTAATAACTGCCTGAAGATGTGGTTTGAAATAATCATCTTCTATTAGTTCTGGGTGGTACTCTGCGAGGTATTCATAGATTGCTTCGTTTTTTCCCACGCGAACACGGCGAATATAATAATCGCTGTGCCAAGCATGGATCCCAGAACTACTCCCAACAATGATACTAGCTGTTCCTTCGGGCTTGATACAAGTAGCTCGTGCTGCTTTATTAATTCCAATAAGTGCCGAGACACGGATATTTTCCTCCTTGACCGCCCTTGCGGCCGCCTTTAAATCTAAGTCCAAAACTTTTCCAGAACAAATCCCGGTCATTGAAACTCCGATGAGAGCATCCTTCTCCGTGGTCCTTTGCCATACGTCGCGAAGATAGTGGAAATTTGTATAAGAAGCTTGAAGTGTTCCAACAAAAGCGGCAGCTTTCACTCTAGCTTCTAACTCTTCTTGGCTTTCAACATCACTTACGTTCACAGTTGAAAGGTTGCAAAACTGGAAGGGTCGCAGGCCAATCTCGCAACAAGGGTTACAGCCCCAGTCTTGATTGTTTGTAAAGTAAATACCGGGCTCTCCTGAGCCTCCGGCTTCCACTTTAGTCCAAAATTCTTTAAACTCATCTTCTTCAACTCTGTGACGAAGCACAACTGCACTATTATTCGATCTGGCTCTTTGAGGATTTTGCTCCCACCAGTTTCCAAACTTACAAGACATCATATCTTCGTCATCAAAAGAAAACAAAGAAATCAAAGCCGCACGACGGATACCGCCAGCAAGAACGGCATCTGCAATGTAACAAATCATGTCATGAACCTCTAGCGAAGTAAGCCTGTCTCCTGTTTCTTTAGCGTCCAAGATCTTCCGAAGATTGTGTAGACAATCGTGCAAAGGCTGGGGGCCGGGGGCTTTACCGCCGGAAGTTACGAGACGCTCGCCTTTTGCCCTAATGTCTGAATAATCAAATTGAATCGTGGAAGTGCCATAAAAATATGACTTCACTAGATGCTTCACTGCGTCAGCCCAACCCTCAATCGAATCTCCGATCAGGTACCTTCTCTTGCGAGGAGAAGGTTTTTTAATCTCCGGTAATTTTTCAATATGATTTTTTTGAACTGAGTATCCAACACCTGTGCCCCCCAGCAAAAGAAACATGATCTCGGAGAACGCTCGCCAATCATCCACTGGCAAATAGGCGCAATTAAAAACTCTAGAAGGATTTACTTCAATTGGCTTTCCTGCGAACTGCATTGAGCGCATCGATGGGAGAACTTTTTTATCATATACAAATTTATAAGCATCGGCAATTTCCTTGTCCATCCCTTCTAGATCTTTGAACCTTTTCATATGCATTTTTTGATTTCGAGCAACTGTCTCTTTCCACACTTCTCTTCTTTTTTTATTGGGAAGATAGCGAGCATATTTCATATGATGAGTAATATCAGATAGAATCTTGCTGGACATTTCCATTGTCATTTTCTCCTTCTTTAAATTGTTTGTACTTTTCTTTCAGAATATCTTTCTTCTTCGCGTCGGCCTGTTTCATCACCTCTTGAGGAGTTTGTGCGTCTACATCTAAAACTTTTATATAAACATTGGAGGTATCCATGTGTATAGGATAAACATAGCCGTCAGGCCCGTTCCTGTTCTTTGCTATAAAAATTCTTCCTGTGTTATTGTTCTTGTCTTCTGCCGTCCTAGATAAAGATAAGATAAAGTCCGCAACAAAACATTTGTTGAATGCCTCTGATATCGACTCCATTGTGATCACCTCTGCGTTCAAACCACTTCGATTGGTTTGAGAAGCTGTCCACATAGGACATTCATATATCTTTGCAATGCCTCTTAGTTCTTCATAAATAGTCTCCAGTTCTTGTCTTTTCTCTCTTAAATAACGAACTGGCTTTAAAAGATCTGCGTAATCCACGGCGACAAAATCCGGCTTTATGCCACGTTGCTTCAGTTTCTCAAGATGATTTTTTATACTTTCAGTGGACGCAGATTTCGTAGGATACTCTTTTACAATAAGCTTTCCCTCTATATCTTTCACCGTATCATAAATCTCTGCCTTATTATCGAGAAGATTTCTCAGACCAATGCCAGTTATACAACTGTCAAATCGAGCGGCAACAACAGAATCTTCCAGCTCCAAGGTATAGTAAACCACGTTCTTGCCCTGTTTCAAAGCTTGCGAAGCCAAGTGGACCAAGGCCATCGACTTTCCAGCGCCGGTGGGGGCGATAACAACACCCAGCTCCCCTTTCCCCAAACCTCCGTTACAAATCTTGTCAACATTTCTCCAGCCAGTCGTGACTGGGTTTCTGGTTTTTAGTTGAAATCTTTTCTCGAAGTCTCTCAAATAGTCATACCCGAAATCGTTGTCGTTTCCAAGTTTGAGAGCATCGTTGATGATACTGCTGATCTCATCAAATGAACTAGTTTGTAAAAGCTTTGCAGACTTCATCATAGCTTGCTTCAAAGTTTGCTTTCGACAGAAGTCCAAAGCCATTTTTTTTACGTAATCCTCCCCCTCCAAATCCGGCTCTTTTGTCATTACCCGAACATAGAAATTCCGAACTTGCTTTGCAACCGCTTCGTTCTCCCCATCCAGTTGTGTTCTCAAAATAGTTGTAAATATTTCACGAGATGGATGAGAGCTAAATTCCTGCTTGTACTCATAAATTTTGTCTGCAAACAGCTTGAGATATTTCAATTCAAAAAAGCTTGTTTGCAAAACCTCTCCGATCTGATCCGCAAACTGGCGGTCGTCTAATATAATTCGGCACAGATTCTCTTGAAACGTTTTACCGAAACGACTAAAGTCGATCCTGTCTTGATGAGAAGTCATATTATTCCTCTTATAGATTTGTGTTATATTGTATATAGGATTTTACAAGATTTGCGTCTTGTTGTCAACAACTATTTTGTTAAATGTTGCAAACAAGTCTGCCCATGCCACTTCGCCGAAGCCATCCTCAAACATCATTTTGATGACCCCTGTTTTGTTAAACTCTGGTTTCATTTCTTCAATGGCGAAACGTGTCATCTCTTTTGACTGTGGGGATATACTTGGGGCATAAAGTTGCATAATTTTATAATTTTTCTGAATTAGTTCTTTATTTTCTAAAATATTTTTATAAACTTTTGGGCCGTCAATGTTATTCTCACAGTGTTGAAATAGCGTATCAAAGCATGACGTCCCGTGTTCTTCTCCAAAAAACGGAAACCTTCTAGCGATTGT
>CEUX01074486.1_pt1 | contig 14125 bp, 27 predicted proteins | sample 531361 | NCBI WGS metagenome assembly CEUX01 (sample SAMEA2622736, study PRJEB7988) | marine metagenome | isolation source: saline water (ENVO:00002010), including
GAAAAGAGGGCCGAATTAACGGCCCCAGAGTTTTAGGTTTACATACCTGTAATTGCTTTGTAAACGAAGAAGTCACCACCAGTGGCTTCGTCCAAGTCAACAAAGTCAACTTTCATAACAAGCGAACCCGGAACCGCTCTTGTTGGGTTAGCAGCAACGTCGCTGTTAGCCGAAACAGAGCCAGCACTTGGGTCCCACATGTTCTCATTGAGAGCGGCTGGAGCAGACGCAGTGTCCATACCGCCAGAAGCGATATTGAGCCAGTTAATTCTGGCGGCAAGAGCCGCACCAGTACGCTTGGTAGATGTCCAGCTAAAGCGGCCAGCACGAAATGCTGTGACAGTTTTAGCACCAAAGGAGTGCATGAAGCGATGAATAGCTTCTCGTGGAGAAGCACTAGTAATCAACACCTTTGTACTAGCAACACCAGAGATGGTAGTGCTTGAAGCGGCGATGGTGTAATTGCCTTCTGCCTCGTAAGCGAACGTGCCCGCAGTAAGAGGTTTGTGATTTCCGATAAGACCGTTGGCCTTATTAACCGGAATTGGCGATCTTGGAAAATCTGTTGCGTTATCTTTTAAAGCTAATGCTTTAGTGATAGCTGTGCCTGTCGAAGTGTTACCTAGAATAGTACCACCTTCGTTGGTTTGAACAAACGCACCACCGGTGGTATTCTTCAGGTAATCAGCCGTGTTGCCGGGAACTGCCATAATTAGAATCTCCTTCTAAAATTTAATAGAATGTAAAATTTTCATATTTCCAATTTTTCCAAAAAGAGATCCAGTTCCTAAATAAGATATACACAAATTTACGTTAAGAAATGCAGTTTTTTTTGCATGTTTTTATAGCCTTTTTTAAACGCCTTCTAGCCGTTTCTCTGCTATACCCATTGGCGTGTCCGATTTCTACCATGGTCATATTGTGATAAAATCTTTGATTTATTACCTCTTTTAGCTCAGGATCTAAGCCGGTTAATATATCTATGATCTCATACTTATTTCCTGTATTGAAGTCTTGTTTTTCTATATCGGAATTAGCAAACTCCATTTTTTTAGATTTTAGTCTGTTCTTAAATGCAAAAGAAAGCTGCTGATAAAGATAAGACGTAAATTTAGATCCTCTAGTTTTATCGTACTTTTGAATACATTTCCATAATGTTTGCATTTTGATGGACTCTATATCGTCAAAATCTATTGCTGTTTTATATCTGCCAGCAACTTTGTTCATGATATTTTGTATGTCAATTTTATTCCAGTGGTCTTCAAAAATTTTATCCATAATCTCCTCTTAAAATAATTCCGCCTAGTAATTGTTTAAGTTCCAATAGTTCATTCAAACCGTCTAAGTAAGCTTTATCTAGATCGTCTGAGACAACATAATCGACCTTTCCGGTAGGGGCCACTAATATGGACCAATATTTTTTAGTCTTTAGTTGTTCTTTGACCATATCTACAGTCGCTTGTGTTTGTTCGTCAGACAAAACTTCTCGTTCTGTATAGACGCATAATTGTTTTTCAATATTCATCCTAACATCTTTAATGTCGAAAAGCTTTGCAATTCCAATAAAAAATGTATATCTTCCTAAAATTCTTACAGCCTCAACTCCAGCCACTTTTGATAGATCATTTTTTACAGCATGGGTTATGTCAAAGTTAGTGTGCCCGATCCAGCAGTCCCATCTGTCAGAGGGTTTAAACAAAGAATCCATGGGATAAATGCCCACCGGAGTATGTAAAACCCTTTGTTGAAAAGATTCAACCGGAAGAAAAGAAGCTCCCTCTGGAGGGACGCCGCCCCCTGATTGCATCTCTTCTTCAAGCTCTTTTAGCATTTCTTGTTCTTCCGCTAAAGATTGATGAACCAACGCATTCCAGCTTTGCCAAGCTATTTTTTTGTGCGTAAACATATCCGCTCTCCGTTTTTATAAAGCGTCTTATATATTCATAATTCTATCAGGAGGAACGACTAGTTCATCGTTTGAATTAGTTGCCGTTTGTGTAGAAGAATAAGCTTTAATTAGATTATCGATAGCCATGAAGTCTTCCTCCGTATTATTTGATACGCATTGTGCTTTCACTTCCTCAAAAATTTGATCGGATAAATCATCTATTAAAAGTTTATAAAAAATAGAAGCTATACCAATCAAACCTTCTTGTGTTGGCTCCCAATCGCAGTTGTACATTATCTCGCCTTCGTTGTCTACAAACACGGAAAGTTTTGCCGCTATTTCTTCTTCTGAATTAATATATGCTTCTTGGCTGTCTGATGATGGCTTGTTCATAAAAATCCTCTAATTCTACATTATTAAGGCTAACGAGAGTGCCGTTTTTATTAAACCCATCTATTTGAGGTATTCTAACAAAATACAAGGCTTCACACTCTGTAGACTGGGAAACGTGTCTAAAGTCTTCTAGGGTAGGAGTGGCCCAATCCACTTCTAAACTTGAAAATTGATTATAAAGATCTTGTAGTGTTTCTTTTATCGTCTTGGTGGTCACATATCTATTAGGTAAATTTCCATCGTCATCTAAAAAAAGACGCATAAAATCGTCTGACATAGGATTCGCTAATGTATTAATCTGAGTCAGTAGTAGGGTTATTTTTACTTTCATTGTTTTTCTCAATATTTTGTTGTATCTGCTCTCTAATCGAATCTAAAATTTGCATTTGCGATTTGGCCTTACTATGGGCGGCAAGTGCTTTTTTAAATTTACTTATAGCATCAGGTTGTGTTTGGTCATTTAGTATCATATTCATCTCAAATGAAGCTAAGTCAATTTCAGATTGTACAGAGCTAATTACAGCTTTTAATATTTCCATATAAAAATCCTTATTTCAGTGCCCAAGCTAAACCATTAAAAACTTGTGCTAGTTTATTTTTTTCTTCTTGTGTTAGCTCATGATTCTCCTGACCAACTATGTCAGACATAAGCTTTTGAATACCTTCTGAATACCCAGTATACTTGCCCCTCAGAGTCTCCCCAAAAAATATCTTTGCGGCCTCAGTGTATACATCGTTTAATTGTTGGGCATCTGCTGGGTAGTCTCGAACTCTCTCTGAAAAAATTTTGTTAAAGATACAAAGATTTAACCTATCTTTAGTATCGGTAACAAGAGAGGCAATACTTAATACTTTTTCTTTTATTTCAGGAGTCGGTTCGTCTATGTTTATCTCTACAGCCGGTCTAACATCAGGAACGATATCAGGAATCCCTTCCTGAATCTGTACCCAAAATAATCCAACTACAACAACTATCACGCCTATTATAGTTCTGATTTGCACGTATTCTCCTCCGTATAAGTTTTTGGATTATTATTATCTTCCCTAACCTTTACCAGTAAGGGAAAAACTTTTTCAAGTTGATCGCAAGCATCTAAGAGATTTTTACTCTTGCAAGACTCGTAAAGACACTCCCACTCGCAAACTATGTTCGTTAGAGCGTGTGAGCTACTGTCTTTAGGTGTGTTATTAATTTTTGGCATCGGTATCCTTTTGAAAAGATCAACCACATTGGGCAATAACAAAAATAAACCGCACCCAATTAAAATCCACTGAAAAACACTTAGCTGCTTAAAAAATTCCAACATTTAAAAGTCCTCAAAGTAGTATCACTTGGTTTCTCTTACAGTATCTCCAATAACCCAAGCGACAACAATAGTGATAACGCCAACCATTTGTTCTTGATTTAGGGTGATTCCAAACAGATCGCTAGCACAAACCGCAGCTAGCCCAACGGCAGAAACCCAAAAACGTCTAGAAGTCAACAAAGATTTCCATTTACTCATAACTAAACTCTCCAAAAAAGGTTAAAAATGGGAACAACTGTTCCCGTTAAATGTTAGTCACCTGAAGAAGTTTCCAAAGATTCTTCTTCTAGGTATTACTCTATAAATAGTAGGACTCTCAAAGGAAGGTACTTCTTCCGACTTAGAATCCTCGCTATGGTAAGGACATGGCGTTACATGGCCATCTCCCTGTATTATTTTTCCAGTACCTTCGCAGATGCACTTTTCAGGATCTGGATCAGGACCGGTAGGTCCGTCGTCTGGAACGTCTGGCTTTTGATCAAACACTATACTTTCTGCTTTATCAAAAGACTCTTTTACTGTACTTATTATCTTATTGACTTCATCATTTGTCAACCCGTTTGTAGATTTAGCTGAAAAAAATATGAAGCCAATTATGACTATAATGCCTATGATGGCCTTTTGTTGTATTTTCATTAGAAAACATCTCCTATACTCCACTCTATTTTACGCGAGGGAAAGCCTTCTACATTGCTAAAAACCCAAGCACCACCACCAGAGAGCATCCCTCTAGCATCTCTTTCTCTAACCCAGAAACTTCCGTCTGGCTGATCGTGGACTTTTGGTCCAGAATTCCAGTTGCCCCAACTATTTTGTATTAAAAATAAAGTTTCGTTGTATCTTTTTCTAGTGTCGTCACAGCCAATCCATGCCATAGCATGTGACCAGCCCTTACCTTTTGCAGCTATTCCTTTTGAATCTCTACGACTTGAAAATCCATACCCAGAGCAAACCGATATAGAATATCCATTGGCCAGAGCGTCTCTTGCCTCTTCTATAGTTCTTATATTTGATATAGTTTTTATCGGATGTTTATTCGCTTCGTCTTTATAAATACTCTCAGGTATACTTAGATTAGCACCTAAAGAGGAGTTATATTTAGAAAGATCAACAGATCCGTAATCTTTTCTTATCAGCAGCCCTCCTGTCTTATTAACATATCTAGCAGCTTGGGTGCATGTCATTCCTTGTCCTCTGTGGCCTCTGGATTGATATATCGCCTCGCAAGCACCTCTTTTTCTGAATTCTTCATTTTCGCCTTTGATGTCTATTTCTACGGCTCTAGTGATATCAATCGCGTTTCTTGTGGCGTGGGACACACAATCTCCTGTGGTTTGTCTTTCATAAGGACCAAACGCAGGATCAAACTTCAACAGAGATTTAAAAGGTAAGCTTAGTTTTCCTTCTCCGTCTCCATACAGACTATAGGCCGCTGCTCCAAAAACAGGCATGGGTAATTCACCCATCAACCTAGACACATCTTCCGGATCGCACACAGAGCCAACAAAACCATCCCGATAATGGTTCAATATTTTTCTTGGCGTTTTAAAATTAGAGTCCATTTAATAACTCCTTTGCTGAGTTTTCCCAAGTAAATTTATTAGCAGTATCTATACCGGCAGTATTCTGAGTCCACCCGTCATTTTTCCTTTTGTGAAAATCCCTCATGTGTTCAATTAATTGACACTTTTGTGGCTCCAGTAAACTAGCCCATTCTCCATGTGAACCAGAAAAGAAAACTCCATCACTAGCGTTTTCAAGGCTGTCAATCTCTATTAAAAAAGAGTTGTCTTTATCGCAAAATTCAGTGTGTGCTGAGTAATTCGTAGCTATAACAGCCTTGCCGCACGCCATCATTTCTAGTAGCTCTAGATTCCAGCCTTCCGCTCTAGCGGGGAAAACGCCACAATCTGCTTGAGCCATTATACTATACACATCTTTATGGGTCTTCTGTCTTGGAATAATTCTAATCTTATCTCCAAGTGGAGAACTTTTATATAGATCTATCCATTGCTTATTCATCTCTCCAATAAACGGGTTTTCGCACATCATCCATAATTCAACATTATCTCCGGGTGAAAAAGCTCTATTAAAACACTCTAGGAGTATATCGTGGCCTTTTCTTTTTTCCCATTTTCCACAATTAAAAAAGACTGTGTTTGGACGCTTTAGTTGTTTAGGAGTAAACAAATCAATATCAACTCCTAATGGCACGACATGGACTTTATCACTTGTAAAAGAAGTTTGGTTTACTACTATATCTTTTGCCCATTTAGAGCATACGAATATGGAGTCGCAGTGCTCCATGCTTCTCTTTTCAATTTTGCTGAACTCGGTTAATTCAAATATAGGAAATCCAATATGTTTAACTTTTCCAACGTGAGAATGTAGGTCGTTTTGATGCCATATTTTAACAGAAGGGTAATTATTCTTACCTTGATTGTCAATACCCGAAGCAATAGATTCATTTGTAAATTCGGGTTGAGATATAGGATAAAGGGCTGTGGACGGATGAAGTTTATATATCTCTTTATAAATATTGTATCCAGCAACCCCATATCCTAAATTGTTTATAGGCGTAGTTAAGTTTATCAATTTATTCCTCTTTGTTACGTCTTCAATTATTAGTTAAATTACTTTATTCCACTACCATTGATGTTTTGCATTTCAATTTTAATGTTTGCGTTGTGCTCAATTATTTCTTCATTTACTCCCTTTAGTTCTTGTGCGAATTTACGCCTTTGCTCTTTCCATATCTTTTCTTGGCCCTCGCAGAGTCCGATCCTACTCTTTAGATGGTGCCTTTCGTTTATAAGCTTGTCTCTCTCGATTCTAAGCTCTATAACCTTAGTGTACTTACCGGATGGAAGCATATTCATTTTGTTACCTTTCTAGCTGTTGGCCATTTCATAGGAAATTTCCAACCCCAATGACCAGAACATTCGGCATGTTCATAATTAATGTCGCCAGCACCCGTGAAGTTAGTAATCAGGGGTTCTTCAAAACATTTTTTATTACATATATGACAGTAGCGATCTACTTTTACAAAGCTAATTAAAAGCAATATAAATAGTAGAGTCGCTATCGTCCATAGAGAATATCTTAACACAATTACCACATTCTGCAAGACCAGTATCTTGCTTTCCATTTTGGTCCCGGTGCCGTATCACACTTATGTCTAGCTCTAAAACTTTTCCTTCTGGCGGGATTGTCTCTTTTGATTTCCATATTAGGATCTCCAAATCTAACAATCACAACTGTGCCTTTTTCGTTTTTAGTGTAGACGGCAAATTTCTTAGGACCATCAGGAGTTCTAAATGGTTTATTAAGAGTTACCTTTCTTCCTTGATATTCAGCAGCTTTCCCTTTGTATACTAAAAATACTCCATCCTTCTTGTAGACTCCCTGTCTGGTGTAAGTAAGCAATTCCCCAGTCTTGGGATTTTCATAAAGGTATGCAGCTTTTGATTTTCTTGGATGGCCCTTTGGCAGAAGGTCGTTGTCTTGTTTATAGTTAGGGTTGCTAGGTCTTCCGTTTCTCAGAAGATATAGAAACGCATTAACTCTAGCAATTGCCCATCCGTGTCGGCTCATCTTTGGAGCATGGCTAGTTGAGTACGCTCCTGCACCCCTTCTATATACAGCTTTCAGTTGGCCAAGAGTTGCTTTAGATCCTTTGTCTTTAGCGTTGTGCTCCGAAACCTTGCTCTTTAACTGGTCCAATACTTTTTTGCTAAAGGTTATTTTCCCGCTGGGATTTTTAGCACTGTCTGGTTTGTTTTTCTTTGAGCCTCTCTTTTGATCTTTCTTTGGTGCGGGAGTTTTTCTTGGATCGTTCTTTTTTGGCTTGCCGTATTGTAGACCGTCTGATTCTTTCGGCGGAACGCCGTAAGCTTCTGCCTCGGATTGTGCTCTTTTAATTTGGTCTTGCGTGGGACGATCTGGATCTCCCGGTTGTGCTGGTCGGTATTTTTTGCCTTCGCGTTCTTTCTTTTTCCGTATGTTCTCCCAGAGTCCCGGTTTTGCGATTGATACGTCCCATTCCTCGGTCTGCTCGTCAAAATCTACATATTCCTCCTGCGTCGGAATATATAAGTTGTTCTCATTCACGTCTTCTGTGTATCCATATGTTTCCATGTGATAGATGAAATCAGCGGCTTCGATTGCAGAGGCACCTGCGTTGCTGAGACACACTGCTACTCTTTGTTGGTTATCGGGAAACTCTTTTTTACTATCTTTATCAGACATGCACCTAGACATGAACTGCTCTCTTGATTCTTTTTCGCCTTTTTTTGGCAGGGGCATAGCTGTTCTCCTAATATCTTATTATGTTGTTATAGTTAATTGTGCCGCTTTGGATGCACTGCTGTATTCATAAGACCTCATGTCTCTAGTTTTTGATCCAGAGTCACCACCTGAAACGGTTCCAGATACAAACATTTGAATCATAATTGCATTTCCGCTGGACCATCCAGATCTATTGACTATCTCCTGTATAATTGTTTTTATATCTGGAGAAGTTTGTTGAGAGCCATCAGTTCCGGGGTTTGACCAAGAAACAGTAGCGGTTGTGTGCAGTGAATGATTTCCATCGCTAGCTGCGGAAGGTGCCGAAACATTATCTACATCCGTACCAACTATAGTAAATCCGGTTCTGCTTCCTGCGAATATGTAAGGCTTGAAAAAAGCCTCTGATATAGTAGCCCCCTGTGCAACGGTTATATTCTGAAATCTAAAATAAGCCTTTTGCCAACTATAACCAGTTACATCATCATCATAAAGACTTCTAGTACGAGCGAATGTATCAGATGGTCGATATGAGGTGTAGGTTGTTGGACTACTCTGGCTCGCTCCTGACACGACCGTTCTTAAAAAACTACCATCATCAGCACCGGCAGCAATTGTTCTAGTTATTGTGCCGCCGCCACCGCCACCGCCGCCGCCGCCGTAGCTACCCCTGCCAGCACCTAGTAGTAAAATATCGCCCATATTATTTTCCTTTTATTATTCTAAAGCCTATTGATAATCTCGTGCAGTCAGACCAAACAGCGTGCCAAAATGGTTTCGAATAATCGGTAGAAAACATTCTGAGTTGCCAGCCAATTTGATCTATAGAATCTCTAATTATTTTATCTGTCCCTTCGTACCAGTATTTTAAACCTGATTTACCAGATTCAGATGCCCAATTAAAATAACACCTAATACCAGCACGATTTCTATTTGTGTGCCACCCCATATAACCGCCCGGAGGATAAACGCCTTCTCCGCTTCTTGTTATAGAGTCATTTTTATTTATAATTTCTTGTTCTAGCAAAAACTTTCTAGCTACATATTCCATATATTCTATATGATCTGAATATTCTCCTAGTCTATATCTGCTAGAATCTTCGTCCGCCTTATCCTTTTTACACATTTCCCATAGCGATTCAGCTCTAAATTTTTTATTGCAGTCCCAAAAGTCACTATTTAGACTAGATACATCTTTAGACATTTCTACAAACTTTGAAAACCCTTCTTCTATTATATCGCTATCTATGTGCTTGGTTGTTAAAATCATTAAAAACTACCCACATATGGAAACTTGTATTTATTATTGTGGCAAAGATCAACTCCATCTATTCTTCTCATGTCATTGACTGAACCTATACCATCAATATATCCACTTTTACCTGATAAGGTTTTTATGTAGGAGCCGCCTTCGCCTCTATAACTTCTTAGATTTTCTTTAAAATGAGCAAAGCATATTTCATTATCATCTCCAGCCATGCCTCTAAGAAAATGATTTTTTGGTATGCTTATATCTATTATTTTGTTTTTAATCACTATGTTATTGTCGTTTGTGTTTAGCGTGCCTAAGACTTCTTTTTTAGCATATATGCCGTGTGCCCTTTTTGCTTTCATGTTTATGATCTTTACTAGAGACTTTAACCGCATATCTAAAACTAATATTTCACTATTTTTTACCCCTCTATTGTGGAGCATGACATATAAAAATCCATCTGTTACATTTAAAGAATTTATGTGAAACTGTTCGTTTTCATGCGATAGCGATTCACAACTTGTAATCCAGCCTTTTATCGGATGATATAATTCTTGCTTATTTTTTTCGAGATTAATAAATAACACACAATCTTTTCTAGTCATAGTGGCAATTATTTTGCCATCGTAGTAAGTTATTTGATGTGTGTTCTCGTCTAGTATATTCTCGTGCTTTCCTATATAGTTTAATCTATTGTCAAATACCAGTAGGTTTTTTCTGCTGGCTATAAATATCTTCTCCTTGTTCCAAGTAATCCCGAAAGGTCTATGTAAAGGTCTTGAGTCGTCTGCGTTTTTATTAAACTGATCCTTTTCAGATTTTATAAATTTTGTTTTTTGTGTTTCGGTATCAAATAAAACTAAAGTTAAATCTTGATTACTAGGAGTTATTGCTAATTTCATTATTCTGTAATAACGGGGGACAATTCGGGAACCTTGGAGCCGTTAGAAACAGGAACGGGAACAGGTTTAACAACAACAGGAACATATCTCACATATTCCCAAGCTATAAATCCCGCCAGACAAATACAAGTCGCTACTGAAAACCCCAACCAAAAATCTTTCATGTTCGTCTCCCTAATTAAATAACTATCCAATTTTGCAATGGATATTTTTGACCTCTGGCACTACTGCCCATCTTAAAATAAACTTCGCCATCCGAAAGTATCCCAGCCGTATAAGAAAGTCCGCTCTTACTTTGAAAAAAAACCTTTGCAGTAACCATATCATTAAAGGCTTCCTTAAGGCACGCATTTAACTTCCAAGTCGTTCTAGACTTTATTTCTTCCGGCCATCCGTCCATTATACTTTGAAATTCAGACATGTCTCCTTCGGAATGTATCGTGATCTTGTAGTGATCCGGATATCTATCGGCAAGCCATGGTATTCTTCCGTTATACCATTTGTTTTTCATATGTCTAGCTTTTCTATCGCCGCCTCTATGTGGCTGAACATCTCCTCTTCTTATATGTACAACTATTTCATCTTGTATTTTTTCTGGTTTTTCTGTGCTCCAGTAGTAGTTTTTTATTAAATCTAAAACTTCCTTGTTGTACCAGTTGCTAGGACTTTGATCTAAATGTACAGCCTTGTTGTACCTTTGTGCTACGTGTATTTTTTTTCCATGTCTGTTGTCTGGAACCCCTATAAAATCACTTAATTCTTTTGTACGCGACTCCCATCCGTGAGAAACTCTCGAAAATGGAGTATGTATATATCTGTATCTACCATTAGAGTTCGTACAAAAAGCTATGCCGGAAAGTATGGCGTTGTACTGACATCCAAATCCGTCTGTTTTTCCTCTGATTGTATAGTTTTTGTATCCCATTTCGATCTATATAAAAAACGGCCTTATATCTTCCCAAATTGCTCCGGTTATTACCATTGAAGCCCTGTTGTCTGAGGGATAATGCACGCCTTGGAGTATTCTAGCATATCCAGCCATACCCACCTGATGAAAAAACTGGTCGGCAAGATCTGGGTATAGTTCGTCTAAATATAAAGCAGCCATAGCAGCGTAGGCAGTATGTCCCGATGGATACGCAGGAGTGTGGTGCGTATTTGATTCTGTAACTTTTATTTTTAAACCAAATAAATCAGCAATCTGATACGGTCTAGGTCTGTCGTACTTGTCTTTCAGAGACATAACGATAGGCTCAGTCATGCTCCATATTTTGTTAAAAACACTCTTATCCAGAGACAAGCCGTTTTTTCTGAGTATTGGGGTAAACAGATCTAGGGGTTCAGTATCTACTAAGTTTATTAGATCGATCTGTTGTGGAGACAAGTTGTTAGTAAGCTGGGACAGATATCTTAATTCTTTTGACGTTTCTTTTGAGGTATTAGACTGAGGTTTAGGTAAGACATTTTTCCAATCTATCGTCATTTTGTCAGATACATTGTGATCTTTTTTCTTATAGTCAGTGTCAAAATCGGTGTACTTCAATTGGTTTATCTTTTCAGACACTTCTTGACTTACCGTGTTCGTCATTTTTGAAATTTTTCCTTCTGGCATTTTATCCCCTTGTAAGATTATATATAAAGTATATACACAACTTAGGATTTTTTTAGCTCAGATAGACAGTCTTCAAATAGTTTTTCTGTAGAATTGTAAGTTTTGCTCATATACAATTTTTTAGCCAGTTCTACACCCTGTCTTTTGGGTATTCCAATGTTCTTAAGACCATCTGCCGCATCGCTAATCATTCGAACGTTGAGAGTTTTAGCAGGTGTGCGTTTCTTACTATTTTCAATATGTCTCTTTTGTTTTCTTGGTTTTGTTTTGTTTTTAGGTTTTGCGGAGCTTTTAGAGGGTGTTTTGTATTTGGTTATATATCGGTATTCAATCTTTGTTTTTTGTGGCTTTTCTACTTCCACTTCTACCGGAACATAGACTATTTTTTGTGCTTTAAACGCCAACACAAGATGTCTGGCAAATATCAAAGCCATAGGCAAAGTAAAAAAGAAAGCAAATAATAATCCGTATTCAAAATTTACACCGTCTAGTAATTCTGTATTTGTGGGTTGCACGCTTATTCTCCTAATTCAACAGGCTTTCTGTAAGTTGTGGTGTTTTTTTGCAGCTTCTTGATCTCTTTTTCAAGAAGCATCGTTTCTTTCTTTATCTTTTTTTCTTCTCTGTTGTAGGCTTTTGATTTTAAAGACTTTAGTTTAGCCCTTTGTTTTTTAGCCTTTTCTTTCTGCTTGGTTCTTTTTAGCTGTTTAGCTGATTGCATTTTTTTAGGTTTGGTCATCTTCAATCCTATTACTATAGCTTAGACATTAACGCATGTCTAGTTTTTTTGAAAGTTTATTTTTAGTCTTGATGAGTTTCTTTTTGCGTTTTGTTATTTCTTTCATCTCGGAATTATTTATATCCGGATTGTAAAGTCTTTCAGAAAGATTTTGTATTCTCTCTTCCACTTCTCTTATCTGTGATATGATTGTTTGTCTATTCATAATAAAAAAGCAGTTTTAGGACTTGCTCAGGTCAAAAGCGGGCTAGACTGTCACTTCGGCTTTGTTCATGGCAAAGCCAGTACCCTGCGACTCAGAACGCGAAGGCTTGACAACCTTAGAAAACGTACTAGGAAGGACGGTATACGAAGTTCTATTGACACCGTTCTTGTCTTCCCAGTTACGCTGACGCAATCGGCCATCTACGATAACGCGATCACCTTTGACAAGCGAAACGTTCTGGGCATAATCTGCATGACTACCCCACCCATCAACATCTAGATAAACAGTTTCTTCTCGTCCGTTTCCGATTGATTCATTAACAGCAATCCGAAACGTAACAAGATGTTTTTCTGATACATTTTTGTATTCGGGATCTTTAGTTAGATTTCCCTTTAGAATAACTCTATTGTTCAACATTTAAAAACTCCTAGATATTTGTAAGCGACCGGCGAGACAACGCTTTGCGGGCAAGAGATCGTGCTTGTGTCACACCATGCTCACGCAACAAAGTTCTGGCGGCTCCGCCATTTGTTGTGTTTGCAAACATAGAATAAAACTGGCGACCAGAAATATTACCTTTTGCAAAATTAGAAACGACCATAACATTTCGCTTCGTACTAAGAAGCGAGGACCAATCTGTAGTCATTTAAGACTCTCCTTTTCTTTTCAAAGAAACACGAATTAATTTGTGTGGATACTTATACAAATTATCACACAACAACGATTTTTTACCATCACCCATGTACAAGATGACAGTGCCAGACATACGGTTCCTACCTTTCTCGGTACATCTTATGTAGTTGTCGCCGACATAATTAACGACAAACTTACCGTAAGAACCCATGTATGTTTTCTCTTTAGTTTCGGGATCTTGCCAATATGGGCCATTGCCATAAACAGATCTTATTGTATCACCAGCCTTTAAAGATTTCCAGTTAGTTATGACTTTGTTTTTTCTCTCATAAAATAAGTGTCCACAGGAACATTCAGATTTTCTAACGTGGACTCTTGCGTTGCAAGATGGGCAGTTTTTTGATGGTGCTGTTTTCATTTCTACTCCAAGTCTTTGATTTGCTTCCTTCACAATGATTATATATCAATATCGTCAAATTGCCAACATATTCTTTAAAAAAAATAAATTAATTTTATCTTAACCGTATTTAGGGGGCGTGTTGTGTATATATCGTAGCCAACCAACGAGGAGACGAAAATGAAAAAATACATGGTCTATATAGTTATTGCTGTAGTATGCTTGTTATTCTTGATTAAATCAAGCCCGAACTGTATCCAGTGCGAGCAAAAAATGGTGTATAGCGAGCCTCTAGTGGCTAGGATGCTGTCTATACTGTCCGGTGAGACATTTCTTCATAAAGAATGTGTAGATCAATGGGTGTTGGATAATCCTGTAGAATTTGACAAAAACGGAAGCATTATAACAAACCTCTCAATATGTGAATAAAAGCCCGTTTGGATAGCAAGGGCGGGCAACCCCCCGGACTGTTTTTACGCAGCCAAAGCTAAACAAGGTTCAGCATTTAAA
>CEUX01010024.1_pt1 | contig 14053 bp, 11 predicted proteins | sample 531361 | NCBI WGS metagenome assembly CEUX01 (sample SAMEA2622736, study PRJEB7988) | marine metagenome | isolation source: saline water (ENVO:00002010), including
CCCATTTTAATCCGTGGAATAGTGCGGATAATAGTAATACTGGTAGGGGGAGTTTTCCGTGGACAGTAGCTGCAACCATTAGTGGTATAGCGGGTAACGGTGACGCAAGCCGAGTGTTTGTTTCATCTGATGAGGGTGTGTGTTTGATCACTATTTGTGAAGAATATGACATGTATGGATGGAATTGGATTACTGCCTCATACCAGACCCCGTTTATGAAAGGCGCTCGCATTGCCGCTTATCCGCTAAATGACCTTAATGATCAATCTGGTAGTGGATACACACTCTCGGCTGAAACGGGAACAGCGGCATATGCGGCGGGTATCTATTCGGGCTTAAACGGGCATTCATTTGATGGATCGACTACACTGCTCACCTCATCCGTCAGCGGCAAAGATCCCGGCACTGGAGATTTCACCGTTAGTGTGTGGATGAAAACATCTTCGGCTACGCAGAGCGCAGACGTAACTCCTATTTACATCGGCAATTCAGGACAGACGATATATGTGACGGGCTACTGGAACTCTGGAAATTCTTACTGGACGTGGAGGGCCAATAACGGGAGTGGGAATACTGATATTACTACTCCCGGTGATCTATATGACGGTCTTTGGCATATGTACACGTTTACTCGCCGCGATGGCACTTTGTATGCTTACGTAGATGGGGTCGAATACGGCACCGCAAGCTACACAGCAAATTGGACGGGCCTGACACACATCCGACTCGGAGGTTGGACAAGCACAGTTAATCGTTTTACCGGGACGATGGCGCAGTTTTCGTTGCAAAATGCAGGGTGGACGGAGAAGGAGGTCAATCTTGAGTACCAACGGGGAGTTCGCGGCATCGGTGGAGCAACGGCAACCCTCGCCAATACCGATGTCAAGTCCATCCGAATCGATCAGAACTCGGGACTCGCGGCGATCACCACAGCCGCCAACCAGACTGAGATATGGGACATCACAACAGGCTTGAGAGAGTCGATAGACGCGACTACGACAGCGACCATTAACGATGCGGATCTGGCGCTGAAGAGCGGAGCAGATGATCCAGAATATATCACAGGGCGCAGTGGCGCGATTGAGTTTGATGGTAAAGCGAGGAGGGTGATCGATTAATGGCAAATATATGGACATCTCAGAGTGGGTTAAGCCACGCCGCGAAAGCATACGTGATGGCGGGTCGTGGCTTCGTCGTAGACAAGGCGGGTCGCGGCGATTTCACGTCGATACAGGCGGCGTGTGATGCTCTCTATGCGCGTGGTGGCGGTGGTCGAGTATGGATACGCAACGGCACGTATAACGAAAACATTGCGACTAATGCGAGCCATCACGATTTGGTTGTTGAGGGCGAGTCGTGGGACACAGTGATTGATGGCGGGTCGGTAAATGCTCACGCACTCGAAATTGCGGGGGATCGGTGCCTTATTAAGACCCTTTCGATTAAAAGCACTGGTGGGGCGGGAAACACTAAATCGGCTCTCTATATGTCGGGAGATACGTGTGTCGCACAAGAGCTTTACATCCCCGACAGTGACGATCATGGCGTGTATGTAAATGGTAGCGACTGCAAGGTACTGTACTGCTACACCAACGGTTGCGATGGCAACGGTATTTATGTGAATCAACAGTGGTCGTTGATTCACGGCAACAACTCTGTCTCAAATACACACAGAGGGATCTATATGGATACTGGAGCAGACAATGGAATAGTAACGAGCAACAAGGTCGTTTCTAATGGCGGTGGGGGTCTTTATATCCAAGACTATGCAGAAAATTGCGTGATGATCGGTAACAGGGCTACGTCCAACACCCATTGGGATCTGCTTGATCAGAGCGGCACATCGACAGTAGCAGACAACGATACAACGTAGAAAGCTAAAAAATGAACTTATACACTGATGGCACGACGAAAGCGTCAACCGACGAAATCACAACTGCGCTTGCAGATTCTCAAGCCGCCGACATTACTGCGGAGAGAGATGAAACTGCGGCAGAACTTCAAACGTGGATCGACGGGTATTACGATGGACGCGAGTGGGACTATGTAGCCGAGGATTGGAAGGCCGACCCCGCTGATTTTGAGGGAGATAAAACGCTAAAACTGAAAGCGGCGGGAGTCACGGCAGTAGCCGATGAGGTTGACGAGCAATGGGTCGTAGTCCAGTTACCAACTGATGCTGACGGACAACCAAAGTTCTGGTCGGGACAGGCCGCATCGATTGGTGAGGATCTCGGCGCCAACAAAGCGCGATCGCGTAAAGATTTAATGAGGGTCGAGCTTGCGCGGATCTCCGCCCTGCTGTGACGCACTGCGAGATGGCGTTGTACCTGCTGATCGGTGCCGTTGCGTCAATCTCGGCCTATGTGGCAGTGATGACCTACGTGATTCAAGATGCCAAGAGGGGCAAGCGGCGTGGACGCTGATTATATCGCGGCAATAGGGCTTGCAACTGTACTGATAATCGGAGCGCTTACTCTATTTATGACCGTGGTGGTGCGCGATGCTATACGACAGATCGATAAGCGTCTCGATGGCATTGTAAGCCGATTTAGTCGGTTGGTCGAATATCTGGAGGACAGCCGCAAGATCAAGCGGCGATAATCGTGGACGCCCAGGCGGCCGTTGCACTCGAGCAGTTTGGCGAGCAAAGTGGGCTGCAATCACTGATTAGTGATTGGGGATGGATCGCAGCAGTGGCGTTCCTGTTGCTCTTGTTCAAGCAGAGTATAGAGCAAGGCGTGGCCGGGGCGCTCGTTTTCTTCGGGGGCGATTACCGCGAGGATGATGTCGTGATCGTAGATGGTCGGCCGGGACGGATTACCAGAGTCGGACTGACTAAAACAGTGTTCTATTTGTACACCTACCGCGAGGGCGTATTAGTCGGCGGGACTAAGCTCGCGGTATCCAACACCTCGCTATCTGCGATGCGGATCGAAAAACCGTTAGAGAAATTGCATAGCGAAGACTACTGGAAATGGAGCGAGGGGCCAAACGGACGCAATGATAAATGAATCGCATAAACTGGTCACAGCCGCCGGCAGATCCCACCGGATTGAGCTTCTCAGATCTGAAAAAAATGTATGGGATCGTATACCGCAATCTCCAAGAATGCAAGCGGATCCGCGGCGCCGAGAAGTCCACGCTGAGAGCATCGCGCAAAGCCGAACTGGAATTGCGGGAGGAGAAAAAAGTCCTAACAAGCAAAGTTGCGTTGATCTCAAAAAAAGCGGCAGCGGCCAAATCCTTCCGCGAAACCAGTGGATGGTCGGCCGGTGCAATAAGCTGCGTCACCCTTCTATGGGCGGCGTTTGGGCATTATGGCTACCCAGGCCCAAAATGGTTTTGGGAGCATGAGATCGTATATGGGGCCATTTGTTGGTTTGCAACGACGATATTTGCTTGGGCCGCGAAGCATTATTACGGAGCAGATTAAAGGAGCCAAATGAAAACGATCGAAGACGTGCAAAAAGAGCAGCAAGCCGTAGCAGATCGACACGGCCAACCCCAGGCCGAGCTCAAGCAGTTGGAAGCTCGATGGCACTACCTGCAGGGCCAGGCAGAGCTCTTGCGGGCGCCGGCAGAGGACGAAGCGTGATAGATGTTTGGCCACGCGCCTATATCTGGATCGCCGCTTGCGGCCCTCGGAGGACCTGGAAGCCAGGGCGTAAGCCCGTCGGGCATAGCCTCGACAGCCGCCTACGGCTCACCGGCAATAACCGTCGGTCCAGTCACGATCGCGGTTACCGGGAAAGCCTCGACACTGGCCTACGGATCACCGACGGTCACGCCTGGCGCGGTCACGATCGTCGTAAGCGGCCTGGCGAGCACCGCCGCCTATGGCTCGCCGACCGTTACGCCTGGCACGGCGACAATCGTTCCAAGCGGCCTGGCGAGCACCGCGGCCTACGGCGCGCTGACGATCACGACGGGGCCGGTAGTCGTAGCGCTCTCGAGCGTGAGCTCGTCGGCGGCCTTCGGGGCGGCGACGATTACGCCGGGCGCAGTTACGGTCGTCCCCGTTGGGGTAGCGTCAGCCGCTGCATTTGGCGCCCTGGTAGTGGTTCCCCCGCCCTCTTCGTTCTCGCCGACAGGGATAGCGAGCACGGCCGTCTACGGCTCGCCGACCGTCACGCCTGGGGGCGTTATTGTCGAGGCCACGGGCCTGAGCTCGGCAGTCGCATTTGGCGGCGCAGAACTGACCAGATTTTTCAATATCAGCGGCTCGGGCATTGCCTCGACGGCGGCCTATGGTTCGCCGGTGGTTACGGCGACAGTGGATTTTTCGCCTACGGGCATCGCCTCAACGGCAGCGTTGGGGACGCCGGCAATAGCTTATATCCTGGCCCCAAAAAGTTTCGGCCCAGAGATCCTGGTAGGTGCGCCCTCGGTGGCCGGGGACGCGACGCTCAGTTTCAATTCGGAGTATCAGCAGAGACAGCTTTTCTCGATGACGCGCGAAGTGGTGGACCTGCCCCGCACGAGGCCCTTCAAAAATGCCGAAAGCGAACTTTTGTATTTTGGCTCGATCGTGGCATGGAAGCACAACTCGGGTGCCGGTGCGGTGCGCGAGCTCGCAGCAAAGCCGACCTCGGACAACCTATACGACCTGGCCGGCGTCGTCGCCGGGGCGACCGTTGAGGGGTCAAATGTATCGTCTGACGACTATGGACATTTATATGTTGGGGGGATGTGCCAGGTGCGGGTGATTGGTCACGCTTCTCTCACGGCCGGGTCCGTCCTCGAAGCCGTGGCCGGCCAATACTATCTGCAATATGTGTCCTCGCCGGGGCAGACAAACCAATTCGTTATCCACGAGGATCACACGAGCGCGGGGACGGTCGCACTTAAAATGGTAAACGTAAAAATAGCCCTATGAAACGTAGACGACATCTCCGACTGCCCGCGCAGCAACGCGGCTTCCTCGGCGAAAACAACGCCGACGGCGTCACAGATCCGGTGTTCCAGGCCGGCGCGCTTACAGAGCTCCGTAATTACCACCTTATCGGTCGCGGCCGGCTCAAGAAGCGGCAGGGGTGGACGCCCTACGTTACGGCGACGCCCAATTCTACGAATACGATCCAGAGTCTAATGCACTACCAATTCGGCAATACGTCGCATCTTATCGCGCACTGCGCCGGGGGACTATACAAGCTCGATGGGACCTCCTGGACCGCAATAACTGGGTCGCTATCGCTCTCGGCGTCGAACGACCGGCACATGCGATCCACTATGTTCCACGATAATACCAATTCTATTATTGTCGGCACCGACAACAATGGCCCGCCCTGGTATTGGACTGGATCGGGCAATGTGGTTTCCCTCCCGACGATAACGAGCGCAAGCGATATTGCGACCTTCAAGGGGTGCCTTTGGGCAATAAACACGCCCAATCTGCAAACGGGAGTGCGATTCAGCGATGGTGGCTTGTTCCAGAAGTGGCCCGACGCCCACAGGGAGGTCACAGATCGAGAGTCGCATGGCGTGGCCCTGGCGCCGCATTCCCAAGAGACTCTTTTGGTGCTGCATCGTCGCGCGATACACGCAATTACATTCAATTATGGCGCGTCAGGTGCGAATGCGAGCCGCTTCAATACTAATTTGGTGGACGCCTCGACCGGCTGCGCAGCGCGCGGCTCGGTCGTCACGCGCGAGGGGCGGACCTACTGGGCCGACGACGACGGCATCTACATGATCGGCGACCCGCGCCGGCCGGCGAAATACATCTCCAGGCCGATCGAGACCTTTTGGAACAAGCTGAACAAATCCCGCATCTCCGAGATGGTGGGGTTTTCGCGCGGCGAGCCCTGGTCTGAGGTCTGTTGGTTGGTCTCGACTTCTACGAGCTCGACCCATAACGCCGCGATCGTGTATAACCCGGCAGTGGCGTCGCTCTACGGCGACGAACACGCCTGGGTGATCTTCGAGTCCCTGGCGGGCAAGCTGAATTTCTCCGCGGCCATCAACTTCGAGGACTCCAATAAGATCAATCATACTTTAGTGGGGACCTACGATGGCGTCGTTGGCAAAGCGTGGGGATCGGACGAGAGCACTACCCAAAACACCGACGGCTATGTTGACGCCGACTCGGCCGGCACGGCCGTGCGGACCTCGCTGATTACAGGATTCCTCGACCTGGGCTACGAAGGCATGAAGGGCCTACGCGAGACCTGGCTCGATCTCGATCTGGCAACCAATAAGACGTTTTCGCTTTCGGTCGCCGGCCTCGAGGAGGAGCTCGTGACGACCAGTGAGACGACGGTCAGCACGACCGGCGCCCTCCTGGGATCATTTATGCTCGATGAGGATTACCTGGTATCCGCGGCGACGGCCCAGGAGCAATTTCAGACCGAGGGATCGAGCAGGTATTTCCAGTTTACGCTTACTGAAGAGGACACGGGGACGCCCCACGGCGTCAACGGGATACACTTTCTCTACAGCCCCCGTGGGATGAGGATAAGATAAAATGGGACTCCGTGATATATTTGGCCGCATTGTTGGGAGCTCGGAAGATCGTGACCAGGGATATGCCCTCAACGAAGAGGGTTGGAATGCTTGGTATAACAGCCAGATGCGCCAGGGCTATAATACTCCATTAGAGTTTGCGAATGCGATCGCAGTGTCATTTCCCCATATGGTCATTCGCCTCGGGAGCAATCCTGACGAGGTCGCAGCGAATTACGCTGAGTCTGAGAGATACCGAAGGAGAACGGATCCGTCCACAAACGATCCCCGGCTGCACAATGTAAACAACGACCCAAATTGGCCTGGGCCCTTGTATACCGCCGACGAGCTCCTCAGTCAGAGTGATAGCCAAGCATTCGAAAATTTGATGAAGTATGGGCAGACAGATATACCGGGCGCCACGAAGTGGACACAAGACCAACTTCATGGCAGAAGCCGCCGAGATATCGAGGACCTGCTCAAAGGAATGACGCCCGAGCAAAGGGAGTGGATGATACAGCATTATTTTGGGGAAAGAGACCTGAGCACGACCCCGCCTAATTGGGGCGGCACTCAACATCAATACGACCAATCGGGGCAAGGTGCGCCACAGCTTATTCGTTACGGATACAATCCGCAGCAGGTTTTCGGCTACTCCGAAGAGGAAGGGTCTGGCGACGAAGAAACAGGCGACGGGGACAGGAGGGACAAAACAGTGAACTCACTGGATGCAGAATACTATCGGGAACTATACGAGGTCAGTATGCCCCCGATGGGCATGAAGTTTTTGGTTTCGTTGCCCATAGGCTCGCCGGCGCCGGCCGGGAGCACTTACCTGGGGCAGAAATCGATCAACGCTATGATTGACCTGGGCGACGGCAATGAGGTGCGGGTGCTCGATCTGTCATCCGAGCCGGGTGTGCATGGAATCACGAGAGACCTGCGCAAAAACGAGGAGGGAGAAAGCATAAGCGCGAACCCGATCGAATCGGTGGACGAAGGCAACTCTGACTGGGACGAGTATATACAACTCGCATTCGATAATCCCGACGAAATGTTGAGCACTGGCCGCACTCGAATCGAAGAGATGAAGGTGCGAGTAAGCCAGATGCCAGGCCTGAAAACGCGGGCCTTATTCCGAGGGATGGATTTTAGCGCTCCCTCATGGGACCATCTCCCGTCTGTCGCAGAGCTCAAGATGCGAAAGCCGATATCTGCGTCAGACCCAGGAGAGCCCGATTTCGATGCGACCGAGGCTACGGACGATGAAACGGACCTTGGAGCCAATGGGGACGTAACAGACACAGCCAACGATGGGCCGATCACATTTGGCGGTCGAGATCACCACGGCGATCGGCGGGAGGAAGGAACCGCGGGTTTATCCAAGCCATTCCAGGACGCCCTGACTGCCGGCGAAGGGATTTGGATGGGCGGTGAAGGGCTCGCCGCTTTCCAGGATGCGCTGCGGTGGAGGAATCCCGACCGCACATACGATGAGGACAGCGCGTCGGAGTTTTTTGCGGGGTTGGCAGACCAGGGCCTGGATAGGTTCACCCTGGAGCACATCGATCAATACTTGGATAGCCTACCGCACCCCGGGTGGACAAATGAGGATGTGACCCAGTTCACGCTCGAGGCGCAAAACAGAACTGACGATATTACTTGGTCCGTGCATGACGTGTGGGACTATCTGGCGGGACTCCAGAATCTTACCTGGACGACTGACGATGTCGATGATTTTTTGAAGACGCGCCAACGCGAAGAGGAGACCAGTGGATCCGTCGAAGCGTTGGCTGTCGATGATCCCGAATGGGATAAAATCTTGGCGGGCATCAATTATGAAATTGCCCAGGGCGAGCCGAGCCAGTTTTTCCCAGGCAATATAGACAACTACCTCTACACGCATACCGACGGCAAGACATATAGTATCGGGAGCCTCCCGCCCGATATGCAAAATAGTATTCGCACCCAGTCTCTCAGCAATCCGAATTTCGTACAGCGGGCGATCGCGCACACCGAAGCCAATAGGCCCGAAGGGTGGACAGAGGACTGGACGGTCGATCCGCTGACCTATCAGTGGGTAGCGCCCCGTCCAATGGGGCTCGATGACGACGGGGAGGATTCCTATGTAGATCTCGATGGCGAAGATGTCAGCAACGAGGTCGGTGATGGTCACCGCGGTCTCTCGATACCGCCGAATCCGTATCACGCCGACCTGGGTGCGAATTACGATACGACGACAGGCCAGTGGGTATTGCCGGCGACGACGCTCGAAAACTACAACCCAAATCCTGGAGGCGTAGGCTGGGTACAAGACGAGCGAGGCAATTGGGGCCCGCCGCCGCCAGAGGCGGTCGTAGATGATGGTGTAGATGTCGGCGCTGATCCCATTGTGCCTGACCCGGTGGTCTCGGACGACCCGAACCAGAGTTTAGGACTGATGCCCGACGCAGCCGCGGCAGCCGGCGATCGCCTCGATCGCGCCGGCCAACATTTTCGTGATCCCGAGGAGGAGAGGCGCTATTGGGACTGGAATTTAAAGCCGGCCGTCGATGCGGCCGAGGCGGGCTTTAAAGACATCCTCTGGGACCATATAGGCCGAAACACCTTTGGCGGCGGATCGATGGACGCTCAGACGGCCAAATTTATGAGCGATTTCCGCCGCGACATTGGCGAGGACTATCTCTTCCCGTATATGCGGGAGCGCGGGGAGGAGGAGCGCGCCGATATCGACACCGCCGCCCGCATAGGCGAGGCGGAGTTCCGCATGGGCGAGGACCGGGCGTCGCGCCTCTTCGATGAGCGCTTGCGGGAGGCAGAGCTCACGGGCTACCTGGACGACACGATTAGCCTTGCCCAACTGGGCTACGAAGCCGCGGATTATTTCAACGAGCAGGGCAACCAGTCGATAGATCAGCGCAAGGCCTACGAGCGCGACCTACCTGGCATCAGCGCCGCTTTCGAGCGGGTCATGGGCCGCGAGCTCACGTCGAGCGAGCTCGAGCGCCTGGTGGCCGGCCAGGACGTGGAGGTCATGCGGCCCACGTCGTCACGGTACGCCACAGAGGAGGAGATACGGCAGAGCCGCGAGAAAATCACACTTGAGGGGCGTCGCGTTTCGGTCGAAGAAAATAAACTCGATATCGATCAGACCCTGGCCATGCTCAAAGAGTGGGAAGTGAGGGGCTATACCGATACGGGCGAGCGCATAGGGTCCTGGCTCCGTCACATGGAGGACAGGGATTACGAGGCACTCGTCAAAGGCGGCGGCTACTATACCAGGTTAGATGACAATGGCAATCCCCTCCCCGAGCTCGACGCGAATGGAAGGCCGGTCCTGGACGAAAACGGCGAACCAGTATATCAGCGGATTCGCATTTACGGCACCGACGAGCTCGCCGATCGCCAGTTTATTAGGGACGAAGACAAGCGCAACGGCTACCACCGCGTTTCTACGTATGTGGACGAAAATGGCGTTGAGCAGATACGATACGACCAAAACGGCGACACTATAATCGAGCGCGTATACGGATCTGACGAGATCGAGCGGCTCGACCGCGAGCGCGACGACCAATGGGCGCGTGACAAATACACGGGATTCTGGCATGATGCCGCCGACTACCTCAGTCCGATATGGATTGCCGGCGAAATAGGCCTTGAGAGGGAACGCAACAAGCTCGCAAAAGAGCTCAAGCAGATGGGCTTCGACCAAGAAACCTCCGAGCGCGTCGCCGAGCAAAACTACAAGGACAAGATCTCTCAGGGCTACTGGGGCCACGACGGCACCAAGCCGGTATACGTCATGGGCACCCAGGCGTATGATCTGCACGTCCAACAGATTGCCAACGACCTGTCGATCGATCTCGAAGAAGCCAGAATGTTCCTCCGTGCTCAGGAGCGCGAAGGATTCAATATGGTGGTCGAAGTGCCGTTGGGCATAGATGAAGACGGCGAGACGATCTTTGGAACGCGACTGCGAAGAGTCAAGGGCACCTGGAAGCGCGAAGACGAGGTCCAGAGCAGAGCGGACCAACTTACGCGCGACGGGTGGGATGCACAGACGGCGCGCATTACGGCCGAGTATGAGGCTCGAGCGCGAGATCGCAACGGATACTGGCAGGTCAAGCAGACCTACAATCCCACGGACGACACCTGGGAAACGCAATACGACAATGCCGGCCGGCCGATACTCGAATGGGCTAAGGGCTCTGCTGAGTCCGAGGCCTGGATCACTGCCGAGGCGTCACGCCTCAAGATCGATGAGGCCTTTGTCAAGGACGCCTTGTCTCGAGCGACGGGCGATGCGGCGATAGTCCGCGAAGGGTTTATAACTGCGCGCGCGAAGGCGCTGATGGGCCGGGGCCTATCCAAAGAGAAGGCTTATCTCCAGGCGCGCGAGGAGTCGGAAGCGCTCGACTCGGAGCAATTTAAAGAGCAGTATGGCTCGACGCTCGAAGAGCGCCTGGCTAAGATGGACCTCGACGCTGCCGACAAGCGCGCCGACGCCGCGGAAAAACGCGCGCTGATCAATGCCTCGATCCAGGCCATAGCAACACTTGGCGCGGCCGCGTTCCCGTTAATATTTGGCGAGGATGGGATTCTGAACATAGGCGAGGATGGATACATGGTATTGGGTACCATTGCCTGGCTAAGATCACAATTCCCTGACGCCTCCGACGAAGAGCTCGAGGAAATACAACGCAAGATAGGCGGGATCTTGGAAGAGCACGGCTATATGATCCGTTCGGGCAATGGAGATGGCGAGAATGGCGAGAATGGCGAGGACCTTGGAGGAAATGGCGACGGCAATGGAGGAAACTCCACAGACGTTGCAAAGGCCCTCGGTCACGTCAAGGAAAATGAGAACGTGCGGTGGGGCCCAGATGGGCCGATAATCGATCCTGAAAGACTAAACAGCGGGCCCTGGGACGCTGAAGATTGGACATATGCCGATTCGCAAAACCAGGAATGGTTTGACAACGGCGGCGTAATCGATATCGATGATTTATTCGCAGCAGACAACTGGGAAGACTATCTACGTTCTGGCACCTCGGTAAACATTAACGGCCATGAATACACGGCCGAAGGGTTTGCGGACCTTTACCGAAAATCGATGGAGGACATCGAAAACAACAAAGAGGAATACCAGGCCTTACTCGATAAGCACACCACGACGGTGCGGGGTGAAGAGTGGCATGGTAGCGGGGCCGGGGTTACCGGGCCCGGTGTCTCGACAGAGGAAATTGTCAATGAGAAAGCGGCCCTTAGAGCTTGGATCGAAGGCTACGAGATGGCGCACGGTGCCGACCTGGAGCCAGGTCGATGGTGGCAAGATTTCCGTGGGCAAGGAAAGAGGGGGCTCCTCAAGGCGGCGAGCCGGCTGATGATGTTTGATCGTGGGGTTGATATGACCGGCAAGAGTGAGTCATTTAAGGACTATCTAAACCTGGCCTTATTGGCCTACTTCAACCCGACACAATTGGCTTTTTATGTCGCCGGTCGCACAGCCGGCGGACTGTATGATGTATGGTCGGGGGCCCATGAGACGAGGTGGGAAGCGGGGGGCATAGTGTTGCCCTCCGCGCAGACGCTAACTGCTCCGCAAGCGGGAGCTTACTGGTGGAATAAGTTTATGCCGCCACAGTTCGATGAGCAACTTCCGCCCTCGGGCAACGTCAGAGGCGTCTGGGCGCGCATTCGCCCAACGAAGGACGACCTTGGCAGGGAGGCAATGACGGTAGAGTGGGGCCGCGGGGGCGGGGGTACCCAGTATGGCGATGTACTCTACAGAGAAGACCTCGAGGTCTTCATCGCGCGCACTGGCCAGGTGCCTTTCTCTTTCATTCATATGCCGGCGCCAGAGGGCTCGGGCTCCACGGATGAGGACGGCAACTGGCATGCCTACGATCACCTGGGCTCTTTTATGGAACAGGCCTTTGACCTCGACTTTACGCCTCAGTATGCCTTGGTCGATGTGAATGACAACATCCTTGCCAATATGAGTTGGGACGGCAATCCTGTCGAGCGCCAGTTTCCCGGGGAACAGGTCGTGCGATTTATCAGCACGGAAAACCCTGAAAAAGTTATGGTTGTCTCGATGTCAGAATGGGAAGCCAAGGGATTAGAGTTCGACGCTGCAGGTACAATCACGATCGGCGACTACGAACGGACAGACTCCCGCCCGGATATACCGGGCGAAGAGCAGCGGGGACTATAAGGTCGATCCAGACGGAGGATAAATAGCAGATGGCATTCGGAGACATTTTGGGAAACCCGGCCGTCGCCGGGGCCCTCTCATTGGGCGCGGGCCTGGCGACGGGCTACGCCAAGGAACGACAAACCCAGGCCGATCACCGGCGGAGGATGGCGGAGATCCGCTACCGTCAGCAACTGGGCCTCCAGGACTACTCGATGCGGCGCGCGATTAACTCGCGGTTCCCTTCGCCAACAGACCAGGATCGCATGGCAAGGCGAGCCATTACGGCACAGCAGGGCATTGCCGCCGAGAATGCGAGGATTGGCGAGCTCAATCGAGGCCAACCGGGGCTTGGGACGCGGACAGGTCAAGGCACCGAGTTTTCGCTCGGCGTCCAGGACAATGTCGAGGAAGCGCCGCCGATCTACTTTACCCGCCTAATCCAGGCGATCGATAAAGATAAGGTCGATCCAGAGGTCGCCTGGATGTTTCGAGAGCAATACATAGACGAAAAAGACTGGGGGAAAGTAGAGACAGCTATAGATAGGGCGCGACGGCGATCTCGCGCCGACAGGAACAATGCGATAAAACAGGGCACTACGTACGAAGCGCCGGCATACGAGCCGATCGAGAACTATTTGCCGACCGAGGCTGTTGATCTTGGCGACTCGACCATGCCAAGTGGATCATTCCTGGGCGCAACCGGAGACGTTTCTATGCAGGGCTCAATCCCACGAAGCCGAAATTGGGTCACGTTGCCGAGCGGGGAGGAGGTACCGAAAGAGCCTGACGGACTCGGTAATCCAGGGTTCGACCAAATACCAGACCACATTGCGCCAACGATACGGACTGCCAGAGATTATCTGAACTACTTTGATAGACTGAATCAATAGTTTGATCGCCTGGCCGGGCGAAAAAACAACGGAGCTCAAACTTGAAATACACCTTCGAGGAATATCTGGAGGAGCGTCGGCGTCGCAGGGACGAGCGCGAGCAGCGCTTGGATCGATCGGGGCAGTTTATTGGCGAGGGCCGGGCTTATACCGGCATGCCGGGCGAGACCGGAACGACGATATCATTTGAGGAATATCTGACGCAGCGCGGCATCAATCCCGCGGCCACGCCACAGCCCGATATCGGTCTCGAAGCCCCGGGTCCCGTGCCCACATTTTCAGATCCGCGGGCGCCTATAACTCCGCCGCCAGGCGCTATAGCTCCGCCGCCAGGAGGGTTCCCGCCCGCCACGGCCCCCGCAGACGTAAGCGAGCCCCTGCCCGAGACCATACCTCCGCTCTCACAGCAGCAACGGTTCCAGTACCACGAGCCCAACCTCGATCTCAGCCAGGGACCGGACGGCAACGTGCCTCAGCGGCACCTCAGCCCCGGCAACGTCAAGAGCTCGCCCGCTACGGA
>CEUX01005588.1_pt1 | contig 14031 bp, 4 predicted proteins | sample 531361 | NCBI WGS metagenome assembly CEUX01 (sample SAMEA2622736, study PRJEB7988) | marine metagenome | isolation source: saline water (ENVO:00002010), including
ATGAATCATGAAACAGTGGAATCGATCAGCAAACGTCGCAAGCCTTTTACTGTAGATTACACAGGTTTCGGATGGGTCATGATTAAGAACGGGGTATTTGAAAATGAAAAAGTAGAGTATCCTTGGTTTGCACCTAAAATGCAACAATTTGAGTCTGGTGCCGTTCAGGACATGTGCGGAGAGGACGTTAGTTTCTGTTTAGATGCGATTGATGCAGGGTATGATATCTGGTGTGACCCTAGAATACGTGTTGGTCACGAAAAAACTCGTGTTATCTAACTAACGTGTCTCGTAAGAAGTATCAAATTGTTCATAAAGGGCAAATAATTCATCAGAATCTGAGTATTGAGGAGTGTGCTCAGATTTTTGATGAGTATGCATCTGCTTTTTACAAAAATAACATTGATCCAAATGAACTCAAAATGGAGGAATCTTAAAAATGCCGATGAGAAGTGCTTTGGGTGGGGAAATTATCGAAGCCACACCGAAAAAAACTCGTCAAGGAAGGGGAAAACACACAAAATATGCTGCTTCCTCTCGTAATAAAGCAAAAAAACGCAAGAGAGGTCAAGGAGGATAAAAAGTGAGTGAATAAGGTGCTAAATAAAGTTATATTTGCTTAATAATAGTGCCGATTCAACGCATTAGTAGGTCATTTAAGGACATTAGTATGTCTTTTAAGGTTAATCCGTTAACCGATGACCTTATTGCGATTAAAAATGCGACAGCTATTTCACGTTCTCTAAGGAATTTGGTTCTTACCACTCCTGGAGAACGATTTTTTAATGAAAATTTAGGTTCAGAAGTGAATAATTTGTTATTTTCCAATATGGATGACGTTACAGCAGTGTCTATAAGGTCAGAAATCATTAATGTAATTGAAAATTATGAACCAAGGGTTAAATTACAGAAAGTTAGTGTGAGTCCTAACTTTGATAGTTATAATATGGATGTAAAAATCACTTATGACATCATCGGAATTGATATTCCAACCCAAGAATTGTCATTTGTGTTAATACCAACTAGATAAATGCCATTAGTTAATTTTGCTAATCTGGATTTTGACCAGATTAAGGTAACAATAAAGGATTATTTACGATCTAACTCCAATTTTACTGATTACGACTTTGAAGGATCGAATTTATCCACAATTATCGACGTACTTGCTTACAATACGTACATTACTTCATACAATGCCAATATGGTATCGAATGAAGTGTTTCTGGATAGTGCTACTTTACGAGAAAATGTAGTTTCCTTGATACAAAATATTGGATATTTACCTAGATCACGAAGAGCAGCAAGATTAAATGCATCATTTTATGTTGATACCTCAGGATATGCTACACAACCTCAAATTATAAAGTTAAAAAAAGGTATAGTAGCTAGTACCACTCAATTTACAAATGAGAGTTTTACATTTGCTTCATTAGATGATATTACAAAACCCGTTTATAATAATAGAGCAGTATTTTCAGATGTTGAATTATTAGAAGGACAATATTTAACGACTAATTTTACAGTAGATGCATATAACCCAAATCAACGATTTATTCTTCCAAATATTGGAATTGACACAAGTACTATTCGAGTTGTAGTCAAACCTTCCAGAAATTCTGCTACAAGTCGAAATTATGCTCAAACAGGAAGTGTAACAAGTACTAATCGACATGTACAGAGTTTATTTGAAATAGATTCAACTTCAGCTGTCTATTGGATACAAGAAATAGAGGGAGAAAAATATGAATTAATCTTTGGAGATGGTATTTTTGGTGTAAAACTAGAAGCTCCTAATTATATTGAAGTTTCTTATATAGTAACTAAGGGACAAGATGGAAATGGCATTAGTTCTCTTACTTTTAATGGAAGATTAGTTACTGGTAGAAGCAATATTGCATTAACTTCAGGAATTTCTTTAATTAATATCTCAAGACCATCTTCTAATGGTGCTGATATTGAATCTATTGAATCTATTAAGAATTATGCACCTAGAGTTAATGAATCGCAGAATAGAGCTGTTACTGCAGCAGATTATGAATCCTTAATTCCGACTATATTTCCTGAAACTGAGGTTGTTAGATGTTTTGGAGGAGAAGAATTAAGTCCTCCTCGTTATGGAAGAGTTTATTGTGCTATAAAACCAGATAATGGGTCATATTTGTCAAATTCCCTTAAAGAAAATCTTAAAGATACAGTTGAAAAATATAATGTAGGAGGTATAGGTTTAACGATCACGGATTTGAGTTATTTGTATATAGAATTAGATATTAATGCATACTATGATTGTAGTCAATCAGGTAGCGGTGGGACTGGTACGGGCACTGGCACTGGAGGCACTGGTACGGGCACTGGTGGAGGTGGAGGAGGTCTATCTCCTCAAGACATTATTAATGATATAATAGATGCTATTAACGAGTATATAAACGGAAATGATGTAGGAAGACTTAATGGAAGATTTCAATTTAGTAAATTCTTATGTTTAATTGATGGGGCTAATCCAGCAATTACTTCTAATATTACTGGCGTAAGAATAAGAAGGGACTTACGAGTAACGTTAAATAGTTTAACGGAATATGAAATTTGTTTTGGAAATCGCATGCTTGTTTTAAACTGCGAGGGTCATAATATAAGAACTACTGCATTTACGGTTTCTGGAATACAAGGTGAGGTATATCTTTCTGATATACCTAATCCAGATGATCATACGACAGGTACACTGTTCTTATTCAGATTGATGTCACCAACCCAAATGGATATTGTTAGGTCTAATGTAGGTACAATTGATTATGAGCATGGTGAAATTAAATTAACTCCTCTTCTTATTATAGATACTGATGTTCATAATGAATTTCCAGTGATTCAAATAGATGCGATTCCTGCCTCTCCTGATGTAATGGGACATCAGGATCTTTATACCAAAATAGGTGGGCCTTACTTTGGTGATGGAGATACAGGTGAAGGAGGAGCAGGAGGAGGTGATTTAAATAATGGAATTGGAGATGGTATTAGTGTAGATGTTCATTGCGATACTGAAGAACCAGTTACGACCTATGGTGAGGATGGAATAGTTAGGGGAGAACCTCATTTTGGGTGCAATACAGATGGAAATGTAAGTGCAACTAATGAAGAAGGAATGACTGAGACCGCAACTTCTAATAATGATGGTTCATACACAATAACAAATTATTCGAGGGGAATGGCAAATTCTGCCACTACTTATTATCCCGATGGGTCTGTTGTCCGCCGATCATATTAATCATTTTATAATAAACACAGAACATTAATACTAATGATATCAACCGATTTAAAAAGAGTTAAGATACAAAGTATAGTTGAGAATCAACTTCCTTCTTTTGTACAATCTTCATTCCCATTATTAGGGGATTTTTTGAGAGAATATTATATTTCTCAAGAAGTTCCTACTGCTTCTGCTGATGTTCTTCAAAATATAGATCAATATGTTAAATTAGTTACTTTAACTACCAATTCGGATAGTACAGTATTGGGAAGTGATATAACTGGAACTCAAACTACTATTTCTGCAAGTTTTGATTTGCGGAATGAGATTTTGGGTACATATGAATTTCCAACACAATATGGATTAATTAAAATAGATGATGAGATTATTTTATATGAACAAAAAACAAATAATTCATTTAAAAAGTGTATAAGAGGATTTAGTGGAGTAACTTCTTATAATTCTATTCATAGTGATCAATTAACATTTTCAGAATCAAATTTACAGACTCATAAAGCTGGTGCGAAAATAGTTAATTTAAGTGCTTTATTGTTTGCTCGATTTTTAATTAAAGTTAAGAATTTATACTGTCCTGGTTTTCAAAATAGACCATTTGATGAAGATTTAAATCAAAGACTTTTTATTTCTAGAGTTAGGGATTTTTATCAGTCAAAAGGTAGTGATGAATCATTTAGAATTTTGTTTGGGGCATTATATGGAGAAGAATGTGAAGTATTAAGACCTAGTCAATTCCTTTTTAGACCTTCTGATGCTGATTATAGAGTTACGAAAGATTTAGTAGTTGAAACTATAGAGGGAGACCCCTCAAAACTTCTAAATTGCACATTATTTCAGGATGCATATCCGTCTTATGGAATATCAAAGGCCTATGCTCCTATTACAGATCTTGTAAAGATTGTTCATGATCAAAAAGACTATTATAAGTTTGGAACTGATTATAATTACTCTACCGATGTGGCTCTGAGAGGAAGTGTTTATGGAGAGTTTTCGCCACATCCTTACACCCAAATAATAACACAAGTTTCATCAGGTTCTAGTGTAATTGATGTAGATTCTACAATTGGATTTCCACAATCGGGAGAATTAGTGGTTACTTATGAAGATGGAATGAATGGGATATTAACTTATAGGTCAAAATCAGTAAATCAATTTTATGGAGTAGGAGTAGCTAATACGAGTGTTATTGGTATTGGTAGTGAAGATTCTATTGCTTCAAAAGGTGCTATTAGATTAAATGCTGAAGCTTATGCATATGTGGGAGTAGGAACTACTAGTAAAGTAAGAGTAAGAATAGGAAATGTTCTTTCAGAACCAGTAATTAGTAATGATACTTATTTTTATAGTGAAAAGGATGTTGCAAAAGTACAAACTTTAGGAATTACTACTTCTGGACCAAAAGTTGATAATTGGTTTTATAATTTAGCTATTAAGTATGATATAGAATCAGTATCTTTGATAGATGAATCAGATTTTACTTATACTGTTGTAACATACGATAAAAATAATTTTAAAGTTGGTGATAAAGTTGTCGTTGCCGATGTGACGGGGACTACTAAAGATTCTGTAGTTAGTGAAATTATAAGTGCATATAGTTTCTCTATTAAAGGTCAGGGTAGAATTACTTCTATATCTTCTACAGTTGAGAGAAAGATTTTAAGAAGTAATGTTGATTCTAATCTTTCTTCCTATAAGTATATTGATGATTATTTGTCTAATGTTCAAAACGCTTATGTTAAATTTAATACTGATGTTTTAGTTGCTTCTTCTTCTATTCCAAATTATTATAATGCTCCTTTAAATTTTTATGATAGGAAACTTACTTTAAATGGTAGTTATTTTGGAGATACTTTTACATTTTTAGATGTAAATGATCATGGATATTACACAGGAGATGCGGTTTATTATGATTCGCATGTTACCTCCCAAACGGACTTTTTTGGGAATGTTATTAATACTACAAGTAAGTTTCCTGAGATTTCTCCTGGTATATTTTTTGTAAAAAGAATTAATAAGAATCAATTGCAATTAGCTAGTAGTCCAACTAATATTGATAATGATGATTTTATTTCTGTATCTGGAATTGTAACATCTAATACTCTACGCCCTCTTAATTTTTATAATGAAAAAGTAGATAATCAGTTATTGTTGAGAGAAATAAAAACAGCTGATCCTGCAGTTGGTAATTTCATAACTCATCCAGGCAATAGGACGGGTATATTGGTTAATGGTGTTGAGATTTTAAATTATAAATCAACAGATACGATTTATTATGGATCTATTGATAAAATTGATATAATGGCTGCAGGAAAAAATTATGATATTATCAATCCACCTGTTTTAAATATAGGGGATAATGTAGGTACAGGTGCAACCGCTGTATGTGCTATTAAAGGTAATCTACGAGCAATTGATATTACTGATGAGGGATATGATTATGTTACTGATCCTATTGTTAGTATAAGTGGAGGAAACGGTAAAGGTGCCAAAGCTTACGCTAATACGATAGCCAAATATCATAATGTAGAATTTAATTCAATTGGTTTAGGTACTGATAGATCCGATAGAGTTATATTAGCAGATAATACAATAGGATTTTCTACATATCATAAATTTAGAAATGGTGAAAAAGTAATTTATAAAACAAATGGGGGAACTGCAGTTGGTGGACTTTCTACAGATGCCATTTATTATGTTCATAATGTCGGTGTATCTACAATTAAACTTTACACTCAGGAAACTGAGGCTATCAATGAAGATTCAAATCCTATTTCCTTGACCAGTTTTGGAGAAGGAGTTCATGCATTTCAAACGTTTGAGAAAAAGAAGGTTTTATCTAGTGTAATAGTTGAAACAGGTGGTGAGGGTTATGAAAATAAGAAAAGAACAATAATTAATTCAGCAGGAATTAGTAGTGTTCTTAATCAAATAAACATTGATGATCATGGATATAACTCAGGTGAAATTATTCAATATTCTTATGGGTTATCTCCTATTACTGGCATAAACTCAAATACTGATTATATTGTTACTGCAGTTGATAAAAATAATTTTAAATTATCTAGTGTGGGAGTAGGAACTACTGCGAAGAATTTTTATTATGATACTAATCAATATATTGGGTTTTCTTCAACGGGATTAGGGACGGGAGCACATTCTTTCAATTATCCCCCTATTAGTGTAACTTTAAGTGGTGAAATTGGAGTTACTACTGTTAGTGGTCAAGATTTTAAAGCTAAAATTCAACCTTTATTTAGAGGAATTATTGATTCTACTCAAGTTACCAATATAGGTGTAGAATATGGATCATCGGAGATTTTAAATTATAATAATCAACCATTATTTACTTTAAAACAGGGAAATGAGGCTCAAATTAGTGTAATTTTAGATAATGGTAAGATTGTTGATACTGTAGTAACTAATGAAGGATTTGGTTATGACGCTCCTCCTATTTTAACAATTAATACTGATGGAGCTGGTAGTTATGGAAAACTTGTTCCTATTATTAATGATGGAAAAATAACTAATGTTAGAATTGATAATGCAGGTATTGGATATACTGGAAATGTTTTAGTTAGTATAATACCTAGTGGATCAAATGCGAAATTTAGGGCACATATTAAATCTTGGACTGTTAATTTATTCCAAAAGTATTTGGATATCATTTCTTCCGATGATGGTATTTTAGAAAAATCAGAAAATGGGGAATATGGAATACAATATACTCATTTATATGCACCTAGAAAATTAAGAGAATCTTTATATGTTAGAAATCAAAGTAATGAGATAAAGTATGGTTTGAAAGATTTAGAAAAGGTAAATGATGAAGAAGTTAATGCAGATTATCATTCACCAATTATAGGATGGGCTTATGATGGAAATCCAATATATGGTCCTTATGGATATACGGAGCGTGAGGGTGGAACTGTACGAGCCATGGAATCTGGTTATAAACTAGTTACTTCGCCAAATAGACCTCCTATATCTAATTTCCCTCAAGGATTTTTTATCGAAGATTATGAATTTGATAATTCTGGAGATTTAGATGAGCATAATGGGCGTTTTTGTGTAACACCTGATTATCCAAACGGTGTATATGCATATTTTGCTACCATTAATCCAACACATATTGAAAATGCAGGACCATTTAATAAATATAGAATTCCTCAATTTCCCTATTTGATTGGAAATACCTTTAGATCTAAACCAAATCCATTTAATTATAATATAACTTCAAATCAAAAAGATTATGATTTGAATAATTCTCAGTGGTTTAGAAATACTACACCATATTCCTTCACCAAAAATAGTGCATCTTATGATTTCTTATTTCAACCTACTAAAGAGAAGGATTTTAATGTAGAAATAACAAATGTTTCTACAGGTAATATTTCTTCAGTTGGTATTTTAACAGGAGGAAATAGTTATCAAATTGAGGATGAGATACTTTTTGAACCTTTACTTAATAGTCGAACTGCTAAAGCTAAGGTTTCTGAACTGGAAGGGGTAGAAGTTACTAATGTTAGTGTTGCATCAAGTACTGTTTCCGAATTAGAAATTATTCCTTTTGATGGAAGTGGGCAATATATTGCTATTTCTACTTTTCCTCATAATTTTACAAATAATGATTTAGTTTCTTTGAGTGGATTTAATACTTCTGTTAATACTTTAAATGGTGGATTTAATATTGGAGTAAGAACAGAAACTGTTAGTTTAACTGGAGGGGTAAGTACTACTGGAGTTACTGGATTAGTAACTTATTTTGGTGTTGCAGGATCTTTAAATGTTGATTTATTATCAATTAGAGAAAATGATATTTTAGGAATTGGAACCGAAAAAGTAAAAGTATTAAATGTTGATGAAAAAAATTCAAGATTAAGAGTATTAAGAGCTCAAAATGGAACTGTATCTGTTGCTCATACGGCCACTTCAATTATAACTGAAGATTCTAGAAGATTTACTTTTAATGCCACATCTCAGAATAACATAACTTTTGAATCTACAGAAGAAATTTATTTTAATCCTATCGAGACTGTAGGATTGGGTACTCTTACAGGAGTTGGAATTGGGACAACAATTTCCTTTTCTAATCCAGGGGCAGGTCTTACTCAACTTTATATTCAAAACCAATCTATGTTCTTACCAGAGCATCAATTGAATACTGGTGATATTTTAAGATATAGAAATAATGGTGGGGATTCTATTGGAGTTTCTACTGATGGTACCACTTCCTTTAATTTGCCAGATGAATCTAGAGTTTATGTTGGAAAAATCTCTAATAATCTTATTGGAATTTCTACATTTAGAGTTGGACTTGGAACTACTGGTACTTTTGTAGGAATTGCTGATACTAATAATACGGGAGGATTACTAAGATTTACTGGATTGGGAACTGGTGTGTATCATAGTTTAAAAACTATAAAAGATTATGTTGTTAATGCAGAAACAACTAAAAATGTTGTTACAGTAGCTACTGCATCTACTCATGGATTATTGTTTGAAGATAATGTAAGAGTTAATGTAAAACCAGGTATTCATACTAATATTACTGTTAAGTATAATGATTTTAATAGAAGAATAGTTTTTGATCCTAAATCATTTGTTGCAGGGGATATTGATATTATTAATAATACAATTACCCTTACGGATCATGGATTAAGTAGTGGAGATAAAGTAATTCATACTGCTTCTACTCCTGCGGGTGGTTTAGAAGATGAAAAGATTTATTATATTCTTAGACAATCTACAAACAAAATAAAGTTATGTTTAACAAGATATGAAGCTTTGGAGTTTACTCCAGAAGTAGTTAATATAACATCGACCTCTGCAGGAACAATTTCTCCCATTAATCCTCCTGTAGATCTTTATAACAATAATACTGTTAAGTTTGATTTATCTGATGCTTCATTATGTTCTTTTGTGGGATTATCTTCTTATGCTGCATTTAATGTAGATGTATATATTGATAAAGAATTTAGAAATCCATTTTATTCTTCGGGGGCAAATAATACCTTTGAAGTATCCAAGAGTGGGGATGTAGGAATTTCTACAAATGCTAATCTTACAATTGTAGTTGGTGATAATATTCCAAAAATATTATACTATAAATTTAATCCCATTCAGAATGAGTTAATCTCGGATATTAAGAAAGGAATTATAATTGATAAAGAAGTTGAGGGTTATAACCAAATAGAGGTAAAAGAAAGTGTTTATTCTGGATCTTTTCCTGTTACTGGTATTGGAACTACAACTACTTTTACATATGATGTTTTAGATGTTCCTGAAAAATCTTCTTATACTAAATCTGAAGGATCTTTAGATTATTTTACTGATTCTACTACTACATATGGCGGAATATCTCAAATTGAGATCACATCTAAAGGATCTTATTATTCTGAAATTGTAGGGGTATCTTCTATTGTAACAGGTATAGGTACTGGTGCTATTCTTGAACCTAGTAGTAATACTATTGGAAAAATTAATTCAACCGAAATTCAAAATATTGGATATGATTTCCCAACTGATACTACATTAAGACCTGTTCTTAATTTATCTGAAGTTCTTGTAATGGAACCATTAAATTCTTTTGAAAGTATTGGAATTAGTTCTGTTGGTAAGAATTACACTATAGCTCCTAATTTGACTGTATTGGATGGTTTAACTAAAAAAGAAATTAAGGATGCTCATATATCCTATAATATTGGAGATCCTCAAGTAACTATTATTCAAAATACTCAGAGTCTTAATAATATTGATCCTATTATTATACCTACATCTAATGTTAATGGGATAGGAATAGCCACTATTACTTTTGATATTACTACTAAAAATGTTACAGTTGGATTTAATACTGCATTTAGTGATGAAGCCCCATTTGTGGTGGGTGATAAAGTTTTAATAGAAAATGTAAGTGTGGGTGTTGGTACTACAGGAGTTGGATATAATTCAAATAATCATGAATATTCATTATTTACTTTGGCAGATGTTAATATTCCTTTAGGTGGAGGAGTGGGAGTTGTTACCTATAGTTTAGATGGTTTCTTAAAAGAAGGTACTATTCCTGGTAATTTTGATTCACTAAATTCAGCTGGAATAATGGTTCCGGAAAAGTATTTTCCACAATTTGATAGTAAATTAAAGAAAAATAATTTTGTAATCGGTGAAGAAGTTCAATCAGAAGAAAAATTTGGTGTAGTAGAGAGTTGGAATAATCGTATTGAGTTATTAAAATTATCTACCCCTTCTGAATTTGAGGTTGGAGATATTATCGTAGGAAGAACCTCAAACACTCAAGGAAAGATTAAATCTAAATTTAATTTTAATGCATCTGTTGATGTGTCTTCTGGATCAGTGGTTCGGAATGGTTGGAAGAAAGATACTGGATTTTTAAATAATAGTCTTGAAAGACTTCCTGATAATAATTATTATCAATATTTTTCATATTCTTTGAAATCTAAAGTTGATATGGGAATTTGGGATCAAACAGTAGATGCTCTTAATCATCCTCTCGGATTCACTAAATTTAGTGATTTGCGTATAGAATCAACAGATGATAATTTTTATGGTGTTAGTGGTAACAATAGTGATTTAGTGGCTTTTATAAATCTAGACGGTGTAATAAAAGTAGATTGTTATTCTAATTTTGATTTAGTTACAGAAAATGCTTTGAATATTAGTGATGATACAATAGCATCCGATGAAATTTATTTTAATTCAAAAGTTCTAACAGATTATTATGAATCAGTAGGTAATAGAGCTCTTATTATTGATGATATTAGTACTCAATTTAATAGTGAACCTAGAGCAACAAGATTCTCTGTAGTTGATACTTTTGATGTTAAGCAAAGATCTAAAAAATGGTTAACTTTAGTAAAAGATAAAACTTTTACTGGCGAACGTCAATCTATGTTCGTTAATTTATTACAAGATGGAACTAATGGATTCCTTAATCAATATGGTAGAGTTGAAACTGTAAGTGATCTTGGAAGTTTTGATTTCCGAGTTAGTGGAAATGAAGGACAACTTCTTTTCTATCCAACGAAGTATGCAGTCAATGATTATAATGTAAGTAGTTTAAGTTTTGATATTGTTGGTCTTGCTATTACTTCTGGTATAGGATCTACTACTTTGGGAAGTTCTGTTGATATAAAATCAACTCAAACTACAGTTGCAGCGGGAACCACTACGACAATTGTTGGTATTGGATCAACTTATAGAAGTGCCAAGATTTTAGTTCAAATTAATGCCGATAATGGTCAAATGGAGTATGATGAATTAAATATTCTTCATGATGGCACTACAGTAGAACTTTTGGAATATGGTCAAGTAACAAGTGTATTTGATGAGGATTATAGTGGAACGGGATTAGGGACTTATATTGCATCAATGTCCACTGGTCCTCTTAATATTGATTTTGTTCCTAATGCTGGTATTGCATGTTCTGTTGATACTTTAAGTATCACTATGGCAGCTGCTAATACAGGTACTGGGGGAACTGGAATTGGAACTCAATATCTTGGAAGTGGTACTTATGATTTTGGATTTATTAATTCTACTTTCACTGCTATTCCATCTGCAGCTTCCCCACTCGCACATAAGATTGCTGAGTATGATATAAACAACAGTGTTCCGACTGATGATAATAATGCTGCATACTATGTAATTAGTGTAGAGGATACAACTAATAATCTTTATGAGATGTCAGAAGTAATTGTTGTAAATAGCAGTTCAGAAGTATACATCACAGAATATGGAAATATGATTAGTGCAGGTGCGGGATTGGGAACAGTAGGAGCTGCAGTTTCAAGTACTACTGATCATACTCAGTTAATGTATACTCCGAATGCGGGTATTGCTGCATCGGTTCGTGTTTTCCAGATGGGTGTTCAAATTGCTGCTCAAAATGATGATGTAGATTCTGTTGATAAAATAGATTTTAATAACGCATCTATTAGCGGTGGTTATGGGGATTATACGGGTACAGAAACAGATGTTCTTAGAGCATTTAATTTAACACATGATGGTAGAAATATATTTGAAAGAGAGTTTGATGGAAGTGATTCAACTGTTGTTAATTTAACTAAGAATACAGTTACAATTCCCGAACATTTCTTTGTAACAGGGGAGGAGGTTACTTATTCTTATGATGTTGGTAGTGGAAGTCCTGTTGGAATTGCTACCACAACAATTTCTGGAATAGGTGTTACAACTCTTCTTCCTGCTACAACTTATATTGTTAAGATTAATGCAAATACTATTAAGTTTGCAAAAACTGCAGAAGATGCATTAAAGGCTGTTCCTAACATCTTAGAATTAAGAGCCGTGGGTGCGGGTGCTGCACATACAATAACTGCAAGAAATCAGAATACAAAATGTTTGATTGCACTTGATAATGCGATTCAATCACCTATTGTTGCAACTGCAGTTACTACAGGAATATCTACTCAATTACCTTTAGGGTCCAAAGTTCTTGAAACTGTTGGGGTAACTTCATTCTTTGGTGGTGATTTAATTAAGATCAGTGAAGAGGTAATGAAGATTAATACTGTGGGATATGGAAAAACAAATAATATTCTTGTAGATCGTGGTTGGATGGGAACTAATATTGGAGTTCATACTGCTAATTCTATTGTAACTAAAATTGAAGGTAATTATAATATTGTTAATAATACACTTAACTTTATTACTGCACCTCAGGGACCTACTCCTATTAGTTCTACAACTAATGAACCTGATGATAGAGATTGGGTAGGAATCACTACATTCTCTATGTTCCACGGTAGATCATTTATGAGGTCTGCTGCGGAAGGTAGTGATAATACACCTTATAATGAGAATTATGTTTTTGATGATATTTCTGATGAATTTACTGGTATAGCAAAAACATTTACTTTAACATCTAATCAATCAAATGTTGGTGGATTCTCTACTAATAATGCTGTTGTTCTTATAAATGGAATATTCCAAGGACCAACAGGAACCTTGAGTGTTGATCAAGATTATACCTTATCTGAAGGTCTTACTGGAATAAGTAGTATCCATTTCACAGGCACAGCCACATCGGAGGCCTATGACCCTAACAGCGGTTCTATTCCTGTTGGGGGTATAATCGTATCTGTGGGTTCAACTGGTGGATTGGGGTATCAACCTCTTATTGGTGCTGGTGGAACTGCTGTTGTATCTGCTGCTGGTACTATTAGTTCAATTAGTATTGGTAATACTGGTTCTGGTTATAGAGTAGGAGTTCAAACTACAGTAAATGTAGCAATACAAACTTCTAGTGATGGTATTCCAAATCTGACAGGAATTGGTACTGCTGCTATTACTGATGGACATATTACTGGAATTGCAATTACAAATAGTCAAGTTCTTTATGTACCAAGATCTATTTCTAATGTTGGTTATAGTTCGGTAACAGGTGTTACTACGGTTACCACATCGACTGCTCACGGTCTTTTAGCGGGGCAGGAAGTCAAGTTATCAGGAATTGCATTCACATGCGATTACCTCCCTGCTGTGGGCGTACAGAGTGCCGTATACACGGCTTCCACAGGTATTATGACTGTCACTACATCTGCTGCTCATGGATTATCTGTAAGCGGTAAAGCAAGTGATGTAGTGATGACTGGATTGGCATTTACCTGTGCATTAGATGATGGGGATGCAACTCATACTTATCCTCGAACAACTGATCCGGCATATGGTGGTACACCAGTTACAGGAGTAGCAAGTGTAACTCAATTTACAATTAATGTGGGTATATCAACTGTTCCAAC
>CEUX01104693.1_pt1 | contig 14008 bp, 12 predicted proteins | sample 531361 | NCBI WGS metagenome assembly CEUX01 (sample SAMEA2622736, study PRJEB7988) | marine metagenome | isolation source: saline water (ENVO:00002010), including
CCCCGTAAGGGCGTGATGACTCGTTATGCCAAGAAGATGGTTCGTCCTGATATGTACGGCTTGGTCGTCGTTCGCGGACTCCTTGGTGAGGCAGGCGCAACTAGCTAAACCCTAGTAGCCAAATAAATGTAAAGCCTCCGTCATTTGACGGGGGCTTTCGTTTATCGGAAAACTACTTATTGCGGAGGGAGAAATCCTTTCGTTAATTGACCTAATTAATATCATATAAGGAGAAACATATTATGGGAACAAAAAGAGTAGGTTGGGCACGAATTCGGAGCCTGATTAACGAAAATGGTAATTTATTACAGAGGAAATATAGACAAGTTAAAGAAGTATCCAGCACTACAACTTTAACTGCGGCCGATAGTGGAAGCACTATCGTGTGGACTAAAGGTTCGGCCCACGATATTACGCTTCCAGCAGCTGCCGAAGGTCTTCACTTTCGAATTATTATTGCTGTTGGGGCCGCGGCAAATCACTACATCAAGACTGCTAGCACAGCTGATGTGTTTTACGGAAAAGCTGTTATTAACACCTCGAATGCGACGGAGGCTGCACCTGCTGTGCAGATCGTAACGAAAGCTACTGGCCTGTCCAGCACTATCGATAGAATTCATCTTCATAAGTCTAATGCCGCCAATGGTGGTCAGGCTGGTGATGTGATTGACATCTATGCTGTGGACGATACATACTGGCTTGTTGATGCTCGTTTGACGACTAGCAACGGCACACCAAACGCCGCAGCTGTTCTAATCGCTTAATAAATTTAAGCCTGTAAGAACTATATGTTCCCCCCTCTCTTCGGAGTGGGGGGTTCTTTTTTGAAAAGGGTCGTCTGTGTAATTTTTTCGCCGGTAAATTTTTGAGATTTTTGCTTTTTTGTACTAATTACTACACAAAATAGGAGTTTTTTATGGGCAAGAAGAGAAGACTAAAATCTGCAAAAGCTAAGTTTAGCGCAAAACACAGTAGTCACCCTAGGGCGCGCCTTTTGGCCACCAAAAGTCTAAATAACATCGAGAGCACTGAAAAGATCGAGAACGAAAAAGTAACCCCTCCTGAAGCCACAGAAACGATTATCAGCCAGCTCCCAGCACCAGATGCTAATGAGGGCATCGCTGCCGCTGCACCTGTCGAATCAAATACAGTTCCGGTAATAAAGAGCACAAAAGTTAATCCTACACGCAAAAAGACCACAACGCCGCGTAAGAAAACTACAACAAAACCTCGAAAAACAACCAAGAGAACTACAAAAAAGAAAAGTACGGCCCCCGCTACTTAATCGCTTAGAGTTTCGCCGGGATTTTGTTTGTGGGATTACTACTTATAATGGAGGAGTAATCTACACATGCCGACTAATTTAAGCCCCCGTTCGCAAACGAGCGCAATTGTTTTAACTTCAACTGGATCAACTACACAGGTAGCAGCTACGCTACCTTTCGGTGTTTACGCTAGTTCATCTGCATTCCTCAGTGGCGCATCTGCGCAAGTTGCATATGTTTACAAGAAATTAGGAGGCGATGTTGTAGATATCGAAATAACTGCTAACAATGTTTATGCAGCTTATGAAGAAGCAGTTTTAGAGTACTCGTATATTGTTAATTTACATCAGGGAAAAAATGCACTTTCATCAATTCTTGGATCGGCAACAGGCACTTTTGATCACAAAGGAACATTAACTGCAGGCCCTGTTAGTGCTAGTTTGAAATATCCTCGTTTTTCTTTAGGGTATTCCCGCCGCGTGGGGGATGGTGCCGCAGCAGCCGGCGGATTTGGAGGTACAATTCCTCAATATTCGGCGTCGTTTAAGCCTGTAAAAAACCAGCAAGACTACGATATTCAAAATATTATCTCATCGTCGTCTAATTCCGGAGTCAACGATAAAGGAAATAGTGTTCCATATGCTGGAAAAGTTGGTGATAAGCGTGTATTAATTACAAAGGTTTTTTACAAGTCTCCACGGGCCATGTGGCGCTTCTATGGCTATTATGGAGGAATCGGGGTGGTTGGAAATTACTCGACGTACGGGCAGTTTGCGGATGATTCAACGTTTGAAATTATTCCCACATGGCAAAACAAATTACAAGCTATAATGTATGAAGATTCTATTTTCACACGTACGTCCCACTATTCCTATGAATTGATTGACGGTAAATTACGGCTTTTTCCCACGCCGAGTTATTGGGGGATGGATGATTTAGATGATCGAATATGGGTTAAGTTTTATGTTGATCTTGAGCCGTATGCTACTGGCTCTTATGATACTGGAATTGAAGGCGTCAACAATATTAATACAATTCCTTTCGACAATCTTCCATATGAAAATATAAATTCAATGGGTAAACAGTGGATCCGCAAATATGCACTAGCTCTGTGTAAAGAAATGCTAGGACAAGTACGAGGCAAGTTTACAACGGTGCCTATTCCAGGCGAAAGCGTTACATTAAATTATTCTGACTTATTAAGCCAAGCGAAAGAAGAGCAAACAAGCTTAAAAGAAAAGCTAACGGAGATGTTAAAAGAGGTCGAATATCCGGCACTGGCGAAGCAAGATCAAGAATTATCTGATGCTGCAGCAAATGTTCTTAAAGTAACGCCGCTCCCAATTTTTGTAGGATGATGACACATGTCTGATGAATGGAAGAGACCAGAAGCCCCGCCCCCTCCGTTATTTCTTGGCAAAAAAGAAAGAGACCTTGTTAAGCAGGTAAATGACGAATTAATAGAAAAAGTAATTGGTCAGCAAATTTTATATTATCCAATCGACATGGAAACTACGAATTTTCACCCTTTATATGGTGAAGCAGTCGACAAAACATATTTGCCCCCGGTACGCGTTTATGCCTTAGTGGAATTTACAGATTATTCTACAAGCTATTTAGAGAATGTGGGAATAGATAAAACATGGGAAATTAATGTACATTTTCACCGCCGTCGCTTAACGGAAGACCAAAATTTGTATGTTCGCGAGGGGGATTTTGTGCTATATGGCGACTTTTATTACGAGATCGTTAAACTTTCAGAACCACGTAAGCTATTTGGTCAAGTAGACTATAGTTTTGAGATTTCTGCAACTTGCAAGAGAGCAAGAAAGGGACTTTTTGATGCTACCTGATAATTTTGATTTTGCTATGCTGCCCGCTGGCGCCAATTATACATTAGAAGAGATTGGGATGCTTGCTTCAACATTAGAGGACATTGATCACGCTCTCGTTAAGTGGGTAAAGGAACTGGAACTTTCAACGCTGTCCAATGAGGGATACTCACAAGTTAATGTATTGTGGCAGGCGCCCGAAAGAGCATATCAAATAAAAAATAATCAACAATTAAGAGATGACGCCGGCGCTCTTAAGCTTCCGTTGGTCAGCGTTGAGAGGACTGGAATTACAAAAGATCCAACTCGAAAAGGAGGATTCCAGGCGCAAATTTATTCGACTGATAAAAATGGTCGCACTGGCAGAATGGTGATCGCTCAAAAAATTGTCCCAGAAAAAACTCAGAATTTTGCAATTGCTTCTGGTGCTCGCAGCACCATCGGAGTAAAAAAACAGAAATACTATCCTCGCGTCAACAAGAAGGTTGTTATTAAATCATTGTCTATTCCCATACCGGTTTATATCAATGTTGATTATAAGATAACAATTAAAACAGAGTATCAACAGCAAATGAATGATTTAATTGCTCCATTTCTAGCTAGAACAGGTCAAATTAACGCATTTGTTATGCGTCAAAATGGTCACCTATACGAAGCGTTTATTGATCAGGGTTTTGCACACTCTAACAACATCAGCAATCTCGGTGAAGATACGAGAATGTTTAATAGTGATATAACCATTAAAGTGCTCGGTTATCTTATTGGCGAAGGCATTAGTGATGATCGACCCATTGTCCGAGTGGACGAAAATGTAGTTGAGTACCAATTTCCGTCAGAAACTGAAGTCCCTCCTGGAAACATTACTTTTTTCGAAGATTAGTTCCTGAAGTGAAAAACGTTATTTATTCGTATTCGTGAAGCTTTTTGATTTTAAAAATACTATTTAATCTATGATTGACTCATCAATTAATCCATATTTTCAAAGAGGAACGATATAATGTCAGTAAAGAGCTTTAAATTTGTATCTCCTGGAGTGTTTATCAACGAAATTGATAATTCGTTCATTCCAAAATCCGCAGATGCTATCGGACCAGTTGTAGTTGGGCGCGCCAGAAGAGGCCTCGCCCTACAGCCGGTCTCCGTCCAATCCTACTCAGAGTTTGTTGAGGTATTTGGTGATACCGTGCCCGGCAACAATGGTGGAGATGTATATAGGCGAGGAAACAAGCAGTCTCCAATGTATGGTACATATGCCGCAAAAGCATTTTTACGTTCTAATGTTGCACCCTTAACATATATTCGTCTGTTGGGCGCACAACATGCAAATTGCACGGCCGCTGGCCAAGCCGGCTGGCAAACTACAAGAGATCCGGCTACTCTTTTGAAAAATAATGGTGGCGCGTATGGAATGTGGGTGTTTGCATCCGGAACCACCGTTCAGCTGGGAACTGGCTCGCTAGCCGCTATTTGGTATGTGGACTCGGGATCTAGCATTTACCTCACAGGAACGACCCGCGGTCCCTCTGCTCAGACTCGCGAAGGTATCGGAGTTGTAATTGCATCTGATGTTAATGGTACTTATACAGTAAACATTACAAGTTCTGGGGGCGCCTCAAAGAAAATTTCTTTTAATTTTGATGACAATTCTGAATTATTTATTCGGAAGCGGTTCAATACGAATCCGCAATTAGGAAACGCCAGCGCCACTGATTTTTATGATGCAGCTTCTGTTGAGAAATATTTCTTAGGCGAGACCTTTGTGCAAGAAGTTCGCGATGGCGTCGACGCGTCGGATACGGGAGGCGGTACCGATTTAACAGCCACTATTTCAAATGCTGTTATCTTGCCTATCGCATCCGGATCGGTAGGTCCCAACAAGATGAAGAATATCAGCTACAATGAAGCTGTTGCTGGCTGGTTCATAGGTCAGGACCTGGGAGCCGCGGCTAATTATGTGCCTCAAGACGCCACAAAGCTTTTCAGATTGGTTGGTCGAGGTCACGGATCCTGGCTTTCTAAGAATGTAAAAGTTTCGATTGAAAAGCTTCGCGCTTCTACATCTACTGCAAGTAAATATGGAACGTTCTCCGTTGTTCTCCGCGCTATGCATGATACTGATAGCGCCGTTCAAGTGCTGGAACGGTTTGATAATTGTAATTTAGATCCGGCATCGCCTAATTTTGTTGCACGAAAGATTGGTAACATGTATACGGTATGGTCGGACACAACACGCCGACTGACTCAGTATGGCGAGTATCAAAATCTTTCAAAATACGTATACGTTGAAACAAGCGAAGACGTAGACACAGCCGCCGCCAAAGCAACACTTTTGCCTTTCGGTTATTATGGTCCTCCCAAGTTTAAGGACTTAAAGGCGTGGCGCGGCACCCTTGGTTCTCTTAGAGTTCTGGGGCCTCGATATATTCCGACTACGCTGTGTGTGGGATACGCATCGTCTTCTGTCACAACCCACGCTGGTCGAGTGGAATCGATTCATTGCTTGTCGGGATCAACTTCTCTCGGTAACTGCACCGGATCTTTAATGTTCCCGGTTACTCGATTGCGCCTCTCTGCATCTGATGGCGGAATGGCCGATCAGACTAACGCTTATTTTGGATTCCAGAATACTCGCACGCAAACAAGTACATCGCCTGATAGAAGTGCTGCCGATCCGAATCGCCTTTGGCTTACTTCGCTTAACAGCGATCCGATTGGAACTTCCATTGATGGTGTTGATTCGTACTCTTATATCTTTACGCTTGATAATATTATGTATAACAGCACTAGCGGAAGTTATTATTACTTGTCGGGCTCTCGAAAAGAGGAGGCAAGCTATACGGCTCAAGCCGGAAATACTTACAAAACTCTGATAGATAATGATATTAATCGTTATACCGCGCCTTTCTGGGGTGGTTTCGATGCTGTTAATATTAAAAAGCCAGATCCTTTTTATAACGCAGGTATGTCCAGTGCTACTCAAGAGAATAGTTATGCATACAATACATGGAAGCGCGCAATTGATACAATTTCGGATCCAGAATACATTAATATGAATCTGTTAGCTGCTCCTGGTCTTACTAATACAACTCTTACGGACCATATGATTAATGTTTGTGAAGAAAGAGCTGATGCGATAGCGATTGTTGATCTGCCTAGTGTCTATATTCCGGCTCATGAGCAGAAATTGACGAAGCCAAATCGCCGCGGCACTTCGCCTGTTGGCGCCGCAAATTCCCTTCGTGATAGACAGATTGATTCTAGCTATGGTTGCACATTCTATCCATGGGTTCAAACTCGTGATGCTCAAACAGGTCAAATGTTGTGGATACCACCATCTGTTGCAATGTTAGGAACATTCGGTAGTTCTCAAGCGGTGTCGGATGTGTGGTTCGCGCCCGCTGGATTTAATCGCGGAGGTCTCTCTGACGGCGCCGCCGGTATTCCAGTTACTAATGTGACTGAGAGATTAACATCTAAGCAGCGCGATACGCTCTACGAGTCTCGCATTAACCCAATTGCTTCTTTCCCGTCTAGTGGGATTGTTGTCTTCGGACAAAAGACGCTACAAGCAAGACAAAGCGCGCTTGACCGTATTAATGTGCGCCGCTTGGTTATTTATCTCAAGAAGCAAATTTCTATTCTCTCTACTCAGATTTTGTTTGAACAAAATGTCCAGGCAACATGGAATAGATTCAAAGGTCTTATTGAGCCTTTCTTAGCGAACGTTAAGGTCCAATTCGGTATTACCGATTATCGACTGATATTGGATTCTAGCACAACAACCCCTGATCTTATTGATCAAAACATCATGTATGCGAAAATCATGGTCAAGCCGGCAAGAGCTATTGAGTATATTGCTATTGACTTTGTTATCGCCTCTACCGGTGCATCTTTCGATGATTAAAAAACAATTTATTACTAGTTAAACATATAGGAGTAACTTAATATGCCATTCTGGACTGAAGCCCACGACTCAACCTCACAAGATCCAAAAAGAAAGTTTAGATTTCAAGTAAGCTTTGATGCTATCACCGATCCCAATGGAAACGGAAGCATTCTTTGGTACGCTAAGACAGTTAGCAAGCCAGCATTTAGCCTTTCGTCGCAGGAGCATAAATATTTAAATCATACTTTTTACTATCCTGGCTCTGTGACTTGGCAAGACGTTACTCTAACTCTTGTTGATCCGGTGAATCCTGAAATGTCCATAACAGTTGCTCGTATCCTTGAGAAAGCTGGCTACGTTCTTCCTGGAAATGCAATCGACGCTTCTTCTTTACAAACTATATCTAAAGGCACCGCCGTTGGCGCCCTGGGACAAGTATCGATTATTCAACTAGATGCGCAAGGCGTCGAAATAGAACGTTGGACTCTTTGGAATGCTTTCATTACTGAAGCCAAGTTTGGAGATTTAGAGTACGGATCCGATGAGTTGCTGCAGCTCGATCTGACTCTCAAATATGACTGGGCGCGCATCGAGACCACCGGAGCCTCCGCGCTTAATGGCGATTCTGCTACGCAAGCATTTAACTTAGCTGGCGGAACGTGATATAATATATTATACAAACAACATAGAGGTGTATATTGTCGAGAAATAAAGATCGCCTTGGGAACCGCACGGTTCAGCATTCTGACCCGCCTCCCCAGGCCACTGAACAACACAACACGGAAAATACAGAACGCTTTTCTTTTGTGGTGCCTACCGAGCATGTCGAATTGCCTTCGCAAGGGCGCTTTTATAGCACTGAGCATCCTTTGCACAATGAATCGTCAATTGAAATTCGTCAAATGACGGCAAAAGAGGAAGACTTGTTAACTTCTCGTTCGTTGCTCAAAAAAGGTACTGCGTTAGAACGAGTAATTAAAAATTTAATTGTTAATAAGAGAATAAATCCTGATACATTATTAGTAGGAGATCGTAATGCGATTATGATTGCTGCTAGAATTTCTGGATATGGGAGTGAGTATAATACTAGTGTTACATGTCCATCTTGTAGTGCTAAGATAGAACATTCTTTCGATTTGCATGAATCCACTATTAATTCTGGTGAATCTAGTGACTCCTTGGGAGTGCGCGAAGAGCCAAACGGTATATTTAGTACCATATTACCTAAAACAAGATGCGAAGTAAGATTTAGATTATTACGAGGTACCGATGAAAAAACGTTGCTACAACAAATTGAAAATGCTCGTAAAAGAAACAGAGAAGAAAATGCAGTAACACGCCAATTAAGAATGCTTATTGTTTCTGTTAATGGCGATGATTCTATGGAAGCAATCAATTATTTTGTAGAAAACGTACCTAGCTTAGATGCTCAACATCTGCGAACTGCTTTTGCTAACGCTACGCCAAATGTTGACTTAACACAATATTTTAATTGTCACGAATGCGGATATGAGACCGAAATGGAGGTCCCGCTGTCTGCGGACTTTTTTTGGCCTAAGCGATGATTATATGGAAGCTGTTTATGAACAGTTTTTCTTTTTAAAATATCATGGAGGCTGGTCACTTTCGGAAGCATACAATTTACCAGTCGGTTTACGAAATTGGTTTGTTAAAAGGCTTATAAAGCAAATAGAACTTGAGAGAAAAACACTAGAGGACGCACATAATGGAGCTTCCGGCACCTCGTCGCCACAAACATTAACGGCTCATAATCAGCCGGCCGCGCCGTCTAAATACAAGTAACCACAAAAGCCTGCCGGGTTTTGTGGTTTTTCAGTATAAAACTATTTATTTATAGCACGAGGATTGTATATGTCGGACACTCCAAAATTTGATAAAGAATCATTAGATTTAGCCAACGAAGAGATAAAATTAAGAAAAGCGATCTCGCGCCAGATTCAAGACGAGCTAAGGCTCCTTGAAAAAAACTCTGAGGAGTACAAACGACACGCGGATTTCCTCAGAGATGCAAATAACGAGATTGAATCAGCCCAGTCCGGACTGGAACAAATTCTTCAACTTCGGAAAGATAACAATGCTGAACTTCAAGAAACAATAGCGCGCTCAAGAGAATACTTGCAGTCGGTAAACGCTTTAAGTAATTCTATTGAATCTCGTAATCTTAAAACACAGGCACACAAACAACTACTTAATGAGGAAATCAAACTACTTCAAGAACAGATCAAGAGCGGCGGCGAGATTGCACAACAAGCGGCAAAAGACTTAGAAAAGAAAAAACGAGGCTTAGAGGCGCTTTCACAACAAGAAAAACGACAGCAAAATGTTAAAAAGATTATCGATGAGACAAATATTGTAAATTCCAAATTTGTCCAATCCGTCCTGCAGATTGGTGACGCGTTTAAGATGGGTCCTATGGCCGGATTCCAATATATGGCCGGAATGGTAGAAAAGGGCGTTATGAGCTTGCTGACGCGAGGGATTACGAAACTTAAGAGTTCTTTTATTGATTTAATGATGCAAATTGATGCTGTTACACATGCTTTTGAGCGACAGACAGGCATGGGAGAAAAGTACAACGACGGTATTACAAAAACTTTCGAAGAAACGCGCCGGCTGGGAGTCACCATGGAACAGGTGGGCGCCCAAACTCAAACACTTATCGCCAATGTTTCAGATTTTTCATTGGCTAGCGCTAGCGCTGGTATGAATGTTGCTAAAACCGGAGTTGTTTTAGAAAAGCTCGGTATTCAAGGTGAAGATTTTGCCCAAGGTATTCAAAACTCTATGAAGATGTTTAGCCAGAGTTTGGGTGGAGCAGAAGAAACAGCCCGCGAACTTTTTACCACATCCAAAGAGCTAGGGATTCCTCCCAAGCAACTAGCTAAAGATTATGCTAAAATGGGGGGCGCCCTTGCTAAGCTTGGTCGCGATGGCCCACAGGCATTCAAAGAACTGGCGCGCGTTTCTAAGCTTACCGGTATGGAAATGGAAAAAGTTCTCAAGATTACTAATCAATTTGATACGTTTGAAGATGCCGCAAAAATGACTGGTCAGCTAAACGCCGCATTGGGCGGAAATTTTGTGAACGCGATGGACATGATGACCACAACCGATCCGGTTCAGAGATTTGAACAATTACGCAACGCCATTAAAAGCACAGGTTTAACATTTGATGATATGTCTTATTATCAAAAACAATTTTTTGCTGAATCAATGGGTCTTTCAGACGTTGGCGATCTTGCACTAATGATGTCTGGAAATATGAGTAGTATGTCTGGCGCCACTAACAAGACAGCTGCAGATTATGAAGAAATGGCCGCACAAGCCGAGGCCACAATGAATTTACAAGAAAAGTTTAATGCATTTATGGCTGAGCTTGCTCCTATTATGATTGAAGTGCTCGACAAGCTGCATTTATGGATAGATGAGCTTAGAGCTAACGAAGGCTTGATTGAGGAAATTAGCTCCGGAATTCGATCTGTTGTTGAGGCTCTTGTTATTGTTGGCGAGATAGTAGCCCATGTTGCTCGTAACTGGAAGATCTATGCGGGCGCCCTTCTTGCACTAAAAGGAGTAATGATTGCGTTCAATATAGCTCAATTCGTTATGAATAGGCGCATGCTAGCCGCTTTAGGGGCCGCCCAAGCCAGAGTTGCGCAAACTCCAGCTGAAGTATCGGCTGCGAATGCTAGAGGGGCGGCAAATCTTTCCGAAGGTAAGATGAGCGGCGCCGGCGCCAAAGGACTTATGAAATTTTCCATTGCAGCATTGGCTATTGGTGCTGCTGTATTTTTAGCTTCTGCCGGTGTTGCTCTTATGGTTGACGCTTTTGGTGCTTTATTTTCTATCGTTACTCCAGAACAAATGGCGTCATTTGCCGGCGCAATGACTCTTCTGTCGATCGCTGGATACCTTTTGGCTGGTGCTTCTGTGGGATATTTAGCCTGGGGTCTTTCATTGGGCGCGGTCGGCCTAGGTCTAGCCACTATTAACGAAAACAAACTAAAACATATTGCAGATTTTACAATGGCGCTGGAAAATGTATCATCAGACAATATGGAGGATCTCGCACAAGCCATCGAAGACGTGGGCACTGCTATGGATAATATACCAACCGCTAAGACAATTTTAATGACTGCTACTTTAAATTCAGCCGCTGCCGCCGCGGAGGCCGCTAGAGCATTAGTGGCTACGGGAGGTGGAAATGTTGGAGGCGGAGGAGGAAACGGAGGCTCCGGAAAGGACTCAAAAATCACAGGAAAAATAGATATTAAATTTAATAATAAAATGTTTGTAAACTCCGTCGTGAGAATCGTTGATGATAATTTCGGACATTTAATTGCAAAAGCAGCGCAAAGCGACGAATAAGGAGGATATATAGAATATGGGTTTTTGGTCAAAGAGAAAAGAGAAAAAAGCCGCTGAGGCTAAAAGTTCTATTAAGGCGCAGGCTAGCGCCGCTGGCCAGTCAGCCGCACAGGGAGCTGGCGCGAAAGAGCCAATGGATACATTTAACTCTAAGCGTTTAGAGTTTGGGAAAACTTTAGTTCATCAAAATAATTTTGTTGATAGCACTGATGCATACGCTAACGCAGGGATGCGAATATCCTTTGAGCACCTGCCTTCTGGAAAAAAAGTATTCTTTAAAGCATTTATAACTGCTTTCAATGAATCTTTTACATCTGATTGGGATACTAAAAATGTTTTTGGCCGCATCGACGGCATTCACATGTTTAAACAAACTACACGCACAGCTACTTTAGGATTTGATGTTCCGGCTGCAACTTTTTCAGAAGCATATGAAAATCTTGCTCGCGTAGATCAATTAAGATCTTTTTTATATCCTACATATGTAAATGTTCAAGACGCGCTAACAATCAATCAGAGCCCACTGGTTCGTGTTGGATTATTTAATTTATTGGCTAACAATCCAGGTAGCGAAGGCATCACATTTGACGAATTTGCTAGTCTCCAGGCTGCAGAAAATATATTGAAAGAAGGCGCCTTGACGGTGGTTAAAAGTTTAAATATTGTGCACAATCTAGAACGAGATGGGCTCATGGAGGCTGGCTCTCAAGCCGGCGGCCTTCCGCGGACTATATCCGTCACTGTTGATCTTATTATTATTCACGAAGAAAACATGGGATGGACAAAGACTGGAGACGGCACATGGAGCGCCCCCGGAATATACGGATTAGATATGCAAGGGTCAGAAGCCGCAGCAAAGGCCGCACTAGCTGCCAAGCTAAAGGAAGAAGCGAAGCCCACCCAACAAGATCAAAAAAGAGCAAAATCGTCCGCCCAGCAGCAAGCTCGTCTCGACAGCATTAAGGCGTCGTGGGCGGGGTTCATGGAGTCCGCCTCCGAAGCGAGGCGCCAAAGAAAGGAAACGGCTGCGGCCGCCCGCACCGAATCGATACCCGCCGCGGAGGTGGAAGCATTTTCATTCGGCACTATTAGTCCTTATGAAGCGTCTGGCGTCAGTCTCTCCGATTTCCCACAATTCGATGGTCCGCAAGGGAGCACAGCGGGCGAAGACATCACTACTGGAACATATGATCCAGAACAAGACTAAATAAAATACAAGGAAACCTATAATGCCTAGATATGCTAATAATACTATTGTTAAAACCCCATCTGACCTATACACAACAAAACGCAGAAGACGCGGAACACGACCTTTAATAACTCATTATAGAATAGCAGCTCTGCGAAACCCAACAGTAGCCGAAAGAGCCAGTGTCGATTCTACGGGACATATTTGGAAATATGGCGATCGTTATTATACTCTTGCACAGCAGTATTATGGCGCGCCAGAATATTGGTGGGTAATCGCATGGTGGAATGCGCTACCCACTGAAGCTGATGTTAACACTGGTGATTTTTTATCGATTCCTTTAAATTTAGAAACAGCATTGACTATTCTTAGGAGCTATTAGACGCTATGGCTCGTATTGATTGCAAGATAAATTATAGCGAAGAGAACTTCAAACAACAGCCTGATGGATGGCTGCAGGAAGCGGTAGTCGACTACCAAGAGTGGAGGCACGACTACGCAGGCAAAACTGCGGCCGCAATGAATAAATTCTGTACCGCCTATAATGAAGCTACCGATAATGGCAATAAAGTTGATACTTGCTTTCAAGAATATACAGCTCGCGCCGGAACAGCAATGGTCGAATGGGGCAGCGTAACTGAAGAAATGATTGAGATATGGAATGAATTTTGCACAGCTTGGTTCGGCCAAACGAACGGAGCCCAAGGCCCGCTTACGCAAACGTGGGGTGAGAGCGCTCTCAATAACGCTCTTAAGAAGCCGTCAATACTCGCAGGTGATTGGGCCAGTGATGAAGGCCATGCAAAGCTCCGGAATTTTGGATATTGGTTTGAGCCGTACGTCGAAGTTGCGGGCAGCGATATCGCCCGCACAAAAGATGATGTTAACTTTCTATTACAGTGCGTGAGTTATGGTATATATGTTGCTTATGAAGCAATGAACGATGAAGAATCGAAAGGTCTGCGAGGCGCTGATGATGGTGATGTGGTGAGCAAGGTTGCATTTCTACAAGGAAAAAACAACATCAGAGACAAAGCATTTCCCCTTCTCAGCGATCCATCTAATTATGCGCATGCTGGAGGGGGCCTTCTTTATTTGCCGGGCGAAGCCCCTCCGGGATATGACCCGCATGAGCTGTATGTCGATGAAGAACAGGCCGCAGCACAAGGCTGGCTACAGATGGAACAAGACCGCTCAGGTAAATTTGTGATTAAAACCGATACTGTGCGCAAGTCGACCGGCCGGTACGGTAGTGAGTCAGTTGAATACGCCCTTCAATATGGCGCCGAAGACGTTGCCTATCGATTTGAGGACGATTTGGAAGGCTTGGCGGTTGATGTCTGTAAATTTTTCAATTGGCACAAAGAAATCGGAGGCCCCACAGGTCTTAAGCATCATGAAGACTCGGGCCGCGGCTGGGTACCCGGTGGCTCCGGTAAATACAGTA
>CEUX01212667.1_pt1 | contig 13990 bp, 5 predicted proteins | sample 531361 | NCBI WGS metagenome assembly CEUX01 (sample SAMEA2622736, study PRJEB7988) | marine metagenome | isolation source: saline water (ENVO:00002010), including
ATTTAAAAGAACTCAAAGCTGTGAGTTAAGCTCTGTTATTCCATCGCAATCAGAAAAAGCCCATTTAAATAGCCCCCCAGAAGAAACTATTAATCTTGAAAGAGACAGGGTTAGCATTGACGCTAGCTCTATTTTGGTTTCTGAGCCAGCACTTTGGAGAAGTTTTCCTGTCACAGACCCTGGTGGTTTTTATTGGGTTTTTAATGAAGACGTTATTGCTACTGTTGGGGTAGGCACAAACCTAGTCGTATTTGGCGAAAGGAATGTTTACAAGATAATTAATCACGGTAGCATTTCGCCACGCCGCGTTCGCATTGCAGAGCTTTCGCTAGTTGGATCTCGAGCGTTTTGTTATTTTAAAGACTATTTGTTTTTTGTAGCGACCGATGGCTGCTACATGACAGACGGAAATACGATTAATAAAATATCGTATGAAATGGATGGGCTTTGGTTTAGCAGAACTCGCCCAAGCATCACTAGGGCTAACGAAAAGAAACTCCAAGCTAGTAACATTGGGTATCCGTTCTTTGTGAATCCAAACGCAATGGACCGAGCAATTTGCATTAATGACAAACGAAAGCAGCAAATTATGCTTAGTTTGCCAGCAAACGATTCCCCCAAAAACAACATGGTTTGGGTGTTTAATTACGCGGACATGCTTGAAGGAGCAGGGCCTGGCAAGTGGTCTATTTGGTGCTCTGGCGCTCAACCTGAGTACACGGCAACGTCTCTTACGCCAGGAGCGTCTTTTCCTGCTTCAGACGCAACTCCTCCTGCTTTCTCTGCTGTAAAGCAGCGTCTTCTTAATTGGGACAACATGACGGAGTACACGTACAGAGGAAAGCAGCGAGTTTTCTTTAGTGCTGGTCCAAATGATGATGCGAGCGGAAACTCAAAGCCAGATCAAATATTTGAGCTTGGAGGCAACACAGACCTTGTTACTTCTCCAACGTGGTATGCTGATGGAAGCGACAATCAAGCAGAAGTAAAAGGAGATGCTTTTCCAGTATTAATTGGTCTAGGCCGGGTTGGGAGAGTAGATTCAGATGGAAGAGTTATTTGCACAGATATTGCTGTTCGCAGAAAGCAGTTTGGTTTAAATGTAGAAGACAACCCAAATGCCTCTTCTCTGTTAGCCACTGTTAGATCTGAAGGAGAGGGGTTAAAGTTATTTGATGCGACTGAAACTGATGTAGAGTTTACGGACACAATAATTAACTCACAGCAGGGTTTTAGTGAAAACACTAATTCTGTGCTTAATAAGTTAGTCCTTGGAGAGTCTCCTGCTGGCAACAGTGCTCCTCTTCTTAGTTCCGAGTATGTTGAGGCGTATGCTAGAGTAAATGCGCCAGACGAAGAAGGAAGAGCGGCTTATGTGGATTTGTATTGTATTAATACAACTGAGCCGCACCGGTTAGAAATTTCAGAGATTCGTGTGCTTGGGAATGTAAAAGGTGGTTCCCAAAGAGAGCAATCGTAGCCTATACTACGTAAGAACAAGAGGTTGAAATGGCGTATATTACAATTACTGGAGATAGTGATGGAGATCTGCATACCGCAGCCATGCACAATAGCAAGTTTGGCGCTATTGCCAGTGTAATTAATGGAAACATTGGTAAAGAAAACCTAATAAATCCAAACGCGGAATTGGTTTTTACTTTTAGTGCAAAACACGTTTTAGCCACTGTGCTAGGAATTGGTGCTACCACTGGTATTAATCCAGCGGCAACAGCCCTCTCAAACTTGTCTGGCTACTCCTCTCTTGGGGCAACGAACACAGGCGCTCCAACAAGTGGAACCCCAGATACCGCTGCTGATCGGTGGAACATGGTAACAAACAGCGTCGTAAGAGTTCCTGCAACAATGACGCTTAAAGACAATGTTACGATTGTGGTTGATAACGAGTTAACAGCGGCTGGATTTAGTGGTCTTACTTTAACCTTCCAATTGCAAAAATCAAACAATCCAAGCAATTTGACGGCATGGACTGACGTTGGAAGTGCTGCTACGCACTCTCCGCATGGGGGAGGTACTTACAGCCAAACAATCCTTACTCTTTCAAATACCACCGGCCAGAGCATTACGGCAGATCATTACCTCAGACTTGTTGTTAAAAATGCTAGCGGAACAACACCGCTACCGCCAACGCTTGTAGCGACTGTTCGACTTAGCGCACCGCACATTAATTAGGAGTTATTATGGCTATTCAACCGCCAACACCAAAAGGCCCTAGCAATCAGACTAAGTTGGGAGCAACTCCTGGGACTCAACAAGTCGCACAGAAAAATGTTTCTGGCGGCGGGTTTAATCCCAACATGCCGGTTGGCGCTCAACTAGCAAAACAAGCAGCAAGTAGTTACCAGCAAAGCCTTCTTCCTGGTGGGACTGCAGCAAAAGGAAGTGGTGTTACTGGCGGGGCTTTGCCAACTCCTACTGGAACGCCTGGCACTGCTCTTAAGGGACCTCCTGGAAGCTCCTTACCGGCTGCAACTAGCGGCACCCCTGCTACTGGAAGGCCCGTTGTTTCTCAAGGAACAGCAGACCCGACAAAAGGCTACAACATCTTTTCAGGCATGGACCCACAGCAAATTCAGAAAATGAATGAGGACATGGGCCTTTCTAATCTTTTTAAAGGAAAGAGGCCAGAGCAAGAAGAAGATCTTGGCGAGCCAAAGTCTATTTTGTTGATGCAGCAAACTTCAGATCCAGCCCCTGATTGGTGGACGGGAACTCAAGAAGATTGGGATGACTTGGCTGACTCAGAAAAGGCTTGGTATAAAACAAATCAGCCAATTCAGGAAAAATTCGATGAGTTAGAGGAAGGAGTACAGAAAGATACTTATGAGGCCGAAGACTATGAATTTGGCAGCGGAAGTATTGGCGATGTTTCTGGAGAAGTTAAGTCGGCAATGGAAGAAGGGGATAGTGCAGTAGAGTCATTAAAGGCTTTAGCTGATGCAGGCCCAGGGACCGTTGATGATTACCAAGGCGTTAATGATGATTTAGGCGGAACGAACATTGAGGCAATCGAAGACGCAGTTGAGGCATGGGCGTTTGAGAGTCAAGGTGATGCAATTGGACTAGATCCATATAAAAAACAAGCCGCAATGGACCAGCTAGATGCAAAATACGCAACTCACCTTCAACAAGTTTTAGCTGGCCTTGATCGACAAGCTGCTATGGCAGGAACATTTGGGTCTGCCGCCCACACAATGAACATAAACGCCGCTATATCTGGAGCAATGCAACAGATGGCCAGTGAGTTTATGGAATTAGAAAAAATGGATTTAGAGGCTGTTGAAACAGACTATGCAGAGCAGTTTTCCCAGATGATGGGGATTTCAGAAGTATATACAAACATGGAAAACTTAGGCATGCAGTTAGAGACTTTAAATCAAGCTGCGTATAAAATGGGGCTTGATAAGTTTGCTCAAGAAATTGCAGCTTATATTGCAACTGGCGAAACAACTAACGCTGTTATTGCAGCAAATCAAAAAGAAATTGACCAGCTTCTTCAGTTAGGAATTTTAGATGTAAATGCATTTACTGCAGAAGCCAACGCAAAACAGGCAGAAATTGCTCTTGAGCAAGCGTCCGACACTCTTGCCCTTCAGTATGAAAAGCAAGTAATGGATGCAGCAATTCTTTTTGGAGAGAAACTGGCTGCTGAAATGGATGGTTATATGACCATTCTAAAAGAAACGCTTTCAGGGCCAGAGTTAAAAAACTCTTACCAAATGATACTTGGTTTTTTCGCAGAAGCTCAAGAAAAATTAGCTGCTGGGGCTGATTATGATGAGGTCATGGAAATACTTAATGACGCAATAGGCGATTACTTTAACAGCGTGTACGCAGACCCTCCAGGTTAATAAAAACAATTAAGGAATTAACATGGCTAATAGATTTTACATTGGAGGCACAAAAGGCCCCACCAAAGCCGAAAAAGACTTTAGAGACAGGGAAGCGCGTCTGGCTGAAAGAAAAGCAGACCCTGGCTATCAGTTCCTTAATGCAGGTTTATCTACTCTTGCGTCTACTTTGGGCAACCTGGCTGTCAATGCTGCAGGTTATGAATTGTTTGGGGGGCGAAGAAGAGATGATTTGGCTGAAGACAATTTAAAACTTGCTCAAGAGCAATTTTCATTTAATCAAAAGAAGTTTGCAGATGAGCTACAATTAGAGCAAGACAAGCTTTCTGATAAACAAAGACAAGACAGAATGTCTACGGCTACTTCCGCTATTGACAGTGCCGGTAAAGTAGTTAGCACTCGTATGCATTTGCTAGACCCCGCTACTAGAGCGGCGGTTATGAATAAAATGTCTGGCCCGTCTGAGCGAGAAATTGAAACCCAAGCAAAGGTAAAAAAGTTTGAGGATGGGTCTGCTTATGAAGTTACAGACCAGGCTGCTGCTGATTTCAGTACGCCGGATAAGAAATTTTACAAAAAACTTGCAGAAGGCGAAACTGCCCCAACTTCAAAGAAAACAGAGTCAATTGATTACTTTGAAGGACTTGATGACGACCAGCGGCGCGACGGTCAAGTTCTTTACAAGCAATTGACAGATTTAGCTACACACATAAAAAATCTTCCTAAAGGCGTTGATAAAGACGCGGTAGCTAGTTCATGGGCAATACGGCTTAACTTAAGCAACCAGGCCGCTGATAAACTATTCAAATTGTCAGGCACTAAAGGGGCATCAGTAGCAGTTCAGCCTGACAGTGTAACAACAAAATTAGCGCAAAGATCAACACCTTCTGCAGTTGACTGGAGACACAGAGAAGATAAAGCAAAATCAGCTAAAGGCGCTTACGATACTTGGAGAGCAGCCATGGAAGAACCCAATGCCTTATGGGTTGAAGAAATGGTGCCTGGATTTTCTAAGATGACAGAAAATCAAAGGGCTGCAGAGTTAAAGCGAAGAGACGAACAGGCGAAGTCTACAGCAAAAGCTGCCAGGTCGGCCACTGATGAATTAGGTCACGCTACCATGAAACCTGGCCAGCAGGCGGAATACAGCCCTGTAGGTGGAGCAGGAAAAGCAGAAGCTGCTAAAAATGCAGCGGCAAAAAGAGCGTACAGAAAACAGTTAAATTCAAACAAAGAACAAAAACAAAGAGTCTTTACAGACGAGTTTACAAGCTTTGTTCGCACTGCAGCAGCAAACGACCAAACGCTTCCTGGTATGAGCGCAGATGATTTAGCTATTTTGCAAGATAATGAATCTACTTTTGAAGAAAAACGAGCAGTCTATACTAGATACAGAGGTTTGTTAAATTCTGAAAGTCAGGCTGCGCTTGACAAAAGATTGCTAGATGGCGCTTACGCAACAAGGCTAGCTGGCAAAAAAGGACCAGGTGCTGGTGGAACGCGAAAAGCAGAAAAAGAGACTGTTTGGGAAAGAACAGGAACAGAGCAGCTTGGTAGATCGTTAGATCTTAAACCTGCTTCTGCTGGACAAAATGCAGGCAAAGACATTAAAAAAATTACAAAGTATTTTGATGAAAACTTAGTCACTCCAGAAGAAATGGGTAAAGCTATTCGCGATCACAAAACTACCAGTCTAGTGTTAAGATATATAGAAACCTTGCCTGCTGTACTAAGGTCTAAGTCGCAATAGGAAAAAATTGTGGTAAATAAACTTTCTGAATTTGAAAATAATCAGTTTATAAACCTTCTTGGAAGACAAGAAGAACCTCAAGATTTGCCTTTAGACACTCAACAGTTTGTTCCAGAGTTGCCGCAGCCAGAAGAATCCGTTTACGATTTTCCAGAAGCAGAAGAGTTAATTCAAGATATTGAAGACGTGCCTGCCCCTCCAAAAGGAATGCAGGCTGAGTCTGTAGACACAATAATTGCAAAAAACAGCCGCGTTCCGTTTGTTGAGCGAATTATAGACCCAAACAGATTTCCATCTAATTTTATTAGAGAAGATGGGTCGTCTTCTTCAAAACGAACATCTCCAGAGGATATGGAGCGTCCTTTTCTTTTAATGCATTCTGCAAAAGATGATCCCATGATTATTAATGGGAAAGAAAAGTACATTGTTTATCCTTCTTTGCGATACGATAGAGACACAAAGCAATTAAACTCAGACAGAGACCCATACACCGCAGGAGAGCAAGGCAATTACATTGCTTTTGATTCGTACAAAGAAGCGGCTGACTTTGCTTCTGGGGGCTGGAGAGATTCAGTTGCATGGCAATCCGGTGTTAAACGCTCAGAGACTCTTCCAGAGCCAGAGGTGTTTAATGAAATGCCTCTGATGTCTGATCCCAGTGATCCAAATGCAGGCTTAATGAGCTTCGACACAGAGGCTCTTCGCCCAGGGATGCAATCAAAACGGCCCACTGCAGTTGTAAACAACACTCAGTTTTTCTTAGACTCCGGGCCTACGCCAAATCCAAGAGCAAATTTGTCTAGGCAAATCCTTGAAACATCTTCTTACACAAACGAAATAGAAGAAGAAGTTGCTGCAGAAAGCTTGGCGTCCTCCATTGTTGGCGAAGCAATGCTTCTAGACAACGACCGCCCTAAAAACTCGCAATACGCTCGAGAGTTGCAGCAGCACAGAGAAGGTTTTAAAAAAGCTGCAGACGATGGGTTCAGCGCAGATTTTATCACTCCAATTGGAGATGCATGGAATTATCTCTTTTTTGAAGCGCCTGGCACGGACGGAGCCATTTCTCCTTCTGTGGAAGAATACGCCGAAATGCTTGCTTTTGAAGCCACGCTTTCTCTAGATGTAGAAACCAAGCAAAAGGTTTATAAATATTTAGACCGCTATTTAGAAGCATCAGAAGACTTTGGGCCTGAAGATGTGTTTTTGCAAAGCGAAAATGTGCAAGGACTTGGGGGTAAAATTGCAACTCAACTGCTGCAAGTAGTTACCACAATGCCTGCCGCCCCCGTGTCTCTTGGTACCGCAGCGTTTCAGGGACGAGCAAGAAATAGAAACGAAGAGACAGGGAATGTTAACGCAACAAATCAACTTAATGCTGAAGAAGGTGATTTGCTTATAAACTTGCGAAACATAGACCTTTACCCTTCTTCTGACAACATTGAAACGAGAAAGGCAGAAGTTGTTTCAGATGCGTTTTCAATTCTTGAGCAAGTGGCAGACTCTCCAGATAGCCTAGCAGGACGACCAGCTAGCGTATGGGGCCTCTTGGCTAAGACTTCCGGCAGATCTTACCAGCCCGACCCTGGCAGTGTTGCAGGGATAGAGGTAGACGGCTTTGTAAAACTTCACTCTTCAGACTCTGCGTACATTCTTCAGCCAGAAGTTCTTGAGCCTTGGCAAAAAGGGCTTTACGAGCACATTAAAAGCGTTCACGCAGAAAGAATAAAAGGGAAACTTCCGTACCTCAACCATGTGGCTCAAAATCAGCATGGGTACTTTAGCCCAGAAGCAATTTTTGAAAGAAACAAAATCTCTGCTGCGTTAAGTTGGGTCGATGCTGTTGACCCAGATAATACAGATAGCATCTTTCTTGCTGGGTATAAGCCGGTAGATCCTCCAGAAGGCGGGTGGGTTTCGCAACAAGCGAGAAAGGAAGTTGGAGAAAAAACCGCCAATTGGATGAGGACAGGAGAAGGGCCTTTTGATCCAATGGGCGACACATGGGGCCTTAGAAACGAAAAAAGAGAATACTCTTGGAAAACAGCCAGAAAAATTGACCAGGAACGCATAGCAAAAATGGCAAAAGAAGGTGCGTTTGGAGAAGCGTACCAAAGCGATGCTGGCGCTATGATTGCTCAAATTATGACTGAGATTACAACTCAAAACAAAGTTTCTGAGTTTAATTCTGTCCTTGGGGAGTACGCCTCTGGCATGGCTCAATCTTTTAGTCCTGAGCAAATGGCACACGACGCAATAATATCGTGGGCTGGAGCAACTGGAATCGGAGACCCGGAAACAGTCAAACAAGGTGAAGAGTTTTGGAAGAATTATCCTGTGTTTGCTATGTTAAACATGGGCGTTGTTACTTCCGTCTTTTCTAAATCTCCTGTTCGTCCTGCAGTCAAAGGCGCTCTTAAAACAAAAGCAGCAATACAGTCTGCCCCGGCCTTAAGTCAGTATGGGGAAATAATTTCTCTTCTCAGAGCAGGCAAAACAGCAGAAGCCAGGAGTGCTTTTAATGTTGCAATGACAGAGTTTAAAGCTCGTTATAAATCTGCTGATGAAATTAATATGAAGGCGTATGAAGATGCCGCTAAGATTGTCGATAGTCCTGTTAAAAGAGTTACCCAAGCAGTTAAAAATCTAGAATCTCCAGATAGCACTGTTCGCATTTCTTCTGACGATATGGGGATGGTCGCTTCTCAAAAACGACAAGAGGTCGCAGACCTCAATGCAAAGGCAAACGAGCTAGAAGCAAAAGGCGACCCAATGTCGGAGTCGTACCGGCAAAAAGCAGATGTTGCAGAAGCCTATGCAGACGCGCTTGATATGCAAATCCTAGAAGAAGTGCGGATAAAAGAAGAGGCATCCGGCCAAAGACGCAGCGAAACAAGAGCACAGGCTGACAGAAAATCTGCCATCCGAGCAGAGGCTGAAACAGACATACTTTTAGACCAATCAAAGAAAGAGGCTCGTGGTCTTGTAAACTTGCGAAAAAAGATCGTTCCTTTCTTAACTCCAGATTTTCCTACTGTTAGAAAAATGTTAGCGCATTTAAGGACAGACCCAAAAGCAGCAAAAGAATACGCACAAAAGCTTGCTGCTGCTGGAGAAACCGATGCCAGGGTTTACGGTGAGCTTTTAAAAGATGCGTCTGTAGATGAAATTGCAGATTTGGTTTATCGAGGAGAAACCGCCCCAAGTCACAATAGGCTTGCAGAGGTCCTTGATAATATTGCTAAAGAGACAAACACCACTCCCGAAGCGTTGATGGCAGATCAAAACAGACTGTCTACAGCAGATCAACTTGCCCAAAAAGGAGAGACAAGAGCAGGCATCTACGAAGCTCTTGGATTGCTTGATGACCAAATTGATTACTTTGTTTCAATGGGGGAGAACAAAACATCAAAACCATACGTCACATCAAAGCATTTTGGTGATGGCATTGAAATTGGTATTAAAAACCACCCACATAGAGGAAGGTTTTCTCCTGGCTTAAAAGGTGCTGGAGAGGTAGCAAGACGTGCTATTTTTGGAAACAACGCATCTCACCTTATGGAAACTGCAGTTCCAGGCAAAAGGACTGTAAATTACGGACTTGCTGTTGCAGAGTTTATGCATAGGCCGTTTTCTATAGTCAACATTCCTAGTTGGTACTCAGACTTTGTAAACTGGGGGCTTCATAATCAATTAGCCTCTAGCTACAAAGATGGGAAACTTTCTGGTCTTAATAAAATGCTGGAACACACCTTTATGTATCTAACGACTCCAAGCAGCATGTTAGGCAGAGATGTGTATCAGCAGATTCGTCGCGCTGGAGGCGTTCAAGAATTAGCAAAAGCTGAGATTGAAGCAGCAGTAAAAGATTTAAGAAAGAAAGGCAATTTTGAATTGCAGCAAGCTGATGTTGCAAACGCGCTTAATGAGTTAGGTTTGTTCAATGAAGAGTTTGGTTCTTCTGCAGATTTGTTAGACGGACTGACTTCCTTAAGGGAAGACGAGTTTCACATGATGGCCGAAGTAATTCATCGTGGGCTAACAGACCAAACAATTAAAATTGGTGGCGTACCAATGAACGTAGATAGCGTTATGCGCCTTCAAGTAAAGCGCAATGGTGTTTGGGAAGATTCTATTGATAAACGCTCAAGAGTGCAGGAAATAGACGCAAGAAAGCGCGAGATTAGAAACACTCTTAAAAATCAATTAACCGGGGAAGAGCTTAGAGAACTTCAATCTCCAGACGCAAAAAACACGCGCCGGATGCAACGACTTAGAAAGAAGTCTGAGCAGCAAATCCCTCTAGAGCAATTAGAAGCTCTCCGCAATGAGTTAGATGCAATTAAAGCAGAAGAGGCTGAAATCAAGTCTATTACTCAGGACCAAGCTTTGAGTGGGGTTACTGAGCTTCGCTGGGTTGCTTCTTACGACGAGTTTGGCCAAACACGAAAGTACTCAACCCTAAGCCCACAAGAGCGCCAGGTAATTGCTGTTGCAAACAACACAGTAGCTCCTATCTCTAACAAGATATTTGGAGTTGTTTCTGACATTATTCTTGGAGAGCAAGCAATGAATCTTTCAATTGAAGATGCTCGCCCCCGAGGAGTTGTTGGGAAAGAGACGACTGTAGTTGAAAACGGAATTGAATCTCTTAAATACGAAGTTATTAAAGACTTTGGGTCTTCAAAAGCAGCGCAAGAAAAAGCGGCTCTTGTAATTAAAGCAGCAAAGCAAATAAAAGCAAAAAAACGCCTTCCTTCTGGGCTAACTCCAGCGGACAAAAAATTAGCAAAAGCCATTGCAAACGATCTAAAAGATGGCGACACGCTAATGACTCAAACAGGCCCTCAGTCAGAGAGCATGAGTCGCGTCACTGGAGAAAACCCTCTGCAGTTTAAAGGCTACGAAGCTATACCAAGATTAGCAAACTACGTTAGTTCTTATTTTATTAGAGAGGCGGAAGCAGGACATGTTGCTAAGTTAATTAAAGGCTACAAGCAGTACAATCGAGACGTTAAGAACAAGGTTGAAAACCCAAGAGGGATTAGCCCTGGCCAGTTTAAAATTCAAACTAAAGAGCTAGCCAGAAAGTATCTGTTGCTTATTCCAGACCAACAAAAAGTTAAAAAGTTTGTTGATGAAAAAGCCGGAAAAGATACATACGTGAACAACCCGGCTAAAGCACTTGAAGTGCTTATGAACACGGCAGAAAACAAACTTAATGCAAGCGGCATTGTGTTCCAAGGGGATAGTAGATATTTTAAAACAAGGCTTTGGGCAAAAGATTTGCCGTTTGAAAAGCAATTAGAAAGCCTTGCAAACTATAGAAAGTCTGCGACTGAAACGTATCTTGGGCTAGTTCAAAGAAGAGAAGCTCTTCGCTTGCAAACCATGTTTAGAGAGAATGGATTGCTTGTGTCAAAGTATGAACTAGACAATATCCCTGGAATAAATAAAGACGCTTACGTTTCTGGAAAAAGCATTGAGTTGCCAAGACTTGCCCAGTTTGCCACTAGATTTAAAATAGGCAAAGAGACCGTTGCTGCCGGTGGAGGTCTTTCAGACTTTTACATTCATAAAACAGTTGCTCGCCATTACGCTAATCAAAAGGTACTGTTTGACGCTCAACAAAACTTTTTTGTAAAACTTAACAACACTTACAAAATTGGCGCTGTTGTAAACCCAATTACAGGTACAATTGTACGAAACCTTATTGGCATGTTTACTTTTCAGTCTATGGCAGCCGACATTCCTTTTCGTGGAAAGTATTGGCTGGACATGACTCGCGAAATACAAAAAGTGCGTCGTGGAGAAAAAACCTCAGACCCAATTGTAAAAGAAATGGTGGAAGAGGGCGTTCTTGGAAACCTTATTTTAGAATTTGGTGATGGTGGTGCTGCTAGGGCTGCAGTTGAGCAATTTGTTTCTAAAGCAATGGCTGGCAAAAGCGGCAAAGGGGTTGCTGGGGAGTGGCTTGATGCCCTTGATGGTAAATCAAACCAATATGAAACAACTGTAAACAGTCTTTCTGAAACTCTGATGGGCGACCCAGGCGCATGGAATGGGCTTGCCGATAACATTAGTTTGATTCGAGGATCTGACGATGCGTACCGCCCTGGACAAGTCCCGCAGTCTGAGGGCGGACTAGGCGGCCTTGCAAAAACAACCGCTCAAAAAACTTCTCAAGGAGTTTCTGCTTCTATTCGTGCCGGTCGAAACGCTTACGGGAAAATAGATGATATTGGCCGTGCTGCTTACGCAATGGAATTAATTAGAGATCATGGGTACACCACTCGTGATGCTGTTATGACTGCAAACCAAGTCATGTTTGATTACCCAGACGTTTCAATGTTCACTTCTATGATACGAACAAACCCGTTTGCTTTTGGAATGCCTTTTATTGGGTACACTGTTTGGGCAAACACTGCTTTTGGGAATCTTTTGGCGCGTCAGACTCCTCGAGCTTACATGATGGCAGCCATGGCCAAGGCTCAGATTTCAGGAGTGGAGGCTTTGTTAGGGACGCCTGGCGTTACAGAGGCGTATGCTTCTACTGAGTACGACCCTGGTGGGCTTCCGTTGCCAGCCATAAAGATAGACGAAGCAAGAGGGTACAAGAAGACAAGGCTAAAAGGCAGAGAGTATTATGGCGGCGTTGAGATTATTCCTGGTCAGCAGTTTTCTGCTTTCTTGGACACTGATTTTGTTCGTCAATGGAAGATGGCAGAGCAACTACAAGAAGAAAGCTTAACCGCATTTGATACTATGAAACTCGCTACTGGTGCGTTGTTTGCGAGCCAAGGTATGGCTGGAGAAGCTATTTCATGGCTTGCCTCTCCAAAAGTAAACAAACAAGCGTCTAACAACGAATTGCAAAACGCAGCCGTGGCTAGCGTTGATGCTGCTTTAGAGCATGTTAAAGGCGATTCAATTGAAGATATAGAAGCAATAACTCCAACCGTGTCTGACTTAAAGTTTCAGCAAAACTTTAAAATGTCATTGCGTAATTTCCCGTTTTTTGGGGCTGCTATCCGAGGAGCAATTGGTGTTTGGTCTGCAGCAACCGGAGAAGAATTTGGGGGGATTGGGACTACAGGCAGAGAGGCCATAACAAAGTTTTTAGGTTATTCCTCACAGCTTTACGATCCTGAGTTTGCAAAGTCTTTAAGCAAAAAAGGGCAGGAAGAACTCCGTATCCTTAAAGAAATGCAAAAAGAGTTTTGGAAAAGAGGGAGAGAAGTAGACGTTAGCAAAAAAGCCAATGTCCCTGTACATGAAAACGTAGAAAAAGCTATAGTTGCATACTCAAATAAAATTGGAGAGCAAATATTTAAAATGCAACACGAGCGAGGCATTGCAAAAGCTGGGTTGGATTTTAAAGTTGCAGAGCACTTAGAAAAAGTAGCGGTGTCTTTAAGGTCTTTAGTTCGAGGTGGCGAAATGACTCCAGAGGAGTATCAAGTTATGACTGGAGACAGTTACTTTTCTATGCCCTCTCCAAAGCCCGCGTTTGACCAAAAGCAACCTCAATCAATGCAACAAATGCCTCAAGAGGTCCCTAAAAACATAGACGAAGAACTAATTAAGTTTCTTGAAGCAAATTAATTAGGTATTGAGCAATTGACTAAATGTGATATACCCTAAGTACAAAAAGGAGAAGGTCATGCCAGACTACGGAAAAGATTACAGTCTACCCAAGTACTCTTCCACAAAGTTGAGTGGTGGCGAAAAAGAAAGCAGTACAAAGAGCCTAGACTCCAAGTCTAAGGGCAAGAAAAAGCACAACTCTTCCAAGAAGAGCGGTAAGAAGATGGGGTACTAGGCCATGGCTAGCAATATTCGCGCACTTGTGTCGAACTCTGGAGACGGAAACTGGGGTGTGAACGGCACAGCTACGGCCACTGACAACAAGCTGGACAATGCCAACACTCGGGTTTTTTTCCCTCCAGGGGCGTCAAAAGGCACTCCTCCGGCACAGGGAGCGAGCCACATGTCTCCAGCCGCGTCGTCTGTTGACTTGGTTGGGTTCACATCAAAGACTCAATGGATGGTTCAAGTAAACGCTACAAACCTTGGGACTGGCGGAACCCCTTCTGTTACCATTCACGCAATGCGACCTACTGGCATTGAAGAGCTTGTGCATACTGTTACATCCACTGGCTCAGACAGTTACGGTGGGTTTAATGATGAGTCTATTCAGGGGCCGGTGTCTTACTTTAGGTTTACGGCTACCGCTAGCAATACAACAAATCTTGACGTAGATTGCTACGTTATTGGTTGGAACTACGGGGATATTTCAGATGGGTTTGCGGACGCATAATAATAAAAAAGTCACTCTTGTTATTGACGGATTGGATGAACTTGATGTCCG
>CEUX01089495.1_pt1 | contig 13953 bp, 8 predicted proteins | sample 531361 | NCBI WGS metagenome assembly CEUX01 (sample SAMEA2622736, study PRJEB7988) | marine metagenome | isolation source: saline water (ENVO:00002010), including
ACTGAAAGAGGTTTTGAAGGTTTTGCTGCGAACAGATACATGTTAATCAAGAAATCTTAATTATTAACCTTATAAATTTTATACAAAATGGAAAAGTATTTATATTTCAGAACAGTTGCTGACGTAGATGGCGATGATGGAGATGTAGGCTCAGGTGGAGCTGCTGCTGACAAAAGTAGTGCATGCTACCCTGTTAGTGCTCTATTAGGAATGCAAGCTGCTACTGCAACATCATTAAAATTCTACTTTAGAGGACTACAAAACACTCATGGTGACGCTAGTGCTGCTAATGCAGACAATAAGTCTGATATGGTTTTAGTGAATGTTACAGCAGGAAGAGTGCGTGAAGTTATGGAGGCAGTCATTGACAAAATGAATGAACCAGTATCTAGAGATAATGGTTTTATTGTTGTTGCTGATGATGTTACTACAGCTTTAGACAACTCTACTATTAGTGCTGAATATGTTTCTTCACATATTACAAGTTGTGGAGCAATAGTAATTCAGGACGCACAAGTTTAGTGATTAACTGTTAACTGTCTTGAAATGATATACAGGCAGTCTAAAGAACACATTAAGGAGGGGGAGTTTCTCCCCTTCCAAAATGTTAATTTTAATTTTAATTTAATATTTAATATAAGATGACTACAAAAAAAACATTCCCAAAAAAGAAAGCTGCAGTTAATACAGGAGTATTAGAGGCAGAAAAACCTACAGAAATCTCTGTAGAAAACATAACACCAGTTGAAGATAAAATTGATATTCCTCCAATGCCAAAGAAATCTAACTTTTCTTTTGGCCCTAAGAAGAATAAACCAACTGTATTTGAATTAACAGACTTTAGCGTTGACCCTAGAACAAAGCAAAAGAAATATGCCCTTGTTTATATGATTAAGGCTGAAGATATTATTTATGACCCAATTAAAGGCGTAAATAGAAAAATTAGATACATACCTGGAGAGGCTTCTATTTTTGAAGAAGAACAGAAAAAAGAATCTAAGGTTAAATCTCCCATTATATTTAGTGAGGGGTTTTTAATTGTTGGGTTGCAAAACCCTACTCTTAAGAAGTTTTTAATGCACCATAATCAAAATGCTGATAACCCTAATAGAATGACTAATACTAGGGTTGCATTCAAATTGAAAGATGAGCAAAAGAAAGCTAGGGTTAGTATAAAGAAGAGTGTAGCAGAGTTAGATGCTATGACATTAGCCCTAAAGATGCCTATTGAAAAACTTGTTGGATATGCTAAAGTTCTAGGTGTAAATGTAGATAAGTCTACAGATGAGATTAGGTATGATATGAAAATTAAGGCTCAAAAAAGTCCAGAGGCTTTTCTTAGAGGTTTAGATAATCCAATAACAGAGATAAAGGAAACTATTATCGCTGCTAAAGAATATAAAATTATTGATATTAAGACAAATAAAGTCTGTTGGATTCTTGGAAGTGAGAGACCTTTAATAGCTCATGTTCCTATTGGCAAAGAAGCTGTTGACTACTTTGCAGACTTTTGTAAAGCTGGAGAGGGGGAGAAGGTCCTTAAAGAAATTAAGAGACAAATACAAAAATACAATAGCTAATAAAAAAACATACCTGTTATTTTAAGAGGGTTGCTTTGTGGCCCTCTTTTTTTTTGCTATATTTGTATCTATGACGATAGATGAAATATATAAATATGTTAAATTCCTGGCTAATAAGGAGAACAGAGGTTGGTTAAAACCTTCTGAATTTAATATGTTAGCCAAAAGAGTTCAATTAGATATTATTAAAGATAGGGTTGGGAGAATGTCTCCTGATGGAGCAACTAATGGTTATAGGGAAAATTCTCAGTTTTACGATGAATTAAGAACTATTATAACACAGAATGCTAATATGGGTGGTGGAGCTGACTCCAATGGTAATGGTGAATATACCTTTCCATCAGATTACTTGTATTTCTTAGCTTTAACCTTTAACAATAGAGATGTAGAGATTCTTAATCATGGTGGACTTATGAAAAGGTTATCTAGCCACCTAAACCCACCATCAGCAGAATATCCTGTTGGGATTATATATAGTGGTGGTGTTAGGGTTTATATAGCACCTGATTCTTCTGCTGCTATTGGTGACGTAAACATAACATATGTTAGCGAACCCAACACACCTAATTGGGCGTTTACTGTTATTAATAATATAGAGATATATAATTCATCTGGGTCAACAGATTTTGAACTACCTGAAAGCACACATAAAGAAATAATTCATAGAATAGTGGCTTACCTTGGTGTACAGCTAAGAGAGGCTAATATGATAGAATATGGCACATCAACTGTGATGGAACAAAATAGTTAATAAATGGCAACAAAAGGACAGATAGCAGAGCAAGTATTACGAATAGTAAATGGTGGTGATATATCTGATGATAGTAAAGTTACAATGCAAGAAGTTGGCACTTTGCTTGAGCACGAGAGAGATTCGTTAGTGAGAAAAACAATTCTAGAGAACGCTACTCTTGGTGAACATGAAATACCAAACGAGTTTTTAAGTGTTCATAAATTAGAGTTAGAAAATGACACTATGTATGGTAAAGGTGGAAGAGCTTATGTTGATTTACCACAAATGCCTATAAACCTCCCAAACGATGGAAGTATATATAGAGTGTGTAAGCTTGCTAGTGATTATGAAAAAGACCTGGTTACTGAACATATAATACAAGCTCCTGGCTACGCTGAGTGGGGTGGAACACATTTCGATGCTGCTTTTCCTTTTGAGATAAAATATATAGACTCTAACTCTAAAACAGTATCATCATCAAATATAGGGAGAAAATTTGTTTTTTCATTTAAATTTGGTCAAGGAGCAACAGCTCTAACTGATTACCAGTTTACTTTTGATTATTTAGATTTTTCCAACGCATACCCAACTCCCACAGAAGTTTCTTTAGTTACACTAAAACCAGACTGGCTTGTATATAGTTTAATAGCTAATACAGATTTTCAGAACTGGTGCAGGTCTCATAAAATGAAAGTAGCTTACCATAATACTAGGGCTGGTGTTGATGATACAGTAGGAACGTACAGGGATGGTATTAGGTTTATAAGTGCTGATATCCCTGGTTCATTTGGGGACTCAACCTCAGAAAATCATTTCGATATTAAATCAGCTTTAACTGGAGAATCTATTGTAAATAAAGCAACAACATATGAGTTGTCAACATCTTGGGCTGAGGGGATAACTAAATTTTTTCCAGTTCATGGGTTTAGTTTTTATATATGGTACCCTAAGAATAAAAGATTACTAGATATGGAGGCTGATAACCTTGGGGTAAAAGGTAAGGGTTCTAATTTTTTAAACTTTAAAGTTCAATTAACTCAGTCAGATTCTTGGGAAAATACAGCAGATGGCTATTCAGGTATTACTCCTGAAAACATGGCTAATATGTGGGCTAATAAATATAGACACATATTAAAAATGTATGGAATAGCATTTGAAATGTTGGGTGGTGGTAGAATAAAAATAATGGAAGACCAACCACTGGGTGGTTTTGGTGAGCTTGGTGTAGACCCCTCTGCTGGTTCTGCAGGACAATTAGCATCTTTAGAGTCTGGCTCTAGTGTTGTAGAAAGAACAGAACCAATGAATTATAATACTTTAGACTGTTATAATAGAATGCCTAACCCTGGAATGAGTTCAAGGATGTATGATAATGCAATACTATTAAGTGGTAGAAAATATTGGTATAGGCAAGAGGGTAGATTGTATTTATATAATGAACCACATAATTCCAATGTAGAAGGATATCTATCAGGTAATGCTTCAGATTCATTAAAAACAACTATTGCTATTTGGATGTTAGCAAAATCTTCTTCACTTAATATGGGTGATGAATTTCCAATGCCATCAGATGCTATATCAGAGGTGATAAAATCTCTTGTTGCAACATTTGGAATGATGAGAGCAGCAAAAGAGGATAATATAAATAATAACGTAGATACGACATAATGTTTGTAAAAGTAGAAGAAATAATAAATGAGATTCTTGTAGAAGAAGGAAAGACTAGTGAAAATGACTTTCTAAGATATTTTAAACTTTCGTTAGGAGGTATTAAAGAGTTATCTCTAGATGTTGGTGGGAATACTAAAACTATTGAATTACTAATAGATTCATCAACTATGTCTGTTGTTTTACCAGACGACTATGTAAAATACACTAAAATAGGTAGATACCTAGGGGATGGTGAAATTCACTCTCTTGGATTAAAGAATAAAAAATCTTTAATAAACACAACCAGTAGTGGAACTTCTGCTAGTAACGATGAATTGGACCCAACATATTTTGAGTATATAACAGAATATGGATTAGGTGGTGGAAATAATACAAATGGGTATTATAGAGTTGATATGGAGAACAGAACTATACAATTTACCTCTGATGTTTCAGGACCAATAGTATTAGAATATGTTTCAAATTCAGCTTTTAGTGCGAGAGATAACGCAGTTGTTATACATGAACTTTTGGCTGAGGCTCTAAAATCTTACATATTTTGGAAGTCTATACAAAGAAGAAGGGGGGTACCTCCTTCAGAAAAAACTGCTGCAAAACAAGAATATTTAAACCAAAAGAGACTTGCGAGGGCTAGATACTTAAGCTTTAATAAAGAAGAGGCTTTACAAGCTAGCAGAAAAGCTATTAAGCAAGCTCCTAAAATGTAGTTAAATGCAGGAAAAGAAAAATTTTCAAGGTGGACTTAACAGAGATGATGATTCCAGGGTTTTACCTGATGGGGATTATTTCTACGCCCAGAATATAAGGGTTCTTACATCAGAGGATAGAAGTGGTATGGTCCTTGAAAACGTCAGAGGAATGAGTAAGGAAACTCATGAGTTTGTTAGAGAGGGCGATGAATTTCCAGCACAGAAAGTTATTGGTTCTTATGAGGATAAGCCAACTAACTGTATCTTTTATTTTGTATGGTCTGCTGACAGGAGGCATTTAATATTAGAATACAATATTAATACAGACTCTATTTCTACTGTGTATAGAGATACTTCTGAATTAAATAATGGTGTTTTAAATTTTAGTGAAGACGTTCTTATAACAGGGATTAATAAAATAGATGATTTATTATATTGGACATGTGACAACACTTGGGTTGATACTAATGGTGTTGTAAGGAATAATGAGCCAAAATATATACATGTAGAAAAAGCAAAAGCTGGATGGAATGCTTATTACCAGGGTGGAGCATATGGTGGAGACCCTTCTGATTTTGATATAGATACTATGTATCCTTTAGAGTTTTACACTTGCTCTGATGATGGCTCTTACCCTAATGTAAGTAACTGGAGAAAGTTGGTTTATATTAATGTTTGTAAAAATAGGCCACAACCACCAATTTACCTGTATCAAACCCCAGTTAAAAATATATCACCAAATTCAATAAATCTAGCAACCCTCAATGTCCAAGGGCCCCCAGATGAAGATGGAAATACAACTACAGTTGACTCTGAAGATTTAAAGCCAGGTGAAATAACATATACAAATATAGGATTAAGCTCATTAGAAAGCACTGCAGAAATTGATTTTGCTTACAAGAAAAATAACCTATATGGTTTTATGTGGCAATTTGCCTATAGATATGTTTATAAAAACAATGAAACTAGTGCTTATTCTGATTGGAGCTGGGTTCAGCCTGGTCCTCAGTATGCAACAAATAAGGTTGATGAATCTAAACAAAATGCCTTTAATGAAGTTAGGGTTTGGTATAGAAATGGCCCTGCTGATGTTAAAAGTATAGAATTAGTTGCTAGGAAATGTTCTTTTATAGAAACAAAGCCTGATGAAGGGAATAAGGGTGAGTTTTATTTAATAGCAACTATTGATAATTATTACTACGACCCCAGCTATGTGGAGGGTAGCTATACTGATAATTATACAAGCCTTGTTGGACAGATAGGTACTACCTGGACTGCCACCACAAAAAGGAACATACCATATGTTAAATTTATGAACACTGCAACAACAGCCATTGACTACTCTATGATTGCTGGTGGGTATATTAATTTTAGAAATGATGGTGTATATTCTCAGGTAGACCCTGTTGCTTTTGACAAAACATATGACCAGGTTCCACTTAGGGCTAAAGCTCAAGAGATTGCAAACGAAAACAGAATTGTATATGGGAACTATGTTGATGGATTTAATCAAGTAAATCCCCTTTATCACCTATCTCCCATATATGGACCCACTGAGGGTGTAGAACAAGAATACGTAACAGACCCTTTAAGCACTGCAGAGTTAGGAAGTAGTTTTGGAGATGGCTCCTTGACTGAACAAGAAGGAGGTATATGGCCTTGGATAACTGGTGCCTTCACTGGAACATCAAACTCGTCAGAATTTGCTGTTCCCTACACAGAAGATGATGGTATGACTATTGAGGATGTTACTGATTATAGTTATTCTTCATGTGACGATTATGTTCTTGAGATATGGGATGGCCAGAAGGCGTTTGGGTGGGATACTAACATGTATAAGTATAAAGTTAAAATAATTTTTCCAACTGTTGTTGAGTCAGGCCAGGTTTTTAGACTTAGGATGTCAATGAGGCATAGGCATAGAACATTTGGTGTATATAATGAGGATGCTGTGATATTTCCATATGGAGAGGATGCTAGTGAAGGGCCTAGTCACTATAGATATGACCAGTTTGGTTTCCAGTTAGATATAACTAAACAAATTGGTGGTGGTGGATTAGGAGTTATGGTTGATGAATTTATAGAAGATATTAAACAAATGGCAAACTTCTCTCAATCTAGTAGTGGTGGAGGTATTGATGATATGAGGGGTAGTTCAGACCCTAGCAGCGAGTTCTTTAACCCTAATCACGCATGGGGTAGCAATCCTCAAAAAATATACACATACTGGAGAAGAAATAGTGATGGAACACAGGGTTTTGGTTACGATACGACTGTTGGTGCTTCCCCAATGAGGCTTAGGCTTATTAAAAAAATAAATGGAACAGATGCAGGGGAAAGTTGGGGCTCTCAAAATATTATATACATGGAGTGGTCTCCATATGGTCAAGCAGCAAGTTCTCTTGATGCTATGGGTGGAGACTGCATGTTAGAAGATGGTAATAAAGTTCGTAACATAACTTATCAACTTCCTGGTGGTGAATTTAGTGGAGAGGTCTCAAACCTTCATGGATGGATGGGGAGCAGTGGAGATGAAGTAAATTCTTTTAAGTGTACAGAATGTACTGTTTGGGAGTCTATTGGTGGTAGTAGCACTAATAGGGGTTGTGCTGAGGGTTGGGGTGGTTATTGGCAAGATGAATATGCTGGTAATTCCACACTTGGTCAAGGAACAGGTGGAGGATTTGAAGAAAATGTTATTGATGCCTTTGTGGATGCAGGTATAACAGCTGAAGCAGCAGAAAACCTGCAGTGGTTTGGTGTAGCTTATAGTAAACTGGCCTGGAGGTTTTGGGGTGCTTTTGGTACTCCAACGATTGCAAATAATTCATCATGGTCAGAAATAACAGGCCTGAATATGGACAGGCAGGATATGATAAATAATACTGAAAATGTATCTGCCTTCAAATCAGGAGCTTCACATAGGTTTGGTTTAGTTTATTATGATGTATACAATAGGAGCTCTACTGTAATGTTAAATAATGAAAACACTCAAGACACTGTTTTTGACAGAAATTCTTCTTGCTATGTAGGGTTCCCTACAGAGAGGTTTTACAAACAAGGCCCAGATGATGCTAATTTTGACACCTCTTCTAGTTTTGCTAACTATAACCCCTCTGGTGTTTCCCCTACTGGTGTAACACTAAGTGATGGTGAAAAGCTGGGTCCTGCAGATATATATTGGAAAATATATCACAAACCACCTGAATGGGCTGTAGCATACTCTTGGGTGTACGCTAGAAATACTTCTGTTGGTAAATTTATGCAATTTCGTATATCCACAGCGTGGGTTAATAAAGGCTCTAAAAAAGGGACTACCCCTGATGAAGGAGAAGTAGATACAAAAATATACTTATCCTTAGACACTATGGATGGTAGAGATTGGAGTTATAGTCAAAAAAATAGGTCTATGGTTGGTGAATGGAGTTTTGCTGAAGGGGATAGAATTAGGCTTATAGCAGATGGAAATAATGTTGTATATAGTAATCATTATGATTTAAAGGTGAGTGATGTTGCTCATTTCCCTGACAGGTTTGAGTTGGGGGGACCAAACATGGAAGAAACTCAAGTTGTTTCAGACTCTCCTGTTGGTGGTGCTAATGAAAATCCACAATCAGCTAAACCTGGTAAGTTTGTTATTATAGATGACCCAGGTATACCAAACTTAGGTGTTGGTGATGCTGAAAATTCCTCAAGCGAGGACACTAATGGGTATATTTCTGGATGGCATAAAGTGGTTGTTGAAATATACAGACCTAAGAAAAACACTAATGAGGACCTTAGTTTGTATTATGAGTTTTCAGAAAAGTACGCTATACTTGCACCAGGGCAAGAAAATAGGATTCACTATGGGCCATTATCTTGGCAAAATCCTGGAGATTACTCAACTTATTTAGGAGAGGAAGTAACTTTATCTCAACCAGCTCAAGGGGTTTTTAGAAGAGGAGATGTTTGGTATAAACCTAGGAAAGTTAAATATGTTGGTACTGGTGGTATTGTTAATCTTCCTGACATGTTTTGTGAAAGCTATTTCCTTAATGATTTTATGTCAACAAATCATAATAATATAGGTAGACCTCATGTTAATAGCCCTTATGCTAAGGAACAAAGAAGGAAAGCTACGCTAACATATTCTGATGTATATCAGCCTGATACACAGTATAATGGGTTACATTCGTTTAATTTTAGTCAGAGGCCATACATGGATTATGATTTATCCTTAGGGTCAATACAAAAGCTTGTAGCTAGAGATACGAATCTAGTTATGATGCAAGAAAATAAAATATCCACAATATTAGTAAACAAAGATATAATAACAAACCCTGGTGGAGACCAAGGACTAACTCTTTCTAAAAACGTATTACCTGATAATGCTGAACCAATGGCTGGAGATTATGGTGTTTGCTTAAACCCTGAGTCTGTTGCTAATCACACAAGCACTATATATTTTACTGATATAAAAAGAGGTGCTGTTTGTAGGATAGGTGGTGATGGTATAACACCAATATCAGATTACAAAATGTCTGACTTCTTTAGAGATAAAATGGAGGCTTATCAATCTATTCTGGAAGGCGAGTATAGTTTAAAACTGGGGGGAGGATTATTTATTATTGGTGGATTTGACCCTAGACATGGTGAATATGTTATAACATTTCCTAATATATTTTCATATGTTCCTGGTGTAAATGCTTATCAAACAGCTCTTTTTAGCACAAATGGTATTAACTTTAATTCTGCAAGCTCAAATTGGGAGTCATATGATTCTAATGGATTTCTTGTTACTAATTTAGATTATGACCAAAGTGCTGTTGTTCTTAGCTCAACTGGTTTATATGTAAACACAGTTGCTGTAACATTAGCATTTAATGAGAGAGCTAATAGGTGGACTAGTTTTTACACTTATTATCCTGAGTATTATGGTACATTAAATAAAACCTTTATAAGTTTTAAGAAGGGGCAGTTATATATGCATGATAAGGATGGAACTAATCATAATATGTTTTATGATAATCCATTCCCAGCAGAATCTAAGGTTTCTGTTGTCTTTAATCAAGACGTATCTAGTGTAAAAACCTTCACCAATCTAATGGTGGAAGGCTCTCCTAGGAAAAATGTTGTCCCAATTATAACAACTTCTAACACATTCGATTCAGCTACAGTAGCTGCAACAACAGATAGTGCTAATTTAGTTGGAGTAAATACAGATTTCACAACCAATGATATAGTTGCAGGAGATACTGTTTGGTATAATGATAATGGAACATTTAGACAAATAGGCACTGTTTCTAGTATAACAAATGCAACAACCTTAGTTGTAACAGCAGCAGCAGATGTTAACTCTTTTATTTCTGCTAGCTCAACTGCCTCAGGTGATGCTTTAGATAATGTATTTATAATATCTAAAGATGAAACAGCTTATAGGGCAGATTTTAAAACAAACATGAATGAAAGTTATGTGACACATAGATTGTCTTATAATAATGACGATGCAAACAATGTTGCTCCAGGAACTTGGGTTGAGAGAGAAGATGTTCTTAGCACAGATGTTGGGCATGGAACAACTAGCTCTGCAGGTGGTGAGTATTTTGGTTTAGGAATGTGCTCATTTAGCAGTACAAATGATAGGATTTTAGGGGTTAGTGACTTTAGTGTTTCTTCGTCTGGAACAGGTACTGAAATATTAACTTCTGGTGCAGCACCTGGAGATAAGGTTTATTGGGATGATGGTGGTACAATTACAGAAATAGGAACAGTTGATTCTGTAGATAACAATGCTCAGTTGTCACTCGTTGCTAATGCTACTTCATCTCAAAATAACGTATTTTGTTTTATTATAAAGAATAGTAGAATAGAAGGAGATAGATTAAAAGGACATTATTTGGAGACCACTTTAACTAAAAGAACAAAAGATAAGATTCATATGTTTGCAGTAAACACAAATCTAATTAACAGTGAACTTACCAATAAATAAATAATAATTCTTATATTTGTAAAATTATGTCTAAAAAAAGAAAAAAAAGGAAAAAAAGCTTATTCCCACCAAAGTATTTTATTGGTGCATTAATTAGTGGGATTTCAGGAAGGAAGAAAGCTAAAGAGCAAGAAGCTAAAGCTGAAGCTGATAGACTACTTCAGGAACAGAAGTATGAGGAAGAAAAAGCAAATAGACAAAAATTAACAATGTCCCCTGAGATTGCTAAAATGAAAGAGGGTCTTGGAGGTACAGAAATACAAAGAAGACAAGAGTCTGCTGAGAGAGCTAAGGCAGGTGCTATGGCTGCTGCCACTAGAGGTGGTTCAAGAACAGACGCATTTGCTGCTATGAGAGCTGGTTCAGAGCAAGAAGGATTATTAGCTTCTCAACAAGCTCAAGCTCAAAGAGCTGGATTAAAAGCAGGTGTAGAAGAAAGAGGTAAACTTAGAACCATAACAGAGGACAGGAGTAAGACAGACTTGGCTAGACAGGCTCAGAAAGAGGATTATGCTAGAGAAGACGTTATGGCTGCTCAAGCTAATTATGAGGCTGCAAACCAACAAATGTATGGTGCCATTGATGCAGGTATAGGAACATTGGCTAGTGCTGCTTCTGACAAAAAACTAAAAAAGAACATTAAAAAAGTAGGAAAAACTAAATCAGGTGTTCCTGTTAGTGAGTTTGAGTATAAAGATAAAGAAGATGCACCAAAAGGCCCTGGTAGATACAAAGGTGTTATAGCACAAGACCTTGTGGGAACAGAGCATGAAGATGCTGTAAAAAAAGTAGGTAAAAACACACTGGGTGTTAATTATAGTAAGCTAGATGTTAGGCTAGGTAGAATTGGGGGGTCTAAGCTTAAAGATAAAATTAAGAAAAATAATAGGAAGGCTGAGAAGGGTATGATGACAGAGCAAGAAATGGAGCCCAATAAACCAGAGGTTTCTCCAGGAGAATTCTCTCATGAAACAAACCCTATTGACCTTGTTCAAGAAAATGGTGGTGGAGAAAAAGAAAAGATAGGAGAGATGACTGGTGGAGAGGCTATTGTCCCTCCAAAGAATGTTAAACAAATAAGACAGTTTATAGCTAAAAAAGATGGGAAAGGTTTAGTTTCTTTAATGAATAGACTTTTAACTAAATGGGATAAAGAGGCTGATGAAAACGAAGAATCGAGAAAGGAATTTGAAAAAACAAAGGGAGGAGTGGCAAAAGCAAAACATGGAGCTGTACACAAACCAAGAAGACCATCAGGAAAACAAATGTTTAAATGGGACAGAGAGTCTAGATTTAAAAATGGTGGAATCTTTAAATAATTAGAATATGCCAGTAGCTAATGTATCACAAATAATAGGAAAGAGAGACCTTGTACAAGAGGCTCAGGGTTGGTCTACACTTATGCTTGAAAAGCAAAAGATGAAGATGCAACAAGAAAAGCATAAAGAAGCTACTAAACCTAAACCTTATAAATTTGATTGGGTTGACTGGTCTAGTCAAAACCCTATGGGTGAGCAGTGGATGCAAGACTTGGGAAAGCAATCTACGCTAATGACACAAGCAGACGCAAAATGGTTATCTATACCTTATTATGATACTGACAGATGTGGTCCAGAGTGTCAACAAGCATGGGCTAGATATTGGAATAATAAAAGCACTGCTAAAACTATGCAGAACTTCCAGGTTCAGCTGCAGAAAGACTATGCTGCTTTATTAACTAAATACAATGATGATTCTGGAGAGTGGAGAAACTCTGAAACAAAAGCACAGTTAGAGAGAATGAAAGATTGGTGGAAAAATGGGATACAATGGTCTCTTGATAAAAATGGAAATCTAAGTGTTGTTGTTGACGAAGAAATCGAAGTCCCAATGGAAACAGAGGATGGACAGCCCATATACTTAGACTCAAATGGAGAGCAAACTACAAATGTGGATGACGCTGTTATGGGTGAAGATGGAAAACCAAAACAAGCCACTGAAACTAAAGTTGTTCAAAAAGAAACATCATTACAAGAGTTTTATCAAGGATTAGATTTGAGTCCTATACAAAATGTATCATTTAGTCCAAAGGACCTAGCTACAGAACTTTCTGACAGTAGGTTAACTTACCTTGATGATGGTGGAAAATTAATAAATCCAGATGAAATGACTCCTGACCAAAAAGCAGACTATGACACTGCTAGGGCTTCTGTTGAGTCTTATATATTTGGTTCTACTGGTTATTGGAATAACGAAACAGGGACAGGAGAGGTTACTGCAAAAGGTAGGGGTGTTATTGCTGCCATGAGAAGAGATGAAAGATGGAGTGATGGAACACCAATAACAAAAGATGATATTATAAAATATGCTTTAGACCAATCTTCTTCTCACGTTTGGGAGAAACCTGATGAAGAGGAAGAGTCAGGAATAAATTGGGAGCAAAACTTTACGAGAGAAGAAGTTGAAACTGGTAATTATGTAGATGCAAATGGTGATATTGTTGAGGCTGAATATGCTTTACATGGTGAAACTCTATTTGCTGATGTTGCTGGACATGCAAGTAAATCTAGAATTGAATTTTCTCCAAACAAACTAACACTCACAAATGGTGATGCTGCATTTAGGACTGGTGAAATTGGTGGAACAGGAGAGTCAATGGATATGTCATTTTCCTCTATAGGATTATCAAGGTGGGACCCAGATTCTGGTAGATTTATCAGTAATCAGGAATATGAGAATTTAGGTGATGATGAAAAGGGTAGAGTAATTTGGAAAACTGCAATTACTGCAAAAATATGCACAAAAGACCAAGCAATAGTGCAAGCTTGGAAGGATAGTGGATTGCGACCTGCAGATGCCACTGAGTCTGAGCAGTGTGTAGATGCTCTTGTACCAACAGATGGTAGAGAGGGTGAATTAAGTCACATAGGTCCACAGGGAAATCCTAATGCAGAAACTTTTAGGGAAATGAAAAAAAGAGCAGACTATTTAAATTCACTAACTGAAGAAGAAGAAGAAACAGATACTGAAGGAGAAAATGATGACCCTGCATTTGACCCAAATGAATATTAACTATGAATGAAGAATATTTAAAAAAATTACACAACCATCTTGGTATAAAAGATGATTATGAAACCTGGATTTCTTCAGTCAAAGACAATGATGAATATCTTCGAGGTCTACATAAACACCTTGGTATAACAGATGTTTATGAAAACTGGGTTGGTGCTATTTTTGGTGACGTAAAAAAAAAAGCCACTTCTCAAGAATCAGAGATTGTGCCAGAAGATGGTTTGGATGTGGAGCCTTCTACATCAGAATTGGAGACTG
>CEUX01009506.1_pt1 | contig 13895 bp, 6 predicted proteins | sample 531361 | NCBI WGS metagenome assembly CEUX01 (sample SAMEA2622736, study PRJEB7988) | marine metagenome | isolation source: saline water (ENVO:00002010), including
GTTCATAGAGATGGAGCTATACATACTCTTCCAAATACTACAACACAAGCAGATTATAGAGTTGGTGGAAACTATAGATATGGTGGAGCAGCTAGAGCTTCAATAAAGTTTGCAAATGGGAATCCCTCAACAGATTCTGATGGAAATACTACTGGGGAAATGGTTGGTTTAAATATTTTTCCAAATATAAAATGGAATGGTGCTACAATTACACATACAGATGATATAGATACAGTGAATTATAATTTTGGTGCATTAGATACCAACACAGCAACATCACTTGCAAAGACAAGTGGAGGAAATCCTAGAATAACTGGACTTAGAGTTTATTGGTCAAGTAGTGAAGATGGTTATGACCAAAAATGGATCATGATGGAATGGAAGTTTGATGAAGGTATAAAGTCTTATGGTACAGATGAAGGATCAGGATATGCTCTTCAGGATTATACTAATCCTCCCGGAATAGATGGGCTACACTATTGGTATCATCATACTCATTCTAGAACTGGGGGTAGCGGCTTTCATGCTGGTACTAATGGTATATATTATGAAAATCCTCCAAGAGTTGCAACATATGAATCTTTAAATGGACATCCAGCTAATGACGTTATAACTGTAGAATCTGCAAAATGTGCAGTATTCGCAAATAGAAGAATTTATTTAGGAAATATTAGCCAAAAGAAATCATATAATGATGAGACAGCAACAGTCTATCCTGATAGGATGATAAAGTCACAAGTAAATCAATTTGATAAATTCCCTACTGTTAATACAATTGATGTAGCTATAAATGATGGAGATGAAATTATAGCTTTAATGGAATATGCAGATAGAATTTTGCAATTTAAAAAGAATTGCTTATATATTATTAATGTAGCTGGAGCTTCTGAATATTTAGAATCTGAACATAGACATAAAGGGGTAAGTAATCCCGGAGCTTGTTGCAGGACTGATTATGGTCTTGCATGGGCAAATACTAAGGGTGCTTATATTTATGATGGTGGAAAGGTTCATAATATATTAGAATCAGGAACAAAACGTAAAATAAAATCTGATACATGGTCTAGCTTTATAGGTACGAATAGTAGGGAGAGGGTAGGATTTAATCCTTTTAAAAGACAGATTATAATAAAAGGAGATGCTGTAGCTGGATATGTATATGACATGACTACTCAAGGGTGGACAAAGATTTCAAATCTTGTTAATGACACAGATACATCTACTCCCTTTATTAATGACCCTGCAAATGGAGATCTGCTAATTGTAAATGAAGATAGTGAAGCTAAAATTTTAAAATGGACAGACACTTCAGTAGCTAGTACTATTAAAATAGTAACTAAAGATTACGATATGGGGGAGCCTGCTGTAAGAAAAAAGATTCATAAAATTAGGCTATCTTATAAGGGAGATGCTGATCAAATAGATGTAAAGTATTCTTTAGATGGTAGTGGCACTTTAGCGACCTTCAATGATACTGATAAACCATTAGCAGATGTATCAACAGCAAAATGGCATCATGCAGAATTAAAGCCAACTGCTTCAATTTCAAATTGTTATAGCTTTCAAATGCATTTTGAAGGAGCTGCAGGAGCTACTTTTGAATTAAATGATATTACTATTATTTTTAGAGTGAAAGGAGTTAGATAATGCCGGGTATAGGTGCAGCTGCAGCAATGAGCAGACATGCTAGGAATTTAGGTCATGCTAAACAGGCTAGGATTAAGAAGCAAGATAATATCCCTAAAGATTGGGAAGGTACATTAGGCGATATGATTTTATGTAAAGAAAAGTTTTATGTTAAAGATGATGACAAGTGGATAGTATTTACTGGAGAGCCAGCAAATGATAAAAAGGCTGCCACATCTAAAGGAGGGCAGGCTTCTAATGGCTATAAAGCATTTGATGATGGAATTATTATACAATGGGGAGAGCAAAGTTCAAGTGATGCTGATTGGGCTAATGATTCAGAGCATACTGTAACTTTTCCAAAAAAGTTCCCAAATGAATGTTTTAAAGTTTTGGCCGGCTTTGAGACTACAACCAATATTGATGGTGCGGTGGGAATCTCTGCAAAAAGTAAAACTGGCTGTACATTTAGATTTGATGAATGGGCTACCGTAACGCAAGCTGGTAAGTTTGTTTATATAGCAATAGGAAATTAAGGAGATAATATGAGTTTAGCAAGTGCATATAAGGGTTTAGGCCAAGCAAAACAAAAAAAAGCAAGAGTAGAAAAGAATTGGGAGATTGCTGGATCTTTATGGGATAATGCTCAAGATTTAGCTGGAGCTTATGCTGGTGCAAAAGCTTCTGCAGATGCTGAATGGGATTCTTATGAGCAAGGGTATGAAGATGTAACCGGTGAAACTTACAATCCAGAAACTAGGGAAAGAGGTTTATTTAAAGATTTAAAAGGAGCTCCTACAGGAGAGGTTCGTATTGGAGATAAATTATATCAAGCTGAAGATATATCGAAATATGGTGATTTAAAAAGGACTATTAGTGAAGATACTACTGGTATATATAGCATGCCTACTCCTGATGGTAAAAGCACTTATGGAGAGAAAATGTTAGAAAAGCAAAAAAGCGGCATTGATTTTAAATGGAGTGCAGAGGATCTTACTTCTCCTTTAAATACTATGGATAGCAAGAGTATATCATTTGGAAGAAGCAATGAAGGAATGGTTTTTAAGGGAGGAGATGCTACTATGTTCAAAGGAGGAAATCAAAGTGAATATGATAAAATACTTTCTGAAGGATGGTCGCCAACCGAAGATGCAGTAAGTACTTTCATAAGCAGGCCTAACGCAGTAGATAAGAATCTTGATGCAAATACAAAAAATAGGATAGCTAATGTTTCAGATCCATTTCAGAAAAAACTAAGTGCTCTTCAGGCTCATGAAGCAGATCTTGAATTGCAACAACATAAAAAGCAATTAGAGCAAAACAATAATGTATCAAAATATAATGGTAAAGAATATGATTTAAAGAATAAATTACCTAAACCGAATATAATGCAAATGTTAGAATTTAATAGGCAAAGAACCGAAATTATGAAGAACAAGCAGTTTGACAAGGGCTTAAAAAATTATGGCTTTAAATTTGATACACCTGAAACATTTCCTATGATGGATTTCAATGAAGGTGATTTAGAGGATATAGGTTAATGATAAATGGAATACCAGATAAAGATTGGAAATCCTATGCTAAATTTCAATTTGAATTTTGGACTTATACATTAGGATTGGAGCATACATTCGCATTTGAAGAAATATATGAAATAGCTTTAGAGAAAAGAAAAGAAAAAATGCAGTTAACTCAATCTAAAGAAGAGTTTAGAAGCTCTATAATGAAAGTCCAAGAAAATATGGAAAAGAGACCTGATGCTTTAATAGGCAAGGAAACTGAGAAAAGGAATCCACTAAAGCATAGTTTTGCAGATGGATGCTATATTAGAGAAGTATTTAATCCAAAAGGGGAACTACTTGTCACTAAAATACATAAAGTAAAGCATCCTTTCTTTTTGATGAAAGGAGAGATGAGTGTATTAACTGAAGATGGTATTAAAAGATTTAAAGCCCCTCATCAAGGAATAACCCCAGCAGGTACTAAAAGAATTATTTACTGCCACGAAGATTGTGTATTTATTACAGTACATGCAACAGAAGAAACTGATATTAATAAAATTGAAGAGCAAGTAATAGCTAAAGACTTTGAAGCCTTTGATTCAAGTGAGATAGAGGCGTTTAAAAAAGAAGTAGAGGAGTCATTATGATAAACTTAAAAGATATAGTTATAAATTCATTTTGGAATATAACTGCACAAGAATCTATATCTCAGTATGTGCTTGAGATAGAGGAAATATTAAACTTAATGCCTTTAGTAGGTGGAACATTCATAGGAGTTTCTGTTGGTACGGCTTTAGCTATAACGGCAGGAGTAGGTGCTGTTGTAGGCGCTGCCAAAACATATTCAGCTGATAAACAAAATGAGAAGGTTCGTGGAGCTGCTGCAACCTTAAAAGGAGAGCAATTAGCTATATCTGATCAAAAATATGCAGTAGATGAAGAGAAGCATGATATTGCAACAGATCAAGCAAATGTAGCATTCACTCAAGGCTCTATAGTTGGAGGGATGGCAAATACTAGAGCTGTTAAAAATTTAATGGCAGGAAAAAGTGCATCTGCTGCAAAGTCTGGATTTGCAGGATCTGCTGGAGCTCAATATGCTGCAGATCAGATGATGGGAGATGTTTTAGCAAAAAACAAAAGTAATATGCAAAAACTGACAGATACAAGAGCTTTTGCTACTAGATCAGCAGATCTTAATTTAGAGTCAGCTGGAATTAATCGGGAAGTAAGAGAAGGTGAAATTGAAAAAGAATATCAATCTACTATAGCGGCTAATCCTGATATGGGCTTTATGGATTATGCTGGTGGTATTGTAGGAGGTGGGGTAGAAGGTCTTAAGTTTGGAGCTTCAGTAGTATCTGGTGCTCCCCCCGGAGCCAGTGATAGAGATCTTAAGAAAGATATTAAAAAGGTAGGTAAATCTCCATCTGGTATAACTAAATACACATTTAGATATAAAGACCCAGAAAAATATGGATATGGTTTGTTTAAAGGGACTATGTCAGACGAAGTACCTGATGATGCTAGATTCAAGGCTGGTAAATATGATATGGTAAATTATGAAAAGATAGATGTAGATTTTGAGAAAGTAGGGGTATAGTATGTCGACACTAACAGAGATATTAGCAAGCAATAGGCGGGAAAAAGAATCAAAAAGAAGATATGATGAAGAGATGGCTTTTAGATTATTGCAGCTTGAAATGCAACAAGATTGGAAAAATAAAAGCATTGAACTTGAGGCATCTAAATCTTTATATAATGAAAATGTTATGGCTCATAAACAGGCTCAAGCCGATTTAACTAAATTAGAAACTAAATATCAAGAAGCTGTGGGGTCATTAGACCTTTTAGATGAAAGCTATAAAAAAAGTGGATTAGAGGTTGCACAACAAATATATCAAGGAGATGCAACTAATTATCAAGCTAGGGCGGATATGTATCTTGACAATACACAAGCTATAAAAAATAAAATATCCGTGCTTGAAGATTTAGTCTATGGAGACATTAAAAGATCTAAAAATATCATGGCAGGTGGATTCGGCCATAAAGGTGGAGGAGATACTGAAGCTTGGGATTTGGGAGATCTAGGGATTGTTTCATATGAAGCTATGTATGGAACAGCTAGTCCTACTGTAGAAGCTATGTTTGCAAATAATCCCGGTGTTATGGTGAAAGAATTAGCGAACTTGCAAAAAACAGAAAAAGCTTTAGAAAGTACAGGGCAAAAAATTAAATATCATAAAGGCTTAAATGAAGAGAGGAGAACACAAAAAGCAAGAGAAGAAGCAAATATGGTATTTGGAATGGCTTTAAGCTCCGCTGAAAAGCAAAGTGATTATGCTGTCTATAAAGCTTACGGAGCTTTACAATCTAACTTAGAAAATATTGAAGAGAATGAAGTGCAGATAGCTGAATATAAGCAAGAAAGAAATAAGATTAAAGCAACAATAGGTGCGGAATTTGCAACGCTTTTAGGAAGACCTCTTAATGATACAAATGTGTTTGACTTATCTATGGCTTATATGGAGATGCATGATGTAGGAGCTCCTACAACAGCAGTAAGAACAACAACTCTAAGTGGTGAATTTAGTCTATATAATAATTATATTCAAGAGGCAGCTAAAAACTATCAAGCAGCTATATCAAGTGGCGATAATGATAAAGCAAGAGAGTTAAATAAGCTTGCTATGAAATACCTTGGTATGCCTCAAGGTGTGCAGCTTAATAGTTTTGCTAAAGATATGAATGATCACTATTCTAAAACAATCATGGGAGCATTTAATTCTAAGAACGATTCTAGCCATAACTTGATTAACGATGAAAATGAAGAGCAAAAGCAATCCTCTACTTTCACTGATGCAAATAGTTGGGAAAGCTTGTTAGATGGAGATGATGATGACGGATAAGTTAAAGAAAATAGAAGAGAAGTTTTTTTCAGAACTTAATCAATATGAAACATTTGAAGATAAGCATGATTACATTCAAGCTCATCCATATAAAGATAGGATATTTGAACTTTCTCCTGATTTGAAAACAAAGGTAGATGCCTTTATGATTACTAATATAATGTCTGAACATGGAGACACATTAAGTAATCAATTTAACTTTTCTAAAGATATGTCTAATTCTGAAATATTAAGAAATATTACTTTGCAAGATGCAAATAAGGAATATATTGAAAACTTCTCTTTTCAAATATCTCCTGAGCTTGGAGAACAAATTAAAGGCTTAGAATTTATAGATTCTTCAGATAAAAATAATCCAGTCACTTATAAATATTCTGATTTTATGGAAGATAATAATGCTTGGATGGAAGATATACCTCCTAGTAAAAGGCATATGTACAGGCGTAAAGCTGAAGGCTATACAGTAAAAGGAACTGCTGCATTTAGAGCATTAGGGGATTTAAAGCATTCTGAATTTGAGCCTATTGAAAGCCAAAAGAAATCGTATACAGATAATATAAGAACATTACGACAAGAATTTGATGATAGAGTTGGTCATTTAAGCGCTTTAAGTCCTAGCAATTTAATTGAAAATAAAGGGTTCCCTATGATAATTCCGGGACTTAATACGGCAAGTAAAGCTATAATGCAATTAATGGGAGGTTGGGCAGATATAGGTCAAGATGAAGGATTAGAAAAAGTTGAAAATAGATTGTTAACTTATGATACAGAGAATAAAAGATTTGGCCCCGGGCCTGAGATAGGAAGGGAACAGTCAAAATTAAAAGCTGTTTATAGAGATGAAGAGGATTTAAAAGATAAATGGGCAGGCTATGATACTAAATATGATGAATTAAAAGAATCATTAGATACAGCTATAGAAAGAGAAACAAAGCTTCAAAAAACAGCTATAGATGAAGCTTTAAATTATACAGACATAGAAACCCTAAAGGGATTATTAAATGAATAGAATAGAGCCTATAGATAACGAAAGAGAAGAATTTTTACAATATTTAAAAGAAGAAAGAGAAAAGCTTCAACCAAATGTTTCTAATTATGAAGGAAGCGCTTGGGATGCTGTAGGTCAATTTGTATGGGGATTAACAGATCAAAGCCTTGTTGGAATGTTAGGTGTATCTGATGCTATAAGTGAAGCATATAAAGGAGATGCTGCTAATACATGGGAAGAAATGATTGCTGGAGGTCTTGGCGCTGAAACTGGTTCTTACGAAGAGCTTTCTGATTGGGGCAAAGGAGGCTATGCAGCAGGTGCAGCATTAGGTCAAATACCAAGCTTTTGGCTAGGAGGGATGTTCACTCAAGGTGCGATTAAAGGCGTTGGAAAGGCTACTGGGTGGGGTATTAAAGCGTCTGTTAAGAAGTCTGCTAAAGAGCTTGTAGAAGAAGCAAGCAAGATGAAAACAAAACAAGCAACTATTAATCTATCTAAAAGCGTTACTGATGATGTTGCTACTTCTATCGTAGATGATGCTTATAAGTTATCTCAAGGAGCAGGTGCTATTGGAAGAATAGAAGGAAAATTAGCTTCAGATATGTATGAAAAGGCTATGATAGAAGGATTAAAGGGCAATATTGGAAAGACTTTAAATATAGCTGATGATGAATTATTAGAAGGTGTTGCAAAATCTACCTTTGATATCATAACTAAAAATAATCCTGATGATGCATTCTCATTAATAACAACAGGTATTAGCAAACTACCCTATTTCAAGGATAGTCCTAAAGCCACTTTATTAGCTGGCGCAATGGGTTATGATGCTATTATTGGTGGTGTATTAGGCACAATGCGTACAGGAATACAAGAATTTCAACGTTCAATGTGGAATGTTGCTCCAGATGAATATGGTGACATGAAAAGGCTTGATGATCCTTATTCTTTTGATCTTGCTCGTGTTGGAAAAAATTGGGCTTATAATGCTCTTTTAGATGCTGCAATGTTTGCTCCAATGGGTGCTGCTCAGTTTGTAAGAGGTGGTACTGTTGGAGGTCATGGAAAAAGACTTGTTAATGGACTACATGCAGCTGCTAAATCTTACTGGAAGCCTTTAAGTAAATATACTAATAAAGAACTTAGAGCTCAATTAACAGCTATGGATGAAATAGCTGGAGGATATTTAAGCTTAGGAAGAGGTAAAGAATTTGAAAAATTAGGCGTTAAATGGTGGAGAGATGCTACTACTGATACAGATACTAAATTAATGAGGAAATATCTCGGACAGATAAGAAAAGAATATTTAACAAAAGCTCCATATTATTGGGCAAAAGAATTTTCTCAAGATGTATTTTATTCATTACCAAGAATGGCTACAGGCGTTCTTGCTATGCATACTCCGCAAATGATAATGGCATTTAACAGAGATGGCTTTAGCACTGAATCTTTTCAAAATGCTATGGGAAATAGTGGGCCAGAAATAGCTGCTAATATATTTACTGCAATGTATTTTACAAAGAAGCCTCATAGCTTTCATACTGAAACAACTTCTGCTACTTTTAATAATGTATTTCAAACAGGAAAGGTTCAAGAATATTATGGAGGGAAACAATCTAAGCTAAGAAAAATGCTTGGAGGCTTAAATACTTTTGGAGTTGATAGAGATGCATTAATGGGAGTAGTAAGTAAATATGACCAAAGGTCTTTAACAGATTATCAGCAAGAAGCTGGGGAGAATGCTATTAGAAGAGCTATTGATAAATCTCCTGAATTAAATGAAGTAAAGCAAATACTCTCCCCTCTTGAAGGAAAAGCTGAAGAAGGTGGTGCTGACTTTAAAATAGCATTTGCTAAAAAAATCCAAGAGCTTATTAAGAGTGGCGCTTTAACACCAGAAGAAACTGCCCCATTATATGATAACTTATTAATAGCTGAAAAGATTATTGAAACTTATAATAACAATGCTCCTAATAAACTTAATATACTTAATGTATCTCCTAATACGGCTTATGATTTAGTGACAAAGTTAAGCAGTATTAAATTTGATGGTCAGTTATTAGATAAAGCTAGATATCCTGAACAATTAAAATCATGGGCTGAACGATCTGTTAGTGATGCAATTAGACAGCCTCAAAATTTATTAAAAGAGTACATAGTTAGTATGTATAAGGCTTTAGGTAGAGAAGGGATTGAGATAGATGAATTTGGAGTTATAAAAGCTCCTAGTATTGATAAACTTGATTTCGGAAATAGTGAGATTAAGACTATCTTCCATACAATATATAATAGAGGTATTAAAAACAATTGGATACTTCCTGAAGGAATCTTAAGAAGAGAAGAGCATGCTATTGATGGAGAGATTCAAGGCAATTTAAAAACCGTTCATGATAGCATGAATGAGAGAATGATGAATTATGTTTGGGGCGGTAATTGGAAAGGGAGTATTGATCTTGACCCTTTAATACTTACTAATGATGCTTGGCACATGACATATGATAGTTATTTACGACATGAGCAAAGAAGAAATGCATATGAAATATTTACTGAAGGAACCAAGCATAACGCTACAAAGCAAGAAGCTACTGATCTTTTAGATGCTATAGATCAACTAATGCTCTATAGAAAGAGACCTGAAATTGAAGAAGATGCAGATGCAAATTATGACTATGGCGAATTAAATTCCTTTATAGATAATTTACATAGCACAGTATTAGCTTTAAATCCAACTATTACTAAACAAGTTGGAGGTTCTCTTAAAGCTGCTGAAGCAAACGCATTAATGAACGATGTTAATTCTTTAGTAGGAGATGTAATATCTAATCCTGAGTCTTTTAAGGAGTTTAAACAATATATATTTAATAAATCATTAGATAGGCTAGGTTTAAATGATATTGCTACAGGTGTTGATGTTAAGGCTAGTATTCTTTCTCTTAGAAATAATGTAGATTTTAATCAGCAAACTGACGGCCCTAGAATGATCTTGCCAAGCAGAGAAAGAATCTTGGGAGAATTATTAACTGCTAAAACTTCTGGAAAAATAAGTAAAGAGGCTTATGCAGAGTTAAAAGACCATTATAATTTTATTGTTGACAATATAGAAGCTGCAAGGTTTCCAGTTGACTTTGATCAAGGCCTTGTTAAGCCTGATGAAGAAGGCGCTTGGATAAAGGCTTTAACAAGATCTCTTGTTGAAGGTAAGGATAAAATAGATATCTTTTCTACAGATAAATCTAGACAAATGGCCGATCTGTTAGAGAATCTAGCAGACAGAGAAAATATGTTACATAAGCATATAGCTGCAGGTATGGATATTATAGACGATACTATGCGTAGAGATATGAAAGCTCAACTACAAGCTTTAAATGATAGCAGGGAGATTACTAGTAATTTTGCTGAACTTATAAAAAGAGCTTTAACGGAAAGGAATAAAGCTGTATTAGATGCTGTTGCAAGGAAGGAAGGTGATATCCAAAGAGTTTTAGATTTATTAGCACGTAATCCATATGATTCTGATAGAAATAAATACTTGACAGAATTAGCCAAGCTTGAGCAAAAAATAAAAACAGATTCTCAAAGGACTATTATTAAAGATGAGTCTATAAAAGAGCTTATTAGAACAGAGCTTTCTAGATATAATGATGATATTCCAGATAGAGATTTACAGGATAATGCTATGCGTATAACATCATCTCAATTCCAAGTTAAGTATAATATAAATCATAAATACATAGATGATATATTCAGTATGGATAAAAGCACTGTAAAAAGCTCTAAAGAAATACAAGCTTTTGCTGAACATTTATTTGGCGATTTCTGGAGTATGCCTAATGAAGTAAGAAGCCCTGAATTAAGAGATCAAGTTATTACAGCAATTAGAACTTTAAAAGCCACAGCTAGAGATGTAGAGCTTACTGATGTTAACTTTAATAACTTTGTTGTTAAGCCTTTAAAGCTTGCAATGAAGCTTGAGATGGATAAATTGCCAGAAAGTGATAGAGTAGATGCAGATGTGATGGCTGCAGATCTATATTCAATTACATCATCATACTTTTCTAAAACACCTGTTAAGACATTAAAAGTAAATCTTAATAATAATACGCTATCTTTAGGCAGTAAAGTGGTTGGAGATATTGATTCTCGTGGATTAATGGGGATTATTAATTATTTAGATAAAGGTCAAAAGAATATTTACTTAGCTGAAACTTCAGGTATAAATAAAGATGGTAGTACTATACGAGATATCAATGGTTGGGAATTAACAACTTTAAATGGGGCATTAAGTTCTGGTAATATGGAGCTAGATAATCCAATTGGTAAGAAAGATTTTTATAGACATGGAGATCCGACTACTTTAAAAGATAGAGATTTAAGAGGAGCAGATCTTAAGGCTAGATATAGAATTGTTCCTATGAATGAAAAGACGTCTTTAATTATTCGTGTAGATGGCGGGAAAGGTGGTATACATCAGCAAATACAAGCTCAATTTGGGAAAGATGGAGAGCTTTATAAAATGTTGTTAGCTGCTATGGATGGAGATTTAAGTCAAGATTCTAAGCGTGGAGTCTTAGACTTATTAACAAAAATTAGAGAGGCTAAAACAGATGTAGATGTAGTTGAGGCAGTTAAATTAACCAGACTACTTTTAGATTTGCCACATGCTATAGAAAAGGTAGTTACTAATGATGGTATAGATTTAGACCATGCTTTTATAAAAGAAACATTTAAACGTGCAGCTTTAGTTGAAACTAAAAATGGATTTGTTCCAACCAATAAAAACATGGGTAGGTTTATAAATCTTTATAAAAATTCTGAGTCTAATTTACATAGAAAAATCTATGAAACTTTGAGCAGAAAAGGCTGGCTTACTCCTGATGCTGATGGCAATTATAGAAAGTTAAAAACATTGTCTATAGATGATGAGGCTAAATTAGTAGATTCAAATGAAAATCCTTTAACTAATATCTTCAATTCATTAGATAGGGCTAAATTTGAATTAGATGAAAGACTTGATAAAAATGAGATTGATCAGCCAACATATGACAAAAATATAGCTTTAATTAAGGATGCAACAAAGTCTATTGTTGATGGTGAAATGTTTTTATCTAGAGATGCTTATTTAATGGCAATGAGTATGATAGGCGTTCATCCTGATATGGTGCGAATGGATGATAATGGAAGAATATATGGCTTTAAATCTGGAGGTATTAAGCCTACAATTACCCATTCAGATATTAACTTTGATAAATCTTCTAAAGAATATGGAAAAGTTCAGACTTGGTTTGGGAAAACGGCTTTCAAATATAATCCATTGTTAGATAAGCTAATGAAGCAATTAGGGGTAGACGCATTAACATTTAAATCTGCAAATAAAATTAATACATTAAAAGCTAAAAAGAATGCTGACTATAGCGATATGTATGCAAAACCTTTAGGATCTAAAGATAAAGCAGATCTTAGTAAAACTTGGGACAAATATCTATCTGATGGCAATATTGAGGATCCAACTTCTAAGATTATAGAATTGCCTTGGGAATCAATGAGCTTAAGAACAATATCAAAAGAACATGATCCGCTAGCTGGTTCTAATCTTGGAGTTCATTTACATCATAGAAATGGAATAGCTGACTGGATTGGGATAAATAATAAGATTGACAAGTACAATACTAATTTAACTAATATGTATAATAATTCATTTTATAGAACAAAATTAGCACAAAGGGTATTAGGCTCTCAGTCAGAGGCAGGAGATCCAAGCATTGTAAATAGTGCTATAGGATCTATTCTTGCTAGAGATGGTCTCATTATAGAGCCTTGGGCTCAAAAGATATTAGAAGACTCTATGATAGGCTACTTTATGAATAATGGAGGGATAGCAGGAGGTATTGTAGAGCATGGTTCTTTAGATGTTATGACTGCAGATATGGGTAATTTAAAAACTACAGTTCGTTCAGATATAAATGGAAGAAAAACTGTACAATATTATGGAGAGTTTTTACCTTCATTTTATGCAGCACAAAAGCATTTTGTTAAAGGTGGAGAAGATAATACTGGTGCTGAAAATATGCTTATACAAAGTATAAAATATGAAACTAAAGATCAAGCTCCAAGGTCTGCTGATGGCTTTATGTTAAAAGTTGATGATTCACGATATTTAATAGTTGAAGGAAGAGGAATAGATAGCGAGGGTCGTATAGTTAATTTAGAAAATTTTAATATTATTGGTAAGAAGAATAGTGTTAATAAGGTTGCATTTGAAAAAGCTGAAGAATTACACAATAAAGGAATGGGCTTAATTCCTGCAAATACTACCTTAGCAGATGCAGCTTTAGTATTACAGCAAGAAGGTTTAAGTATTGGAATGCTAAATAGCAGGCAACCTAGAAATATGATAGGAGATATAGTTATTAGTAAAATGGCTATAGTCGATGGTCAAGCACATGTTGATGAGGCAGCTGGTAATGTTAGTAGAATGAATCATATGGATGCTATTAAGCCTCAAGATGCTGATTTTGATATGGATAAATCATTTAATTATGTTGCAGCTCCAGCTTTGTTTTGGAAAGAAGCTTCTAGGGTAGCTGGAGAGATTACTCCTGAAAGCGTTGAAGGTAAACTTAATGAGTTATTTTCTCCAGATAGGCAGGTTGAAGGCTTTGCCAGATCCATTCCCGATCTATTAAGTGCAGACATTACTAATGATCAATTACTGCATGAAGTAAATAAAGCTAGAGGTCAATTTGTTAAAATGCATCAAACTGTTACTTATTTATCTAATATATTCAGAGATCATCCTGAAGTTTTAAAATTCGCTATGGCAGACGTGACAGGAAGGGATAAATCTTTAACAGTAAAGCTTAAAGATTCAAG